>Ga0228627_1000716_pt1 | contig 19378 bp, 20 predicted proteins | sample 33DmetaG_FD_190483 | JGI IMG/M metagenome (GOLD analysis project Ga0228627, IMG submission 190483) | Seawater microbial communities from Monterey Bay, California, United States - 33D | ecosystem: Environmental > Aquatic > Marine > Coastal | place: USA: California | collected 2016-09-28 | reverse complement strand
CATCCACTCTAAGTTACTAATTCTATCTTTAAATACAATTAACAAATTGTCAACCATTGTGTTAACTTTATCTTGTGCTTTTTGAGAAAAATATAATTCCACAAATGCCTTCCCTAAAAGTTCACCAATCTCCATTTGTGTTATTTCATTGATAGCTCTGTCAGTAATTGGCTTCATCTCTTTTTTACCACTTAAAACACCTGCATAAAAATTGAAACTTTCATCAATAAATGGTTGACTAAGGTGACTAGCATAATGATTAACAGTTGACCATAGTAAATAGTTTTTCCAATTTTCAATAGATTCATTTTCAAATTTAGATGCAACTACTTCCACAAATAAAGGTTGTCCAACGATAACTGTATCTAGGTTATAGCTACCTATCAAACTCAAATAGCTTTCAAAATCAAAAGATTTTAATTTTTTATCTAATTCTTCTTTAGAAAAAGGGTTGTAAGAATTCTCAGGTACTCTTAACTCAGCACGTGTCATCATTTTTTTAGCTAAATCTGTTTCAAATTTTATGACTGATTTAGCTATTTCTTTTGCTTCTGTAGAATCGTAATTAATTAATTTGAAAACATTAGCAATATATGCTTCATACTTAAGTACGATATCTTTTTTATCTTCTTTAGTATAATACTCACAGTTAGGTAAACCAATTCCGCTTTGAAAGAAATAAGAAATATGACTTGATATATTTTTTAAATCTTGATCAACACCAAAACCAAAAACAGCACTTACACCATCAATATGAAGATCTGCTAAAACAGATAAAATATCCTTTCTTGTTTTTATGGAATTGATTTTTTCTATATCCTTTTGAATAGGAAAAGTTCCAAGTTTATTTCTTGTAGCTAAATCAGTAAAAGATGCATAGTAATCACCTAATAATTGATTTAAAGAACCTTTTTCACCTGGATTTGCTTTCGCATTTTCTAGGATTTTAACTAGTTTTTCATTATTTGATTTCTCTAATTCGTTAAAACTTCCCCATCTAGATTCGGAAGCTGGAATAGGGTTGTTTTTTATCCAATTATTATTAGAAAATAAAAAGAAGTCTTCTTTTGGAGAAACTGTTTTGTCTAAATAATTAGTATCAATTGATTTTAAATCATTGTTCTGGGCATTCAATCCAAAACTAATTGATATTAATCCTATTATAATTCCTTTATTCATATTTGTTTATTTATTCTTTTCCTGAATATTTCATTTCAAGATGAGGAATCCCATCTTCTAAGTATTCATTTCCAACCGAAATGAAATTATGTTTATTGTAAAATTTTTCTAAATGTTTTTGAGCAGAAATAGAAACTGAAACATTTCCAAATTCTTCTTTAATAAATTCGGAACATTTTTTCAATAGTTCATGACCAACGCCATGTTTTCTAACTGTTTCATCAACAACAACTCTTCCTATTGAAACTTCTGGATAGGAAACACCAGGATGTAATATTCTTGCTGTACAAACAATATTTCCTTGTCCATCTCTACATAACACATGGTAGCTTTTTTTGTCTTTACCGTCAAGGTCTTGGTAAACACAGTCTTGTTCTACAACAAAAACCTTAAGCCTCAAAGCTATTAAATCATATAATTCATTAATATTTAGATCATTATATGGTTTTATTTGCCAATTTAAATGCATTCTAAAAAAATCAAGTTTGTATTACTCCAACATTATATTGCTTTTCAGCTTTTTTATGATTTGCCATTTCAATTCCTATAGAAATAACTTTTCTAGTTTCTGCAGGATCAATAATTGCATCAATCCACAATCTACTAGCAGCATAATATGGTGATATTTGTTCGTCGTATCTAGATTTTATTTGTTCTAATAATTCTTTCTCTCTTTCAGGTGTTATTTTCTCACCTTTAGATTTTAAAGTTGCAACTTCAATTTGTAGTAAGACATTTGCAGCAGCATTTCCACTCATAACAGCAATTTCAGCAGTAGGCCACCCAACGATTAATCTTGGATCGTAAGCTTTCCCACACATAGCATAGTTACCAGCTCCATAAGAGTTTCCAATTACAATAGTGAATTTTGGAACAACTGAATTAGCCATTGCATTTACAAGCTTAGCACCATCTTTAATAATTCCTGCATGCTCACTTTTCGATCCAACCATAAAACCAGTTACATCCTGTAAGAATACTAGAGGAATGTTTTTTTGATTACAATTCATGATAAATCGAGAAGCTTTGTCTGCTGAATCAGAATAGATTACCCCTCCAAACTGCATTTCTCCTTTACCATTTTTTATGATTTCTCTTTGATTTGCAACAATACCAACACTCCATCCATCAATTCGTGCAAATGTACAAACGATTGATTTTCCATAGTCTGCTTTATACTCAGTATGTTCAGAATCATCAACTAATGCTTCGATCATTTCGTGCATACTATATGGTTTAGACCTATCCGAAGGTAAAATACCATATACTTTCTTTAAGTCTACTTTGGGAAGAGTAGGTGTTTTTCTATCAAAACCTGCTTCATCAAAACTTCCGATTTTATCCATAAGGTTTCGAATAGTTTTTAAGCATTCTTCATCATTTTCAGATTTGTAGTCACAAACTCCAGATAGTTCTGTATGAGTAGTTGCTCCACCTAAAGTTTCGTTGTCTATTGTTTCTCCGATAGCTGCTTTTACTAAATAAGATCCAGCTAAGAAAATAGTACCTGTTTTATTTACAATCAAGGATTCACTTGACATTATCGGTAAGTAAGCTCCTCCAGCAACACAACTTCCCATAACTGCAGCAATTTGGACAATTCCTTGAGAATTCATCATTGCATTATTTCTAAATATTCTTCCAAAATGTTCTTTATCAGGGAAAATTTCATCTTGTAACGGAAGGTAAACACCTGCAGAATCTACTAAATAGATAATAGGTAAATTATTCTCCATCGCAATTTCTTGCGCCCTTAAATTCTTTTTAGCAGTGATAGGAAACCAAGCACCTGCTTTAACTGTGGCGTCATTTGCAACAACAATACATTGTTTTCCAGAAACATAACCTATAACAACAACAACTCCACCAGAAGGACAACCTCCATGTTCTTCATACATTCCTTTTCCAACAATTGCACCTACTTCAAATTGTTCCTTGTCTTTGTCTAGCAGTAATTCAATTCTTTCACGTGCTGTAAGTTTCCCTTGACTATGAAGTTTGTCGATACGTTTTTTACCGCCGCCTTCATATATTTTAGATAGCTCTCTTTCTAGTTCTGAGATTTTTAACCTCATTACATCATCATTCTGATTGAATTCTAATTCTTTTTTAGGAATTGCCATTTTGTATACAGTAATTATGTTTTGAATACCAAATATAATAACCTAAGTTCGATTATGATAACTAAAGCAATAATTAATTTATTTTATGCTAACATATTTTATCTTTAAAATTTAGAGTAATGGTTTTTGATAATCAATACGAAGTATAGTAATCCCAAAAGATTTTTATAATCAATTGTAAAAAATCAAGATAAATCTTTACTTAAGAAAAGTATACTTTTTATTTAAGAAGGTCTGGTCTTCTTTCTTCAGTTCTTTTAATGGCTTCTTTTTCTCGCCACTCTTCGATTTTTTTGTTGTCTCCCGATAGTAGTATTTCTGGAACTTTCAGACCCTTGTACTCAGGGGGTCTTGTGTAAACAGGGGGAGATAACAGGTCGTCTTGAAAACAGTCTGTTAGGGCAGATGTTTCGTCATTTAAAACTCCTGGAATTAATCTAACAATACTATCTACTAGAACTGCGGCGCCAAGTTCACCACCAGATAATACATAAGAGCCAATAGATATTTCCTTAGTTATGTATAGTTGACGAATTCTTTCATCGATCCCTTTGTAATGTCCGCATAAAATTAATAGGTTTTCACCTAAGCTCATTTGATTGCAGATGGACTGTTCTAAAACTTCACCATCAGGTGTCATATATATAACATCATCGTATTTTCTTTGGGAGGTTAAATCTTCTATTGCTTTTCCAATTGGTTCAATTGACATAACCATACCAGCACCACCACCATATTGGTAGTCATCAACATTTTTATGTTTGTTTGTTGAATAGTCCCTGATGTTATGAATGTATATATCTAAATGACCTTTATCTTGAGCACGCTTCATTATAGAAGCAGAAAAAGGACTATTTAATAACTCAGGAACAACAGATAAAATATCAATTCGCATGATTTTAGAAAATGATGAATTACAAAATTACCTAAAAGAGTTTAATCCTGAATAATATATTTCCCTTAATCTATAAACAAATTTAAAAACGAATTATCTTGTTAATCAATGTGAATCAGAATATTGTAGTTAAAATGAAAAAAAAAGCAATTTTATTAAAGGAAAGTTAGGTCTAGTAATTTTAAAATCTATAAATTTGTTGGTCAATCGTGTTAATGAACAAAATAGAGTAATATGACAACACCGAATGATTTTTTACCAATATTGATCCAAGCAGGTTTTGCTATAGGTTTTATTGTATTGGTTTTAGTTGTAACCCACGTTCTAGGGCCAAGACTAAAATCTAAGAATAAGAATGCAAGTTTTGAATGTGGTGTTGAATCTGAAGGAGATGCACGTTTCCCAGTTTCAATAAGGTATTTTTTAACGGCGATCTTATTTGTGTTGTTTGATGTAGAGGTTATTTTCTTCTACCCATACGCTGTTAACTTCAAGGCACTTGAATTAGAAGGACTACTAGCTGTAATAATGTTTGTAGCTTTCTTTTTAATCGGATTCTTTTACGTACTTAAAAAAGGAGCACTAGAATGGGAAAAGTAACATTAGATGCGAAGGTTGAGACTATTGATGGTCAAGGTTTTCAATTAACAAGATTAGATAAGGTTATTGGTGCTGCAAGAGCAAATTCTTTATGGCCATTACCTTTCGCTACTTCATGTTGTGGTATTGAATTTATGGCAACTATGGGGAGTAATTATGATTTGGCAAGATTTGGAATGGAGAGAATGTCTTTCTCACCTCGTCAGGCTGATTTATTAATCGTAGCGGGTACAATTTCTAAAAAGTTAGCACCGGTATTAAAGAAGGTGTACGAACAGATGTCCGAACCTAGATGGGTTTTATCAGTTGGAGCTTGTGCTTCAAGTGGGGGTATTTTTGATACATATTCTGTTTTACAAGGTATTGATAGAGTTATTCCTGTTGATGTTTATGTTCCTGGATGCCCTCCAAGACCTGAGCAAATTTTAGATGGAATAATGAATATTCATAAGTTGGTTTCTAACGAATCGCTTAGAAGAAGAAATGCTCCAGAATATAAAGAAATGCTAAGTACTTTTAACATTGAAGCAAATGACTAAGACAGAATTAACAAACGACTCTTTTTATAATAGTCTTCAAGAACAATTTACTTCAAGCATTATAAGTAAGGAAGAACCTTTTGGTTTAGTTACTATTGAAGTTGATTCCAAAAAGATTTTAAACATTATTAAGTGGGTTAAAGAAAATACTTCAATTAATTATTTAACCTTAATTGGAGGAGTTCATTATCCTGAATCAGAAGGTAGAGAATTTGCCCTAGTGTATCATTTACATAGTTTAACAGAGAATTTCCGTATTCGATTAAAAGCTTTTTTACCTAAAGAAGATTTGAAAATAGATTCAATTACTTCTATATTCTCAGGTGCAGATTGGCTTGAAAGAGAAACTTATGATTTTTATGGTATTAAATTTATTGGACATCCAAATTTAAAAAGGATTTTAAACGAAGATTCTATGGATTATTTCCCAATGCGAAGAGAGTATCAATTGGAAGATGCAACAAGGGAAGATAAAGATGATACTTATTTCGGTAGATAAATTTAAAACGTACTTCAATGAGTAAGGATTTAAAAAAAGATATTAAAGAAGAGTACGAGATGGAAAGGAAGTCTAAGGACACTATTGATGGTGACTTAGCTACTTTAAATTTAGGACCTACTCACCCTGCAACACATGGTATATTTGAAAATGTACTTACAATTGATGGTGAGAAAATTCTAGATTCTGTACAAACTGTAGGGTATATTCATAGAGCATTTGAAAAAATAGCTGAAAGAAGACCTTACAACCAAATAACAACACTAACAGATAGATTGAATTATTGTTCTTCACCAATCAATAATATTGGATGGTGCATGACAATGGAGAAATTAATAGGTTGTAAAGTTCCTAAGAGAGTAGATTACATGCGTGTAATCATAATGGAACTTGCTCGTATTAATGATCATTTAATTTGTAACTCTGTTATAGGTGTGGATACTGGAGCATTAACTGGTTTTACATATTTGTTTCAACAAAGAGAAGCGATCTATGAATTATTTGAGGAGGTTTGTGGTGCACGTCTTACAACAAATATGTGTAGAATAGGTGGTTTTGAGAGAGATTTCAACGAAACTTTTCATACCAAATTAGAAGCTTTTTTAACTAATTTCCCAAAAATATTTACTGAGTTTGATAATTTATTGTCGAGAAACAGAATATTTATGGATAGAACAATTGGTACGGGAGCGATTTCAGCTGAAAGGGCATTAAACTATTCTTTTTCAGGACCTAATTTAAGAGCTGCAGGAGTTGATTACGATGTTCGTGTAATGAACCCATATTGTTCTTATGAAGATTTTGATTTTATAGTACCTGTTGGATCAAATGGAGATACCTACGACCGTTTCCAAGTTCGTCAAGAAGAAATTCGTCAAAGTCTATCTATCATTCGTCAAGCATTAGATAAAATGCCAGAAGGTAAGCATTATGCGGATGTACCTGAATTTTATTTACCTCCTAAGCAAGATGTTTATGAAAACATGGAGGCTTTGATTTATCACTTTAAAATAGTTATGGGTGAAACACCTGTTCCTGTTGGAGAAATATACTCATCTGTAGAAGGTGGTAATGGTGAATTAGGATTTTATTTAATAAGTGATGGTGGAAGAGCACCATATAGGCTACAGTTCCGTAGACCATGTTTTATATATTATCAAGCATATCCAGAAATGATAAAAGGTCAAACAATCAGTGATGCTGTATTGACTTTAAGTAGTATGAATGTTATCGCTGGAGAATTGGACGCATAGATTATGATAAGCACACAAGAAATACAAGAAAAAAGACCGCCATTTAGCCCTGAAAAGCTAGATTTTGTTCAGAAAATTATCAAACAGTTTCCTGATGGTCGTGAGAAAAGTGCGATTTTACGTGTTTTACATATCGCAGAAGAAGAATTTGGTGGATGGTTAAGTCCTGAAACAATGGATTATGTTGCAGGTTTACTAAATATTCAACCAGTTGAAGTATACGAAGTAGCAACTTTTTATACCATGTTTAATGTAAAACCTACTGGGAAATTCGTATTTGAAGTTTGTAGAACTGGTCCTTGTATGTTAGTAGGTAGTGATAACATTATTGAGTACATAAAAAATCGTTTAGGAATTAAAAATGTTGGTGAAACAAGTGCTGACGGAATGTTCACTTTGAAAACTGCAGAATGTTTAGGAGCATGTGGTTATGGACCAATGTTACAATGTGGAAAAACATATCACGAACATTTAACTCCTGAAAAAGTAGATGCTTTAATTGAAGAGTATAGAGCAAAGTATTCATCTTCAAACAATAATAACTAATGGGAAGAAAATTACTATTAGAACATATTGATGTTCCTGGTATTGAAACTTTTGATGTTTACAGACAAAAAGGTGGATATAGTTCGGTTGAGAAAGCTTTAAAAACAATGTCTCCAGCTGAAGTTGGAGAACAAGTTTCTAAATCTGGTTTAAAAGGTAGAGGTGGAGCAGGTTTCCCAACTGGAATGAAATGGTCTTTTTTAGCAAAACCAGATGGTGTACCAAGGTATCTTGTTTGTAATGCAGATGAAAGTGAGCCAGGTACTTTTAAAGATAGGTATTTAATGGAGAAAATTCCTCATCTTTTAATAGAAGGAATGATTACTTCAAGTTATGCTTTAGGAGCAAATACTTCTTATATCTATATTAGAGGTGAATACATGTTTGTTCTGGATATTCTTGAAAAAGCGATTGCTGAGGCTTATGATAAAGGTTTTTTAGGAAAAAACATATTAGGTTCAGGATATGATCTTGACTTGTTCGTTGCACCTGGAGGTGGAGCATATATTTGTGGAGAAGAAACAGCATTATTAGAATCTTTAGAAGGTAAAAGAGGTAATCCTAGAATGAAACCACCTTTCCCAGCGATTAAAGGTTTGTACGGTTGTCCTACAGTTGTTAATAATGTAGAAAGTATTGCAACAGTTGTTCCTATAGTAAATTTAGGAGGTGATGAATATGCTAAAATTGGTACTGAAAAGAGTACAGGTACAAAATTAATTTCAGCATGCGGTAATCTTGCTAGACCAGGAGTATATGAAATTGAACTTGGACTTTCTGTAGAAGAATTTATCTATGGAGATGACTGGTGTAGAGGAATAGCTAATGATAAAAAAATTAAAGCTTTGATTCCTGGAGGTTCTTCTGTTCCAATATTACCAGCTCATTTAATTACCAAAACAGCTAACGGAGAAGATAGATTGATGAGTTATGAAAGTCTATCTGACGGTGGATTTGCATCCGGTTCAATGTTAGGTTCTGGTGGGTTTATTGTTTTCGATGAGGATCAATGTATCGTTAGAAATACATGGAATTTTGCTCGTTTTTATTCTCATGAATCTTGTGGTCAATGTTCACCTTGTAGAGAGGGGACTGGATGGATGGAAAAAGTACTTTATCGTTTAGAGCATGGTGAAGGAAACATGAGAGATATTGACTTACTAGCTGATATTAATAAAAAAATAGAAGGAAATACTATTTGTCCATTAGGAGATGCAGCTGCATGGCCTGTTGCTGCGGCAATAAGACATTTCCGTGAGGAGTTTGAATGGCATGTTACTCATCCATTAAAAGCTCAAAAGGGAAATTACGGATTACTTACTGTTCCAGAATTAAAATAATAAATATACAATTATGATTAAAGTCACAATTGATGATATAGAAGTTGAAGTAGAAGAAGGTACAACCATCATGAATGCTGCTCGAAAGATTGGTGGGGATGTTGTTCCTCCTGCTATGTGTTATTACAGTTCACTTCCAGGTACTGGAGGTAATTGTCGTACTTGTTTAGTTGAGATTGCTGCAGGTTCAACTAGAGATCCAAGGCCAATGCCTAAATTAATGGTTTCTTGCTCTACGCAGTGCCAAGATGGTATGATAGTAAAAAATCGTACAAGTGAACGCGTTATTGAAAATCGTGGGGCAGTTGTTGAATTTTTACTTGTAAATCATCCATTAGATTGTCCAGTGTGTGATCAAGCAGGAGAGTGTGATTTACAAGATTTAGGCTTTTCACATGGAAAAGCTGGAACTAGATACGAAGAAGAAAGAAGAACGTTTGAACCAAGAGATATTGGGAACAATATAAAACTTCACATGAACCGTTGTATCTTATGTTACAGGTGTGTACATGTTGCAAATCAGTTAACGGATAAACGTGTTCATGGTGTCATGAATAGAGGGGATCATGCCGAGATTAGTACATTTGTTGAAAATGCGATCGAAAATGATTTTTCAGGAAATATGATTGATGTATGTCCTGTTGGAGCTCTAACAGATAAAACATCTCGTTTTAAAAGTCGTATTTGGTTCATGAAACCTATGGATGCTTCTTGTGAATGCTCTAAATGTTCCGGTAAAGCTGTGGTTTGGATGGTAGGTAAAGAAATTTATAAAGTTTCTACTCGCCAAGATAAATATGGTGAAGTAGAGGTTGAAAATGGTAAGCCAAATTGGATTTGTGACGAGTGTCGTTTTGAAAAGAAAGATACTTCAAAATGGAATATTGAAGGTCCTACTAAAATTGATCGTCATTCTGTAATTTCACAAGGTCATTACCAAAAACCGAATCCATTAAAAACTGAAATCAAAAAAATAAAGTAATGAATACAGAGATGTTTTTTGAAAAACTAATATTAGTTGTCGTTTTGTTTTCGGTATCCTTATTGATAGCAATGTATTCAACTTATTTAGAGCGTAAAGTTGCCGCTTGGCTTCAAGATCGTGTTGGTCCAGATAGAGCAGGTCCTTTTGGAATTCTTCAACCAATGGCTGATGGTGCTAAAATGTTCTTTAAAGAAGATTTTATTCCTATTAACTCTGATAAATGGTTGTTTATACTTGCACCTGGTATCGCAATGTTTACAGCTTTAATTACAGGTTCTGTAATTCCTTGGGGACATAACATTGTTGCTTTTGGAAGAGATATTTCTTTACAAGTAGCAGATATCAATATTGGTATCTTATTTATTTTAGGATTTGTATCTATTGGTGTTTATGGAATTATGATTGGTGGATGGGCATCTAACAATAAATATTCTTTATTTGCTGCAATACGTGCTTCATCTCAAATGATTTCATATGAATTAGCAATGGGGATAGCTGTTATTACAGTTGTATTAATGTCTGGAAGTTTAAGTTTAAGAGACATCGTTGATGCTCAGCATGGTATGAGTTGGTTTGTTTTCAAACAGCCATTAGCATTTCTAATTTTCTTTGTTTGTGCATTAGCTGAATGTAATAGAGCTCCATTTGATTTAGCAGAATGTGAAAGTGAGTTGATCGGTGGTTACCATACAGAATATGGTTCTATGAAATTAGGTTTCTTTTTATTTGCTGAGTATATAAATATTTTTATTTCGGCTGCTGTTATATCTGCGTTATTCTTAGGAGGGTACAATTTCCCTGGAATGGATGCGTTTACAGGGAACACTTTAGCATTATTAGGTATTGGAGCATTTTTTGCAAAAATTTTCTTAGTAATATTCATTTTTATGTGGATTAGATGGACATTACCAAGATTTAGATACGATCAATTAATGCACTTAGGTTGGAAAAAGTTAATACCAATCGCTTTAATTAATCTATTAATTACTGCAGTTGTTATTGCCTTCTCTGAAGGTTGGTTTAATTAATCATCATTTTGAAGTTTTTATAACTATGGAAAGTTTAACAAATAGAAGTAAAATGGTTTCAAACAAGAAAATGACTTTTCTTGAGAAACTATATTTACCAGCTATTTTTGGAGGAATGTTAATTACTATAAGACATTTATTTCAAAAAAGAAACACGATAAAATATCCTGAGGAACAACGTGTTTTTGCTCCTGTATACAGAGGACAACACGTTCTTAAAAGAGATGAACAAGGTAGAGAGAATTGTACTGCATGTGGTTTGTGTGCTGTTGCTTGTCCAGCTGAAGCAATTACAATGATTGCTGCAGAAAGAGAAAAAGGAGAAGAGCATTTATACAGAGAAGAAAAATATGCTGAAAAATACGAAATCAATATGTTGAGATGTATTTTTTGCGGACTTTGTGAAGAAGCTTGTCCGAAAGAAGCTATTTTCTTGACAGATAGAATTGTCCCTACTGACTTACAAAGAGGAGAATTTATATATGGAAAAGATAAATTAGTTGAAGATGTTAACGATAGAGTTGATATTTCATTACGTCAATTGACGGGTAAACGTAAAGAAAAATGAATATAGAAACAGTTTTTTGGATATTAGGAGCACTTACTATTGGTTCTGCACTAATGGTTATTTTAAGTACTCACCCTGTAAGAAGTATATTGTATCTTATTTTGACATTCTTTATGATTTCTGCAAATTATATTTTGATGAATGCTCAATTTATAGCTATTGTAAACATTATTGTTTACGCTGGTGCGATTATGGTTTTATTCCTTTTTGTATTAATGATGTTGAACCTTAGTCAATCGAATGAGCCTAAATCTCCGATTAAAATGATAGCAGCTGCTGTTATTGCTGGAGGTTCTTTATTAGTTGTTTTAGTAGCTGCAATGAGAGACTCTTTTGTTTCGGCATCGAATATTGTTTCTACAACCAATCAACAAGGTTTAGTAGAAAATTTAGGAAAAGAGTTATTTACAACTTATGTTTTACCTTTCGAAATTTCGTCAGTTTTATTTATTTCAGCTATTGTTGGTGCTGTTGTATTGGCGAAACGTGAAAAACAAATAATAGATTAATGATGGTTTTAGCTTCTGTTTTCGATACAATATCGATTCAACACTATTTAGTATTATCTACGATACTTTTTGTTATCGGTGTTTTTGGTGTGTTAACTAGAAAAAATGCAATAATTTTATTAATGTGCATTGAGTTAATGCTTAGTTCTGTAAACTTATTATTAGTTGCTTTCTCTACGTATTTTGGAGATGTAAGTGGACAATTATTTGTTTTCTTTATTATGGTTGTAGCTGCTGCTGAAGCAACAGTTGGTTTATCAATACTTGTGTTGTTATATAGAAACACAAGGTCAGTAGATGTTGGATTATTTAATAAACTTAAAGGTTAAGAAGTATGTCAATTGAACAACTTATTCCGTTAATAATAGCTATTCCATTAATTGGAGGATTTATTAATGGAGTTTTCGGAAAAAAATTACCAAAAGTTATTGTAGGATCTATTGCAACTTTTGCAGTATTTACTTCTTTCTTTTTAGCTTTATCTGTATTCTTTAAATTAGAGGAATCAGTAACAGTTGATTTATTTACAATTCTTAATTTAGAAAACATTCAACTTAATGCTAGATTTTTAGTTGATAACTTATCTATTTGGATGACAATGATCATTACTGGTGTAGGAGCCTTAATTCATTTGTTTTCTATGGGGTATATGAGTCATGATAAAGGATATTATAAATTCTTTACCTATCTGAACCTATTCATTTTTGCAATGTTAATTCTTGTTTTAGGAAGTAACTATTTTATGTTATTTTTTGGATGGGAAGGTGTTGGTATCTGTTCTTATTTATTAATAGGTTTTCACTACAGTGATGTGGAGAAAGGTTTATTAAATGGTTTGGCTGCTAGAAAAGCATTTATCATGAATAGAATAGGGGATTTAGGTTTACTTATTGGACTTTTCATGTTACTAGCTAATTTTGGTACTTTAGAGTATACTGAATTAGCAGATAAGATTTTAACTCAAGGTATATCATATTCTGAAGGAGCACTATTTATAATTACATTGTGTTTATTTATTGGAGCTACTGGTAAAAGTGCTCAAATACCATTGTTTACTTGGTTACCAGATGCAATGGCTGGTCCAACTCCTGTTTCTGCTTTAATACATGCTGCAACAATGGTAACTGCAGGTATATTTTTGGTGGTTCGTTCTAATTTCTTATTTGAATTAGCACCTTCTACTCAAGATATTATGTTGTACGTTGGATTATTAACATCTCTTGTTACTGCATTTATAGCGATGCGTCAAAATGATATTAAGAAAGTATTAGCTTATTCAACGGTATCTCAATTAGGCTTCATCTTTGTTGCACTTGGAATGGGAGCATATACAGCTGCAATTTTTCACGTAACTACGCATGCATTCTTTAAAGCTTTATTGTTTTTGGGCTCTGGTAGTGTTATTCATGCAATGTCTGATGAACAAGATATTAGAAAAATGGGAGGTTTGAAAAAATATATTCCTATTACTAATATTACTTTTTTGATAGGTACTTTAGCAATATCTGGTTTTCCTTTATTATCTGGTTTCTTCTCTAAAGATGAAATTTTAGCTCATGCAATGCACCATAATACAATAATCTATATTCTATTAGCTTTTAGTGCCTTGTTAACTGCTATATATATGTTTAGATTGTACTTTGTTGTGTTTCATGGTTCTTTTAGAGGATCTGATGAAGCTAAAAGTCATTTACATGAAAGTCCTTTAAACATGACTTTACCTTTAATTGTTTTAGCAGTTCTATCTGTAATTGGTGGTTTATTAAATATACCTTCTTTACTAGGTGGTCATCATTGGTTTACACACTTATTAAATGAAAATGTAGCTGGTTTATCGAGAGTCGCTGAATTGCATATTACAGATGGTGAAACCTTAATGCTAATGATTTCAGCTTCTGTTTTAACTCTTATTGCTTTATTCTTTTCATACAACGTTTATGTTAAAAAGAACAATGTTCCTGTAAATGATCATGAAATTAAGGGTTGGACTAAATTATCTGCCAACAAACTATACTTTGATGAAGTTTACAATTCTTTATTTGTAAAACCAATTGAATGGAAATCAACAAAATTATATTCTTTTGTAGAAGTTTTTATTTTAAATGGTATAATTTCTTCATTAACTAAACTTTTAAGTGGACTTAGTGAATTAGTTAAGAAATGGCAGTCTGGTAAAACAGATTCATACATTTTATGGATGGTTTTTGGAATCGTAGGTTTAGTTATTTATTATTTAGTAAAAATATAACGTTTTGGAATTATTATTAATACCTTTTCTTTTTGCATTAATTGCCTTGGTTATACCAAGTAATGTAATGCGTTCTTATTCTCTAATTGGAGGATTAGTATCTTTAATTGTAACAATTGGTCATTTAGTTAACTTTAATCCAGATAGCTTTGTTTCCATATTGGATCCTCAAATTTCTAATTCTATTGGATTAACTTGTAAATTTGGTTATGATGGAATGAGTTTATTCATGGTTATATTAACTAGTCTAATTACATTCTTGATTTTACTTAGCAATTACAATAGAGATTTAGCAAACAACAAAACGTTTACTTCTTTAGTATTCTTTATGCAATTTGCTTTAATTGGAGTTTTTACTGCTTTTGACGGTATTGCATTTTATGTTTTTTGGGAACTTACATTAATTCCTATCTTTTTAATTGCACTTTGGTTTGGTGCTCCTGAAAGAAAGGCTATTTTGATGAAATTCTTCATTTATACTTTTGTTGGTTCACTAGCGATGTTAGGTGCCTTAATTTCTATTAAAACATTTGCTCCAAGTTTTTCTCATGTTGATTTAATGGCTGTTGAGCTTTCGACTAAAACAGCTTTTTGGATTTTTGGTGGTTTCTTTTTAGCATTCGCTATTAAAATACCTTTATTTCCTTTTCATACATGGCAACCAAATACCTATACTGTTGCTCCTATGACTGGAACAATGCTATTATCTGCATTGATGTTAAAAATGGCATTGTATGGTATGGTACGTTGGATGATTCCTCTTGCACCTGAAGCATTAGCTGAAATGACTTATCCAATTGTTATTCTTTCTGTAATAGGTGTTGTTTATGCAGCTGTTATTGCAATCAAACAAAATGATATTAAAAAACTATTTGCATTTGCTTCGATAAGTCACGTTGGTTTAATCGCTGCAGGAGCAATTTTGATTTCTCATGACAATTGGTCTGCTGTTTTTATTCAAATGGCAAATCACAGTTTAGTAGCTATTGGTTTATTTTTAAGTGCTGATATTATCGAGAAACGTTTGGGAATTAGATCTCTTTCTGATTTAGGTGGAATTGCTAAACAGGCTCCTAGGTTTGCATTTATGTTTGGTGCTTTAATCTTAGCATCAATATCTGTTCCTTTAACATCTGGTTTTATTGGTGAATTTATGTTATTAAAAGGAGTGTTTACTTATGATGCATTGATTGGTGTAATAGCAGGTTTAACTTTAGTTTTTGGTGCTGTTTACTCTTTAAGAGCTTATCAATTGAGTATGTATGGTGCTCCAAAATTCCCTTCATTTGATGATTTATCATGGAATGAATGGTTGACTTACTTTATTTTATTAGTTTTAATTGTTTTGTTTGGTATTTATCCACAAGCAATTATAGATTTCGTTTCACCTAGTATCGATCAATTATTAGGATCTATTAAATAGTTAAATTCTTTACAAACAATAATATGGACGCTTTAATTGTCATTTTTATAACAGGTTTATTATCATTATTTATTTCTTTTGCTAAGAAACCATTATACGTTTTACTTACCGCTTGTACTGGATTAGTAACTGGAGCAATTCTTTTGTTAAATCAATGGGATAACCCAAGTATGCTTTTCACTAATTACAAAGGTTTACTTTTCGATAATACAGCTATTTCTTATTCTTTAGTAGCTATTCTTTTTGCATTTCTAGCAATTCTTTCAGGATACAATACGTTTAAAGAAAATCAAGAGAACATTGGTGATTATATTGCCTTATTGTTATTCTCTTTAGTTGGAGCTATGTGTATGGTTTCTTTCACAGATTTATTTATGTTTTTCTTAGGGTTAGAGATTTTATCTATTCCTATATATGTTATGGCTGGTACAGCTAAGAAGGACATTAGGTCAAGTGAAGCTTCCTTGAAATACTTCTTAACTGGAGCTTTCGCAACTGGTATTTTATTATTTGGTATTGCTTGGTTGTATGGAGCTGTTGGTTCATTTGATATTCAGGTTATCGCACACAAAATTAACATGACAAGTGAACACTCTTCACTTTTATATGTTGGTATACTATTAATTTTGGCTGCTTTCTTATTCAAAGTTGGAGCTGCTCCTTTTCATTTTTGGAGTCCTGATGTTTATTCTGGAAGTCCAACTGTTGTTACAGGTTATATGGCCGCTGTTGTTAAATTAGGTGCTTTTGGGGCGTTTATCAAACTATTTTCAATATGTTTCCCTTCTCTTCATGAATTTTGGGCACCAGCAATTGTTGGTTTATCTGTTTTAACAATGTTTGTGGGTAACCTTTCAGCTCTTACTCAAATTACATTTAAGCGTTTATTGGCATATTCAAGTATCACTCATGTTGGTTATGCATTATTAACTATTATCTCAAAGGATACTAATAGTCAGTCAAATTTATTATTCTATCTATTTGCTTATGGTTTTTCAGTAATAGCATTAATTACTATTGCAATGTTAATTAACGATAAAGAAGACAAGTTAGATGGATTTAAAGGATTAGCTAAACGTAATCCATTTTTAGGTTTTGTTTCTATATTAGCTTTATTGTCTCTAGCAGGAGTTCCACCGTTAGTTGGTTTCTTCGGTAAGTATTTAGTTTTTGCTAGCGCTATTACAGACTTTCCGGTTTTAGTAGTCATTGCAATTATCAATTCAGGTATTGGTATCTATTATTATCTAAAAACAATAATGACTATTGTTTCTAAAGAAGATGTTTCTACAGAAAAAGTTGAAGTATCTTCCATTCAATATTTAGTATTAGTAATTTGTACTATTGGTTTATTAGTAGGAGGAATGTTAATTTCTCATATCTAAAAGATACAATTACTTTCTATTTTATGAGGGTGTCCTAAATGGATGCCCTTTTGTTTTTACTGAACTTTCTATTGAAGTTCTTTTTACTTTATTTATGAAGACATTATTATTTATAGGTTCGTTTTTTATATACTTTAATAGCTATTCACAAGAGGTATACTCAGATAGTATCTCGATCACTATATTTGTCCAATTCCTTGTTAAAGAAGATGGATCTATTAAAAGAATTAGGGTTCCCTTGGTTGAAGGTGGAGAAAGTCTATCAAAAAAAGAAATTCAGTTATTAAAAAATGAAGCTAAGAAACAAGTAGAGATGATAGAAGAATTTGATCCTTCAGAAGAAAAACAACTATATAGAATGCCTTTTCGTTTTATATTTGAGAAGGGTTATGATTTTGAAAAGATTAATGGCTTGTTATAAGTTTTATTGATACAAAAAAAGGCTACTTCAAAAGAAATAGCCTTAAATGTTTTTCAAGAAATATTAATCTCTAACGACTTCATAACCTGGGTATTTTCTAGCGTCAAAAACAAATTTTACATCTTCAATTGTTTCATCAGGTGTGAATTTCGTGATGGAATAAGTCATTATTGCACCATCTCTGTTTTTTAATATTGCCTTTTTAACTTCATTTGAGGCTTTAGAAATATATAAAATAATTGTATGATAATCTGCTTTATTGGCTTCTTTTGGATAAAGGTATAAAATGTGAACAGTTTCTCCATTTAAAGTTTCTTCTCTGTCGTATCTATTTTTAAAACCATTTTCCCATATAGTAAGAAGTTTTTTAGGATTCATTGATTCCTCATTATCATCACTAGCATCAGATTCATAGACTGTTTTTTCTTCTTTAACTATTGTCCAAGTTTTTAACCCATTAGATAATATTGTATTATCTCCATAAGAAGCGTAATATTTTTCACCCTTGACCCAGCCTTTACCAGTTGAAGTTTCATTCATACCAGTTGCATTGTTTTTAATGTTTGCACTGAACTCCAAGTAGAAAGATTGGACAGCTTTCATTTTAGATGAAAGTTTATTAAGAATTGCTTGTGATTTCTCATCAACATCTTGAGAAAAAACTGTACTTGTTGAAAGTAAAATATAAAAAGTAAATAGTGCTATTTTTTTCATTTTAATATGTTTTCTAATACAAATATCTAAAATTGTGCCAAATAATTTAAATATGTAGGTTAATAGTTATAAAAGCTATTTGTTAATATTTATTTGATTGAGTATTTCTTTTAAAGTTAATGGTTCAATATTATGTTTACCATGAAATGTGAATGTAATATAATTTAAATTTTTATAAAAGAGAATTGTTTCTTTAAGCTTATGTTCAGAGAAATACTCATCTTTATCTCCAATCGCAAAATAATTATTTTTATTTTTCTCACAAGGAGTAATATCTAAATCAGGAGGGTAAATAGAAGCCCAAGAAATATGAGCATCAATATTTCTTTGAAAAGAATTAAACCATCTAGCAGCTGTTGCTCCACCTTGAGAAAAACCAAGTAAAGTTATTTGGCCAAACTTTTTACTTGAACATATAGAGTCATAAAGACTGTTTAAATAATGGATATTGTCTTTTATATCGGAGTCACGATCCTCTTTCGTCATCCATGATGCACCAACTCTTCCACTTGAACCTTTTAAATAAAAACGATGCATTCCTTCAGGAGCAACAATGAAATAATCATCTTCTAAAAAATGAAATTTACGAATAAAAAATTCTGCAAGTTGACCATATCCATGTAAAACAAATAATAGTTTGTTTGCTTTTTCAATATCTCCATGAGTGAAGTAGCGATATGTTTTAGAAGATTCTAAATGATTTTTCATTATTTATTGGTGAAATATTTACGTTCTTTAGGTAAATAAAAAAAGCGATGAAGTAGTTTTCCTGATTTTTTGTAAACTGGTTTAAAATTGTAAATATCTTCTACTTCATTTGAATTTTCAATTGCCCCTTCGAAAATTAAAATATCCTTAACACCTGAATAACTTCCTTCACCATATTCAAGAAAATTAGCGGAAATATTCGTTTCTCCTAAGTTATCGTATAATTTCCATTGAAAAATTTGTTTTGGTGTGTGATTTATAACAGTAAAGTAATTTCTAAACCTACTGTTCATGATTGTATAATCCACTATTATATCTTTATACTTTTGATTAAATAAACTGATAAAATCAATTGTTAATTCTGCATGAGGACTAGAAGGAACAGGTATTGCAGGAGATATTTTATTTAACCCTC
>Ga0228627_1000712_pt1 | contig 19401 bp, 19 predicted proteins | sample 33DmetaG_FD_190483 | JGI IMG/M metagenome (GOLD analysis project Ga0228627, IMG submission 190483) | Seawater microbial communities from Monterey Bay, California, United States - 33D | ecosystem: Environmental > Aquatic > Marine > Coastal | place: USA: California | collected 2016-09-28 | reverse complement strand
AGAAGGCATGTTGCTTGAGGTCTTAGAACACAACAATCAAGAGATCATTGGACGCTATCATGAAGAAAGTGGTATCTGCTTTGTACGCCCAGATAACAAGCGCTTACACCAAGACATTGTTATTCCGAAAGAGCTGAAGTTTAAAGCACAGCCAGGACAGATCGTCTGCACCAAGATTGTCGAACAACCAACCAAACGCAGCCATCCAATTGGTGAAATAGCGGAAGTATTAGGTGAGCACATGGGCCCCGGCATGGAGATCGATATCGCCATCCGTAGCCACAACCTCCCATCTCAATTCAATCAAGAAGTCCTCGCCGAAGTCGCTGCCTTTAGTGAATCATCCATCACTGATCAGCTGCCACAGCGAGAAGATCTACGTGATCTACATTTTGTCACTATTGATGGCGAAGACGCCAGAGACTATGACGATGCAGTCTATTGTGAAGAAACCAAAGATGGCTGGAAGCTGTATGTAGCCATTGCTGATGTTGCCTTTTATGTTGAACCCAAAACAAGCTTAGATGACGAAGCTCAATGGCGTGGCACTTCTGTTTATTTTCCTAGCCGTGTCATCCCTATGTTGCCTGAGCATCTATCGAATGGCCTCTGCTCACTGAAACCCAAAATCCCTCGTCTATCTCTTGTCTGTGAAATGCAGATTTCAGCAAAGGGTGAACTGGGCGCACATCGCTTCTATAAAGCAGTCATTCAATCACATGCACGCTTAACCTACACCGAAGTAGCTGCAGCCATTTGCAGTGGTGAACGTGAGGCACGTGAAAATATTGGTGAGCTTTGCTCTGATCTAGATAATCTCTATCTACTTTATAAAGCCTTCTTAGGTGCACGCATGCAACGCGGTGCAATCGAGTTTAATACGACTGAGACCAAGATTGATTTTGGCCCAGATAAAAAGATTGAGCGTGTCTATCCTTATATCCGTAATGACGCACACCGAATTATTGAAGAATGCATGATCACAGCCAATGTTGCTGCAGCTCGCTTCCTCAGTAAGCATAAGTTCCCAGCACTCTATCGCGTGCATGAAGGCCCCGCAGAGACAAAAATCGAAGAACTGCGTGCTCTATTAAAGCTACTCGGCCTCACACTGGGTGGTGATGATCAGCCAACACCTGCAGACTATGCCAAGCTACTTATAGATATTAGCCGTCGCCCAGACGACAGTTGGCTTGAGACCGTTTTATTACGCTCTCTGAAGCAGGCTATCTACACCCCAGAGAATGTTGGACACTTTGGACTATCGCTCGACTACTACGCTCATTTCACATCACCTATTCGACGTTACCCTGATCTTGTAGTACATCGTGCAATCAGCCATATTCTGCAGAAAAAAGATAAGGCTAGTTTTACTTATACACCAGACGAGCTCGCTAAATTAGGCGAACACTGTTCCATGACTGAACGCCGTGCTGATGAAGCAACACGTGATGCAATGAACTGGTTGAAGTGTGAGTATGCACAAGACAAATTAGGCCAACAGTTCACTGGCACCATTACCAGTGTTACTGGTTTTGGTTTGTTCATAGAGTTAGGCGATATGTATATCGAAGGCCTACTTCATATCAGTGGGCTACGTGATGATTATTATAGTTTTGATCCAGTCCGCTTTACGCTTGTTGGCGATGTTAGCGGTAAGCTCTATCGCCTAGGTGATAAGGTCGATGTCATTATCGCCCGCGTTGATTTAGACGAGCGTAAGATCGACCTCACACTCGCCAATCAAAGTGAATTACAACAGCGACCTAAACGAACAAAAAAAGATGGGGCTAAAGGCAGCAAATCAACTGAACAAGACAAGCCGAGAGCTAAAAAGAAAACTGGGGCTAAAAAGAAGACCCGAGCAAAGAAAAAAAGCTCAACTGATTCGGGCAAGACTTAGTTAGCAACAAGCCACCATCCCTTAAAGAAAAGAAATCATGAGCAAGACTGAAACGCTGCCTGGCATACATACGGTTGCCACCCTACTCAACCGTCAACCCGAACGGGTGCAATCGCTATGGCTAGAACAAAATAAAAAGAACCCACGCGTTGAAACTCTGATTAGCCAAGCCGAATCACTCGGTATCGCAGTACAACCGGTACAGCGCGATAAGCTAGACCGCATCTGTGAAGGCAGCCAGCATCAAGGCATTGCCGCTGTTTGTCTTGCCACTCCTCTATTAGATGAGTTTGATTTACTGCAACAAGTTGAACAGTCCGATAAAGCAGTGCTGCTATTGGCATTAGATGAAGTCAGCGACCCACAGAACTTAGGTGCAATCTTACGTACTGCTGATGCAGCTGGAGTGGATGCGATCTTAATGCCGCAACGTAATAGCGCACCTTTGACACCTGCTGCACACAAAATCGCTAGTGGTGGTTCAATTACCGTACCGATCGTAAGAACAATCAATCTAGTCAGACATCTAGAAGCGCTGAAAAAGCTTGGTGTCTGGCTAGTTGGTGCAGATGGTGAGTCAGGCCAAACCTTATATAGTGCGAATCTTGCTTTACCCACCGCACTTGTCATGGGAGCAGAAGGTCAAGGTTTACGACGTCTCACCCGTGAGACCTGTGACCACCTTTGTGCCCTACCTATGTCGGGTGTGGTCGAGAGCCTGAATGTGTCTACCGCCAGCGCCCTATTTCTGTATGAAGCGGTGCGCCAACGCCAAGACTAGCGAATCCTGAGGAAATCTTACGAATCGTTACGTTCAGACTGAAATCAGCTGGAAAAGCTCGATAGAAAGCCATACAAGTTGATTGAATCTTAGCCACCCCTCGCGTACACTTCGGCGCTCTTGTGTGCTGATCAGTTCGGCATACTATTACAATTTGACAGCGCTGCCTTGCTTTACCAGTAAACCTGGAAAGCCAAGACCAAAAGGAGCTTATATGCGACATTACGAAATCGTATTCTTGGTCCATCCTGACCAGAGTGAACAAGTATCGGCTATGGTCGATCGCTACAAAACGATGATTGAAGCCGGTAGTGGCAAAATCCATCGTGTAGAAGACTGGGGTCGCCGTATCCTAGCCTACCCAATCAACAAGATTCTAAAAGCACACTACGTGTTGATGAATATTGAAACTAATCAAGAAACACTAGACGAACTGACTAGCGCTTTCCGTTTCAATGATGCCGTACTGCGCCAGATGACATTAGTCTGCAAAGAAGCGATCACTGAGCCTTCACCAATGATGAAGACCTTAGAAAAAGATCGTGAACGCGACAACAAAGAAACCGATAGCGCCCCTGCTGCTGAAGCAGAAACACCAGTAGCAGAAGCAGAAGCGCCAGCAGCAGAAGACGCACCAGCAGCAGAAGCTGCCAGCGAGGAGAAATAAGATGGCCCGTTACTTTCGCCGTAGAAGATATTGCCGTTTCACTGAAGAAGGCATCAAGAACATCGATTATAAAGATGTTGAGTTACTAAAAGACTTCATCACTGAAACTGGAAAAATTGTACCTAGCCGTATTACTGGTACAAAAGCACGTTATCAGCGCCAACTAACAACCGCCGTAAAACGCGCGCGTTACTTAGCTCTACTACCGTTTAGCGACCAACACTAGAGGCACTGCCACCCGCTAGTCGGGTGGCTAAAGCAAAGCAGTATGCTCAAAGGCCTTGCTAGTTTTATTGTTTCAAGTCGCTTAGCCGCCTTCGGTTCGCTACTAGCCTTATGTCTATTAGCACTGATGTTGCCTTTAAGCGCACTGTTTAGCAGTACGGCAATCATGTTAGTCGCACTCCATGCGGGCTCACGGCAAGCACTTTATATAGCCGTCGCCTGCACACTGGCACTAACAGTGTTTACTGGATTCGCTAATGCTAACCCACTGATTGGGATAGCTATGGGGGTAGCACAATTACTACCTGGCTTAGTACTAGCTAGCATTTATACCCGCAGTGGCTCACTCTCTGTTGCCTTACAAACGGCAGTACTTATAGCACTAGTGGTATTTATCGGTGTAATACGCCTGCTACCAGATATTGAACAAATCTGGGCGCAGTTATTACATGAGTTATTAACTGCTATGCAGGCCAATACAACACTGCCGCCAGCTCAGTTGGAAACAGTGGTGAGTAGGCTAGCGCAGTTTATGACTGGGCTTGTTATTGGCTCAGCATTATTAATGCATAGTATTGCGCTATTATTTGCGCATTGGTTACACGCCTTAGTTCGTAATAATGACAAGGCGGAGATAGAACATGGTGAGATCTCCTTAAGTAAGGTACTCGCTGTCGCTACGATACTGACAACTGCTGCCGCTTTTGCAACACAATCAGTATTTCTAGTGCAATTGAGTGGAATCATCGGCATCCTGTTCTTTTTACAGGGTATGAACGCTATACATGCCATCACGCGAGCCATGACAAAAGGCAAGCTATGGTTAATAATTAGCTATCTACTTGTGATTTTCATTCCCCAAGCGATGCTATTAATTGTGTTGTTTGGCTTGATCGATAGTTTATCGAATCTGCGTTCGCGCATATCACACTGAATTTTACAGTAAGTTATTGAATATAGAGGAAAAATGATGGAAGTCATCCTATTAAATAAAGTCGAAAACCTAGGTGAACTTGGCGATAAAGTCAGCGTACGCTCAGGCTATGCACGTAATTACTTAATCCCTCAGGGCCGTGCAAAATTTGCTACTGCGGCTAACATTGCAGAATTTGAAGCCCGCCGTAGCGAATTAGAAGCAACTGCTGCTGCCGCTATTGCTGCTGCAGAAGAACGCAAAGCATCATTAGACGGCCTCACCATCACTATTCCAGCAAAAGAAGCTAGTGACGGTAAGCTATTCGGCTCTATCAATAACATCGATGTCCTTGCAGCGATTGCACGAGCTGGTCAAAGCGTTGAGAAGCGTGAAGTTCGTATGCCAGATGGCGCATTTCGTACCATTGGTGAGCACAGTGTTGAATTGCACTTACACACCGATATCAATGCAACGATTACAATCAACATCGTCGCTGAAGACTAGTTTTAGCCGATCTATAAGTATTTAGATGGCGGAGTCGAACTCAAGCACAGCGCCTAACGCAGAATCCCTGCGTACTCCGCCTTATTCTTTAGAGGCGGAGCAAGCCGTGATCGGCGGCTTAATGCTAGAAAATGGTAGCTGGGATCAGATTGCCGATGTCCTAGTCGAAGATGACTTCCATCTATTCGACCACCGCGCTATCTTTCGCGCCATTAGTGATCTGGCTTACCATAACCAGCCATTTGATGTTGTTACCCTCTCCGATAAGATCAAGCAATCGGAAGAATCAGGCTCCTTCAACGCCAAAAACGTCTCCGCATATATCGCGACATTGGCTAAAGAGACGCCAACAGCGGCAAATATCGTCGCATATGCCGACATCGTCCGCGAAAAATCAATTTTAAGACAACTAGCCAGTATCGGTACCGATATCGCTGGATCCGCCTATCAAGCACAGGGCCGAGATAGCACCGAGCTACTTGATCTCGCCGAACAAAAAATCCTCCGTATTGGTGATCAAGGTGCTAGTCGTTATAGCGGCTTTATCGGCATCAAAGACCTACTTAAAGCGACAGTCGAAAAAATTGACCTGTTATCAGAACAGGATAGCTCGATTACTGGGCTAGCCACTGGCTTTGATGAATTTGACGAAAATACTGCTGGCCTACAAAAAGGTGACTTAGTCATCCTTGCTGGCCGCCCATCGATGGGTAAGACCTCGTTGGCGATGAATATAGCGGAGTATGCCGCCATCCGTGAACAAGGCTCTGTTGCGATCTTCAGTATGGAGATGCCAGCAGAACAGCTCACCATGCGTATCCTGGCTTCGATCGGACGCATCAATCAGCAGCGCTTACGTACCGGCAAACTTGAAGACCAAGACTGGCCACGATTAACCAGCGCCGTCTCTATGCTCTCTGAATCAAAGCTTTTCATCGATGACAGTGCCGCACTTAGCCCAACCGAGCTACGTGCGCGTGCGCGCCGACTCAAGCGTGAACATGGTTTAGCCCTGATCGTGGTCGACTACCTGCAATTGATGCAAATCAATAACAGCACAGAAAATCGTACCAATGATGTTTCTGAAATCTCACGCTCATTAAAGGCACTGGCAAAAGAAATGGAATGCCCAGTGATTGCGCTATCACAGTTAAATCGTAGTTTGGAGCAACGCCCAGATAAACGTCCAGTAATGTCTGACTTACGTGAGTCAGGTGCGATTGAGCAAGACGCCGACCTGATCGTCTTCATCTATCGTGATGAAGTCTATAACGATGACAGCCCCGATAAAGGTACTGCTGAGATTCGCATTGCAAAGCAACGTAATGGCCCTATCTTCAATACTCGGCTAACGTTTCTTGGCCCTTATACTCGCTTTGAAAACCACATTCCTGAGATCTATTCCGGCGAGATTCCCTCATGATCCGTTCAGCCCACGCGCTGATACGATTAGAATCGCTGATCCATAATCTTAATTTGATTCGATCATTTGCGCCTGATTCTAAGGTGATGGCAGTGGTTAAGGCGGATGCCTATGGTCACGGGCTGATTAAAACAGCACAGGCCTTAAACCAAAGTGATGCCTTTGCCGTCGCCTGTATTAACGAAGCTTTAACCTTACGTAGTGCCGGTATCTTACATCCGATTATTTGTCTGCAGGGTTTCGCTAATCAGCAGGAATTACGCGACTTTTCTAACAGTAACATTCAAGCAGTGGTGCACAGTGAACATCAGGTCGCACTACTACGCTCAGAGAAACTAAAACAAGGCCTCTGTGTTTGGTTAAAGATCGATACCGGCATGAGCCGTCTCGGTTTCTCAGAAGAAGAAGCTCAGGCTGTTTATCAACAGTTAGATAACTGCAATAACGTCAGCAAAATACGCCTAATGACACATTTGGCGAATGCCGACATTCTGGATGAAGCCAGCACCTATAGACAACAAGCCAACTTTGATCAAACTATTGTAAGTATGGAGGGCTGTGAAAGAAGCATAGCCAACTCAGCGGCTAGTTTTGCCTATCCAAAAACACAGCGTGACTGGATCCGTCCAGGTCTAGCACTCTATGGCATTTCACCGTTCCAAAATGAACAAAGTCACCCTGACGTCAGTGGGCTCAAACCAGTAATGTCAGTACGCGCGCCAGTCATTGCAATCAAACAGGTCAAGCAAGGCGACCGTATCGGTTATGGTGGTAGCTATACCTGCCCACAGAACATGCGTATAGGCATCGTAGCTATGGGCTATGCTGATGGCTATCCACGTAGCTTAGAAAAAACAGTCCCAGTCAGCGTACGAGGTCATCTCTGTGATGTACTAGGTCGTGTCTCCATGGATATGATCACTATTGATCTGAGTGATTGTGATTGCGAGATTGGTGAACACATAGAACTCTGGGGAGACGATGTTCCAGTAGCCGATATTGCTGAAGCTGCTAACACCATTACATATGAATTACTCTGCCGTATCGCAGCCCATGTGAGACGCGAGTACGTTTAAACGCTTGTAATAACCAAGCAAATATAAATTCTGGCTTAGACATACAGCCTAACTACTACGGCTAAACGTCATCTAAAGTGCACTCCCCTTCAGCGATTTCAATCATGCGTTGTTTCGCTATAATTTTAATGCTTTTTCTCTGCACCTGAATCAGCTTCTTATCCTTGAATCGTGCAATTAAGCGACTGATGGTCTCATCGGCCAAACCTAGGTAGTTCGCTATTTCACTACGGGTCATCGTTAGTTCAAATTCGCGTGTAGAAAACCCACGTTTTCCAAACCTCTCAGAGAGGTTAGTGAAGAATATAGCTAGCTTTTGATCGGCATTACATCGTGCCAACAACGGCCTTCTTCTCTCACGATGTCTTAACACTAAATCCAGTCTTATCTCGGTCAATTCTCAACTTTTCGACTAAGCCAACTATAGAGATTAAATGCCTCTGCCTGCCTTTATTTTGCTATCATCTTGCTCGGCGAAAGCTCCTCGTTATTCGAGCAGTTAAATTCGTCGAATATTCAAGAAATGATACCTCGTATCCCTATTATATTTTAAGGCCTCTGTTTTGATCTCTACTGCAAACATCACTATGCAATTTGGCGCCAAACCTTTATTTGAAGACATCTCAGTAAAGTTTGGAGAAGGTAATCGTTATGGCCTGATCGGTGCCAATGGTTGTGGTAAATCCACTTTCATGAAGATTCTGGATGGCACACTTGCACCCAGTGCAGGCAATGTCTCAATCACACCAAATGAGCGTGTTGGTAAATTACACCAAGATCAATTTGCCTTTGAAGACTATAACGTAGTCGACACAGTGATCATGGGGCATAGTCGCTTATGGGAAGTCAAAAAAGAACGAGATCGCATTTATTCATTACCCGAGATGAGCGATGAAGATGGCATGAAAGTCGCTGACCTTGAGGTCGAATTTGCTGAATTAGATGGCTACAGTGCGGACAGTCGTGCTGGTGAACTACTAATGAGTGCCGGCATCGCCGAATCATTCCATAGTGGGCCAATGAGTGAAGTCGCTCCCGGTTGGAAGTTACGCGTACTATTAGCACAGGCTTTGTTTGCTGATCCAGATATTCTATTACTTGATGAGCCAACCAATAACTTAGATATCCACACCATCCGTTGGTTAGAAAACGTTATTGTTGAACGTAAAAGCACTATTATCATCATCTCTCATGATAGACACTTCCTGAACTCCGTCTGCACCCATATTGCAGATATGGATTTTGGTGAATTACGCGTTTACCCAGGCAACTATGATGATTTCATGATTGCTTCAACCGCTGTACGCGAACATTCACAGAATGAGAATGCAAAGAAAAAGGCACAGATTGCTGATCTACAGCAATTTGTCAGCCGTTTTTCAGCAAATGCATCAAAGGCAAAACAGGCTACTTCACGTGCCAAGCAAATCGAGAAGATAAAACTCGAAGACATCAAACCGTCAAGCCGTGTCAATCCGTTTATTCGCTTTACGCAAAGTAAGAAGATACAACGCCAAGCCCTAACAGTAGAAAAACTCAGTCATGGCTATGATGATGAGACTCTATTCAGTGATGGTGGATTCATCATTGAAGCTGGTAGTCGCATGGCTGTTATTGGTGAGAACGGCACTGGAAAAAGTACTTTTCTACGTTGCTTAATAGACGAATTAAAGGCTAATACTGGCGTCATTAAATGGTCAGAAAATGCGACCTTAGGCTATTGCCCTCAGGATAGTAATAACGATTTTGATCATGACATGAATCTATTTGACTGGATGAGTCAATGGCGTAAACCTCATCATAATGAAGAGATTGTACGTGCAACTCTTGGTCGCTTATTGTTTTCAACTGATGATTTCAACAAGAAGGCAGCAGTCTGCTCAGGCGGTGAAAAGAATCGCCTACTATTTGGAAAACTGATGATGTTGGAAACCAATGTCCTGATTATGGATGAGCCAACCAATCATTTAGATATGGAATCAATCGAAGCACTCAACCTTGCCCTAGCGAATTATGAGGGAACACTAATTTTTGTCAGCCATGATCGTGAATTCGTTTCCTCATTAGCCACTCATATCGTTGAAATCAAGGATAAGAAAATGATTAATTTTCATGGTACCTATGATGAATACCTACTTACTGTTGATGATCAATAACTTACTCAGGCCTCAATGATGAAGATTTGGGTAGATGCAGATGCATGCCCAGTACCTGCTAAAGATATTCTATTTCGTGCAGCAGAACGTACTGGTGTTGAAGTTATTTTAGTCGCCAATCAAGCTATTAATAAACCGCGACTAAGCAATATCAAAATGCTACAGGTTCCTGGTGGCTTTGATGTAGCAGATGATGAGATTGTAAGGCAAGTGACTGCTGGTGATCTGGTAATTACTAGTGATATTCCCTTAGCTGCTGAAGTCATTGAGAAAAATGCAGCTGCATTAAACCCACGTGGTGAGATGTACACAGCGAACACCATCAAATCGATACTCAGCATGCGTGACTTCATGGATACCTTGCGTGGCAGTGGTATCCAGTCAGGTGGCCAAGCCCCTTACGGACAAACCGACCGAAAATCCTTTGCAAACGAATTAGATAGATACCTGAGTAAACACTTCTCAGCTAAACAGTAGCCAGCTTTATCTTAGGATTAAAAAGTCAGGAAGGTCCCTTGGTTTTCGCGACAGATCTCTCGCATCAAAGTACTTAAGCGATCAGTAGATGCATTAGGTGAGATAAAGTTGAGTGCATGGATACGCGCGTGTCCTTTATTCAGCTGGCGCGTACGTGAAATAACCTGATCAAAATTTGCGCCGGTGAAATCATCACCGATGACATAAATCGAAAGATTTTTAGTGTATTTTGAATACCGTGTTAAGGCGGTTTCAATCCCTTCAACTGGGCTACTATTTGAGATGCTTGCCCAAGAGCTAAACAGCTTCATTACACGTTTTCTCATACTCGGTGTATCTTTCATCCACTTGCCAGCATAGCCACTAACCAGATAGTTGCCATTATCATTAATGATCTGGAAGCCCTTCACTTGGGGGTGGACGGTCAATATATCCTCTATCTCACGCATCACCTTACGCCAGATCTCTTTCATACTGCCGGAGGTATCAACGATAAAAATGACATAATCACGATCGACTGGAATACCACCAACTTCATCATCCTGACGTGATTGATCACCCTCTGAGGTGCCTGCAATCTGTTGCTTCTTAACCTTTTTTTGCAATGCACCAAGTTGCTTCTTAAGCTCAGTTGAGGTCTGTTGCAATTTGGCAGTCTCAGTCATTGCATATTCAAGTTTAGCCCGTGCTGCCTTTAATATTTCTGCTTTGGCCTTAGTAGACTGCTCACTATCGACTGCTGATTCTGTTTTCAGCTCATCCATAAGACCATAGAGCTGTTTAATCTTAGCCTTCGCATCATCGCTTTCAACCGAAATAAGACCACTGACATCAGGCTCAAATTTAAAGATAAGAATCAACAATACAATTGCACCAAAGCCACAGGAAATAATATCCAGAAAGGCAGTACCAAATGCATCTGGTGCTTCTCTGCGCATCATGGCCAAGTAGCCGCCGGGCTAATTAAAGCACCACCTGTACTTAACACCCATTTAGACAGCTCTGGAGCCGCCTGGGGATCACCCTCTAAAGGTAACAAGATAATTGAAAGTTTGCCGCGGAATGGATTTGTTAGACTAGCTGCCTGCCGCAATAGTGTGACACGACACTCACCAGATACAGTTTTCTTTAATGCTGTCATACCACCACAGCCGCCAGAGGATAAGATGGATGACTCACTTAAACCTCGAGTTGGCAAGCCATCGGTTATCAGATAAATCGCGTCTGGGCGCTGCTTCAGCACCTTAGCCATTGCCCTCTCTAAATTTGTTGCACCATAAGGTGTGACTGAGCGTATTGCTTTCTGAGTCACTGCCAATGCTTTCTCATCTTTAACTGAGATCCACTTAGGCTGGCTTTGTATAATTGCCTGATCAGAAAACGACATCACCAGTAGCTCTGAGTCTTCCGGAGCTCTCGCCATCAGCCACTGAACTATGCGTAAAGTTCTTTTCCATTTAGCTGCTGATCTACGTTTAGCCTCTGATTGAACCTTGTAGTTCGTAATGCTAATCAGCTCACGTGCAGTCATTGACGCACTACTATCGACCAATATAGCAATACGTTGGCCTTCTATATTCAGGCCAACCAAATAATCTTGCTGTCGTATTGTTTGTGTCTCGATCGGATTGATCTTCTCTTTTTCAAGTAAGCTACTGAGGCCTTGCTGACTGGATTGAATCTTTAATTGCAGGCGTTCAATCGTACTCAGTGTAGTGCTCTTAATAGAAGCAATAACTGACTGTCTAGCGCGTAAATCATTGATCTCTTGGTCTAGCTTTGACAACGCTGATTGTTTAGCTTCAGTCTTTGCCATAGCCGCTTGTCGCTGACTCAGCAAAGCTGCTATCTGCTGATCTAAACCAGCATGCTCCAACTCAACCAGCTCATCTGGTGTTGTCTGCTGATTTTTTAATAATACCAAGATCAGGATAACCGCCCCTAAACCACAACTCATGATATCGATGAACGCTAAGTTAGAGGTAGGATTGCGGCGCATCTTATCTATCTAGTTAAGACGGCTTCGGCTTAGCGGGTCTAATACTTTATTCTGGCAATAATCATTCACTGATACGGTTAAGGAGTCTTGCGCACGTTGCAATTGATATAGCAGAAACATCAGGATCATACTGACGAATAATGCAACCAAGGTCGAATTGAAAGCGACACCCAAACTATTTGTCATACCAGATATATCACCAGCTAAAGCTTTATCAGCCTGCGCTAAGGCCTGACCAATACCCCGCACCGTACCGATGAAACCTATTGATGGAATCGCCCATATCAAATAACGGATCATTGAATTCTCGGCTTCATTTTTGTTACCTAGGGCAACACACTCTGCCTCGATAACCTCTGCCGTTGCATGAATATCTTGCGACAACAAAAATCGTCGTAGTGATACTTTAAGTGTGCGGATTAAGGGCGTGTTAGCGATGCCACCTTTTAAGTCTTCTAGATCATCAACTACCGTACTAATAGCAGTACTGCTCATATCACAGTTCTTGAAGAAGTCGACCTCAAATAAATAATTAGTCTTCGTGATATGAATGAATTTCTCAGCAATCAGATAGATCGCCCAGAACATTAAGATCAGACATGCTTCCTGCTCAAAGTCTTTTAAAATAATCCAAATAGAGCGTTGTTGCTCACCATCACCCTGCATAATTAAGGCTTGTGCTAGCGCAACATTAGGCTCTACTAAAACCACATAAAAGCCATGGACTAAAATTGCAGACAGCGTTAAGGCGATAATGCCTTGAATTGATTTAGTCATTAAATATCTACCGGAAAGCTAACAGGAACACCTACACTCAATTTAGCTGCATAGGTAATACCAACAGCCGTTAGGCAAAGCATCAGCAAACACAGAAACCCTACTAATAATTTTTTATTCATAATATTGCATCCTTTTTCGGATATTTTATAAATACCGGGCTAAACGAAAACCTAGCTCAGGCCTTGGGCTAGCAGAGCCATCCCGAAAGGCTGCCCTAACTTCAGTCTTAGAGGCAGACAAATAACTTGAACCTTTAATCACATGGTTATTACCTTTAGACAGTCCCAAAGGGTCAACATATACCACTCGTTGATCAGCCGGTGTCAGGTCATAAATATCATGTACCCATTCACTGGCATTACCAATCTGATCAAACAGGCCTGACAATTCCACTGCATAGCTTCTAATATTAGCTAGGCCACTGACACCATCTTTATAACGTGGAATATAGCGCGCTAATTGGCTTTCGGCATCAGCAAGATTACCCGCCTCGGCTGGCACTTGATCCTGATTCCCCCAAGCAAATGTAGTTTTCTTGTCACGCTGATAAACACGCGCCATAAACTCCCACTCTGCTTCAGTGATCATCCTATAGCCATTCGCCTTAGCTTCAAAACCGATGTATTTAGTACCACGAAATAAATAGAACGGCTGCAATCCTTCTTTCAGGCTTAACTGATTACAAAATACGGCAACCTGTTCCCATGCAGTGTTCACTAGTGGTTGATTAGAATTCGCGTTGCGGGCTGAAAATTGATATTCCGTCAATTCAGTACTAGCAACATAAAAAGGTCGCTCTAATCGCACTTTACGCTGGAATTCGTTCGCCCTCTGTCCCGGCTCATCACGTGACCCACCCATGGTAAATTGCTGGCCCTGTGGCTTGACCAATTGAAACTCAGTGCCCACCGAATTGATGTAGACATTCTTTGCCTCTAACAACCGTGCCTGTGTCTCGGTATACAGTGTCATTTGCAACTTAGTCAGCTGTTTAGCATTCGGCATGATCGTCTGCTTAACACTGCGATAGCCTTTTTTACGCAGCTCTATAGTCTGTTTCTTTGTCAGTAGCTGTAATGTTGCAGGGGTCGTCGCAACACGCTGCCCTTGAATATAAATATCTGATTCAACATTCGCACTAATACTAACCGCAGCCTTTTGTTCTACTAGTGAGAAATCCAGCTTGAACTGTTCTCCAGGTTTAAAGCTACGCTGTAGCACTTGGCTAACATAGCCTGGTTTTGCATATTCAAAGATAAACTGATTTTGATACGGTAATTTTATAGCGCTATCAGGCTTGAGCTGAAGGCCATTAGCTAATAATACACCACCCTTAGGTTGTAGCTTAAGCGTCAACGCAATAGGTTTAGGTCGAAGTTTATAATGTCGTTGAACTCTGAGATCTTTCTTATCTAACGAGATATCTTCTTCGATAGGATAGTAACCCGGCGCACTAACCTCAATCGCATACTTAGCTGCCTGCTTACTCAGCACATCCCCTAACTTATAAGGCATCGCATCAACCATAAGCTTTGCTGATGATACATCTGCATGAATCGTCAGTGTGCCTTCCAATGGCAATAAAGAGTACGTGCGATTAACGTCTAAACCCGCTTTAACACTGACACTATCACCGATCACTTGATGATAATTAGACTGCACGCTGAATACATACTCACCTGGATCGAGCTCTCGTTGCAGGCTTGAAGCACGTTCAACAAAACGCCCATCAAGATACCAATCAACAACAGTCATCGACTTGGTCTGTAATGAAACCAGTGCTAACTTAGGCTCTAGATTAAAGCTAACAATGCCGTTCTTAACATGGCTTTTCAAAACTAGTTCTTTATCTTTAAAGCCTACGGCACTAACACGCAGGCTAGTTCCATCTGAAAAGGCAAAGACTTTTTGTTTATAGCTAAACCCGAATCCTGACTCAATCGACTGCGTCGAAACCTCATCTGCTGCAAGTGGTTCAATCTGAATGGTATAGACTGTTAAAGAAAAAATGTATAAGCCAATAAACAACAATAGCAGCGAAATGCTAATGCTAGAGATCAGCCAACGTGCATTTTGATGTGAAGATGCTTGCTTAATCTGATCTTCAAATTCGCTCATTAGCAATCACCTTCACTTGTTTATCAAAATCCTCAGGAGTAATAATCACCTTGACTGTTTTTGTTACATAGCCAACGCGTTTACCCTCAAATAGATAGTTGCCAGGCAGTAGCGAGATCATCTTCTCTGCCACAACACCCACCTTGCCAATACTACGAACTTCAATATAGGTCTCATTATCTGACAGCACCTTCAATGCTACTTTTTTCGAATAACGTCGAAGCTGTTTACTCAGTTCTTTTTCAATATTCACCATACGAAGACTGAGGCTACGATATAAAACCATCCCATCCAATATATCTGCAGAACGCTTTCTCTTAACTGCAGAGGTAAGCAGGCTTGGTTGATTTAAGATCTCAGTACTTTCTTGCATTAATTTAAGATATGCAGCAACAAAGGCTTTTTTATCCAGGGTGTCTCGTTGATTAGGATATAAATCATGAGCCGCACTTAAATCTTTAAATGCTGATGCCCATTGATCCTTAGTCAAACTTAGCTCGGCCTGACTTAGGTATAATTGATAGTCTCGCTGACGCTTTAACTCAGCCAGCTCTTGAGTCAAACGAGTCACCTCAGGGCGTTGAGGATACACGTCACGAGCCAACTTAATTGCAGCCTGCATCCGCGCTAAATCAGGTATGCGCTTAGCAACGTCAGCCTTGGTAATAGCTTGTCTATATTGATCTTCTGCTACCTCCCTTTTTACTCCTGCAATCTGCTGAGCCAATTCAGGCAGGTCATTTGATAAGCGACTAATTTTGATCAACGCTTGTAGCTGCTCTTGATAGCGCCCTTCAAGTCCTGCTGTCTTTGAAATCCTTAATAGAGATTCCACTTCAGGCCATGCCATGAGTAAATCATTTAGCTCTAACCACTCTGGCAGATCGGCTTGAATCGCCTGGATCTGCTTTAATTCTAACTGCAACTGCGACAACTGCTTCTCACGCCATAACTGCCTAGCCTTTTCCAAACCTTGTTCTACTGTCGATTGTGCAGCATTGATTGCCTGATCAATATCAAGGCTCAGCTCTTTCAGGGCAAGCACTACCGCATCGTAATCGGCCCGGGTAAAGGCTTCAGTCACCTGCGTCTGCACACTATCAATGGTTTGCATAAGCCCTATATCATTCTGCAAAGACTGATAAGGAGCCATTAACAACAACTGCTGATCCAATGCCTTAATCGCATCCAATGCTTGTTCTTGTGTGTATTCAGAGCTGATAACAGGTGCTTCATTATTCGTCTTATCTTTTAATGAATAAGGTGCGCTTTGATTTGTTATTTTACTTAGCTCGTCATTGTCTATATCTGGCTCTGAAACTAATTTTGGCAGTAACCAAAAAACCACCATCAATAAAAAACCAGTCAGCAGGAATACTAGCAAGAGCTTCAAGATACCTTGACGCTGATTACCTTTTGCTAGCTCAACCTCTTCCGTCAACATGGCATTTACAACTGAACATCCGGTGTTTTTTCTAGCTCATAGATAGTCTTTAAAAATGAACGCCACTGTTGAAATTGCTCTGCTGAGTCACCCACTAACTCTTTTTCACGCTCTTCAAAGGCAACCACTTGTGGAGACATCTCAATATCAACTGACTGACCTAACTCTTTGATCGTTTCGTTATGCATCGCGGCTTCTTTACGATCATGGATACCTGATGAAATTAGGCCAACAGCAGCCACCCCGGCTGCCACTGTAGCTGTTGCAGCTGCATTATCACCAACACTGTTACTCCCAGAATTAGATGAGGCAGATAATATCGCTAAGCCGATTAAAGCGATGCCACCTAATATCTTTTTGGTTGAACGTGCTTTAGCCTCTTTCTTTAGGACATGCTCTTCTAAGCTTTGCTCCTGCCATAACAAATAGCTTTCATTAATCTGTTGGTTAAAGCCTTGATATTCATTCTGAAGATTATCGATAAACAGTTGATCTCGTACTCGAAGCGCCCTGACTTTTTGATACATTGGATCATCCATACTGGGCATACCGACTAAATGGGTCTCACCCTTTTCAATCACCATATACTCAGAGAATGCATCTTCAGAAAAACTAGCTGCAAAACGCAAATCAGACAGATTGCCCAGCTCTGCCTTTTCAGCTTCCGAATATTTTTTCAAAAGTGACACAACAAAGTCAGAGGCTTGATCAAAAACAGGCTGATACGCTTGCTGCTTATCATTCCTAGGATTCGTAAAATAATTTTTATCGACAGTATGTTCGAAGCTTTTAATAGTACGTCCATCACGATTAATTAGTTTGGAAAATGAGAAACTACCTGCAGCAGAGCGTGCAATTACATCTTCACCAGTAATACTTGAAACACTTAATGAGATCTCAACATCGTGACCCGTAGACTGTTCTATTCTACCTTGAATATAGAGCTCACCTGTTGCAGTGGCATCTGGCGTTACTCTAACTGCAGCAAACTGGCCAGTCGCATCTAATGTTGCTTTTAATTGATTGGCGAAAATAGTTGCTTCTGAACGCCGCAGCTCTGCCCATACGGTCTCACCAATAACCTCATCATCTAGCCCTGAATCAAATATAGGGATAATGACATCTAATTTACGTCCACGATTAATCGGCTGCTCTTCAACTATAGATGCTTCAATCTTTGACGAAGTAGCAGGACCGACATCCGACTGGTCTATCGAATCATCTTTAGTGTTAAACATCGCTTGTGAATTACAACCCACCATACTCAGCACTAGCAAATAAATGATTACTTGCTTAACCCAGATCCACACTATGACTTCTCCTTAACTGGTTTTACCGGTAAGCCTTTATACTTTCGGTATTCATTCCAAAGACGTTCTCTAACCTCTGGATCGGTTTCATTTTCTGCTGCTTCGCGTATTTGCTTTTCAAAAATCGAGTCATTATCACTCGGCGGGATATCACCAGGCGCCTGAGTCCCGTTCTCTTTTCCTTTTGTATCACTCTCAGTTATTTCAAGATCATCCATATCAGACGCATACTCAGTATTATCTTCGAAGGCATTTTGCTCCATATCAGCATTACTCTCTGACAGGGACTCATCACTTTCCGTTCCACTGATATCTGAAGCAGCAATACTAGCCATAGAATCTGCCGCCTCCCCATCAATAGAGGATTGTGCTCCATCCGCTGAATCTTCAGTAGATTCACAATGTGTGACTGTATTCAACGACTCATAAAATATTTCAGATAATTGCTGCAGATTTTCATCTCTACTTAATTCTGGATTAATATCTGCCTGAACTTCCATTTCAGTACAATCAGTAGCACGACTGATAGGTTCTGCTGCAAACGCCGAAGAAAAAAGGAGTATGAATGTGATAAACAAGGGGAAAGGAAACAACTTAAGACCACCCACCACATAAGGATGGTGAGCCATACTAAATACTACTGAGTCAGAAATAGCCATATATCTGTCTACGTGTTTACGGTAAGTTCTATATTAACCTTATAATTAGGTATTTAAGCTCAAACTATAGCTAATAAGCATAGGGCCTAAGCTAGCAAAGTGATATAGCTCAGCAACAGGCCTCCATATCTTTCCTATTTGAATCTTACCTTAATTAGATTTTCTTCTAATCCCAATACGCTGCATCAGGCTATCCAAATTAATATAGAGAACCATGATCATTGCTACTGTTGCATGCGCTGCAATACTGTATTGCCCAGCACCCAAGCAAGCACCGATTAAGCCACAACCCCAAATTGTTGCTGCAGTAGTTAATCCAAATAATTGATGCGTTTCAGACTGTCGCATAATAATGCCACCACCTAAAAATCCAAAGCCAGTAATTAAACCTGCTAGCACTCGACTAAATGCTTCTGGGTGATTTCCAGTTTGATTGGCTATCAACATCATAGTCATCGCTGAGGTTACTGCGACAACACAATAAATCCGAATACTTGCATTTCTTCGATTATACCAAGAATCAATCCCTATCAGCATGCCCACAACCATCGCCAAAGATAATCGTAGTAAGATTTGCTGTTCTGTAATCTGTTCAAACATTTCCTTCTCCCAACACTTAACTCAATTCCTTGTTAAGTACGCAAACACCTAATAATAGAACGGCTATAAAAATTATGGCCGTGCTTAAAAGAAAGTTTTGATTTTACTGCTTTTGGAATATGCTGGCTATGGCCGGACTCGAACAACCGACTCCAGCAGTATGAATGTTGTGCCTATTGACCCAGCAGAGCCGCTAAGTACCAACTAACCTTCTTTTAACATCGCTGACTAATGATGAAGTTTTAATTCTTTCATCGCCTTATGGTCTGCCTAGTCATCAATTCAAACTAACTGAGCGATTAGAACAACATAGTCCAGTTTGCACCAACGCTAAAGTCAGCATCTTGACCGACACTTGCAGCA
>Ga0228627_1000700_pt1 | contig 19502 bp, 25 predicted proteins | sample 33DmetaG_FD_190483 | JGI IMG/M metagenome (GOLD analysis project Ga0228627, IMG submission 190483) | Seawater microbial communities from Monterey Bay, California, United States - 33D | ecosystem: Environmental > Aquatic > Marine > Coastal | place: USA: California | collected 2016-09-28 | reverse complement strand
GTATATAAATATAATTTAAGTATATAAATATAATTTAAGTATATAAATATAATTTAAGTATATAAATATAATTTAAGTATATAAATATAATTTAAGTATATAAATATAATTTAAGTATATAAATATAATTTAATTAGTTTTTATAAATTATTAACGTTTGTGAATTTTTATTGACAAATTTTAATTCTATATGTTTTATATTATTGGTTAAACTATTACATTTATCATCGTCTTTTATATATTCGCTTATAAATTTTTTTCCATTTAAAATATCTAAAAATAATTTCTTTGTAGAATTTGATCCATCTTTTTTTATATCATATTGAGGAAATTGGTCACTCGTATGTATATCTTCTATTATATACATACCACCTGTTTCTACAAGATCAAATAAATAAAAAAATGTTATTTGCTGATCTTTCATTAGATGGCTGCCATCATCAATTATAATTTTAAATTTTGTATTATTAATAAATTTATTATTAAATTCTAATAGTTCATTTTCTGATGATTGATCTAATATTTCCAGTATTATATTATCTGGTTTATTTTGTAACCAATATTTATAATATTTATCAGCATCAACAAAATGATTTCCATTGCCTTGTATTCCTTTAAATGAATCCGCGCCATAAATTATAGCATTTTTAAAATATTCATTCCACATTTTAATACTTGAACCAAAAAAAACACCAATTTCTAATAAATTAAAGGACTCATCTTTTATAGAAAAAAATAAGTCGTCATATATATCTGTGAAGCCATGTGAAACTTTATCTGTACCATATTTTTTGCCTATATTGGATAAATTCATTATAATATAATTATATATTTATATTTATATTTATATTTATATTTATATTTATATATATGTTTTTTAATGGATACTTATTAAAAGAATATAATTATAATGATATTGATGTAATATATTCTATTACAGTACCAGTATATAACCAAGAAGATATAATAGAAAAAAATATAAAATCAATAATAGAATTCACACTAGGTAATTTTGAATTAATAATAATTTTAGATTTTTGTTTTGATAACACAGAAAAAATATTATTAAATTTATTTGATAATTATAAAAATAATAAACCAAATTTTTCAGGTGTAAAAATATTCAAGCAAGAAGAATATCCTATATTTGAAGCATCTTGTGATAATGTAGGATTTAAAAATTCAAAAGGTAGATTTTGTTTAGAAATTCAAAGTGATATGGAAATGAACCAAAAAGGATATAATTTACATTTAAGTAAACCATTTAACATGTTAGATAATATTATAGCTGTTGGTGGGAGATTATGTTGTGCAGTTAGTCAATGTCCGCCTAATATTAAATATAATGACGTAATACAATTAATGCCAGATTTAAATTCTAGTAAAATAAATAATATTGATATAAATTGTTTTTATGTTTATGATACAATTGCTAGAGGACCAATATTATTTGATAAAAAAAAACTTATAGAATTAGATTATATTGATGAAAAAAAATTTTATCAAGAAAATTCTGATCATGAATTAATGATTAGAGCTTATTTAAATAAAAAATATATATGTGGATATGTTCCAATTACTTTTAAAGCACCTATAAAAAATGGAACGGGTAGAAAAGACGCGTCTGGATACTATTTAAAAATGAATAAAGAAAAACAATTAATCAATAATAAACAAAAAATAATAAGAGGAAATTGGTTTGGTAATGGTAAAATAAAATATGAGGATAATTGGAAAAGTAAAAAATTATTAAAATATGATATATCAAATATTAATTATATAATATAATTATATAAATATAATATAATTATTTAAATATAATATAGTTATTATATTATATTTAAATATGAATAAGTGTGGTTTATATTTAAGAAAACAAAATCAAATGTTTACAAATAATGAATATGAGATATTTGAAAAATTTAAGTATTATAATTATGATGAGATAGCTTTATTATCTATTGGTATATGGAGTGCTCATTCGTGTTATTCTGCTACAGAACGTATTCATGAATTGGCTGAAAAAGCTAATATTTTCATAAAAAAAATGCGTTCTAATGGTAGTCATATTATTCATTGTGGTTCATATTCAAATTATCATTGTAAAACAGGTAACTGGAATGATACTATGTTACGTAAAAATATAAAAGGTCACCCAATGGCATCATTACAAGATAAAGGTATGTCTATCCCTCCTTTACCGTTAGATGATTCTGATGGTGGTTATGAAAAAAGTGATAAAAATATGGAATATGATAAAAGTAAAATTTCAATTCATCCAAAAATAGAGATAGATTATGAAAAAGATTGTATATCTGATTATTCTAAAGAAATTTTAAATTATTTACATACAAAAAAAATTAAAGTTATTTTATGTTTTGGAACACATACTAATATGTGTATTTTAGATAAGCCATACGGTATAAAAGGTTATATTAGATATGGATTTCCAGTAATTTTAGTTAGAGATTTATGTGATTGTATGTATAACTCCAATAAAAAACCAGCTATAAGTCATGATGAAGCAAATAATATAAATATTTCTTGGTTTGAAAAATATATTTGTCCGACAATTGATTCAAATGAAGTTTTAAATTTAAATAATAAAACAATATTTATTGATATTGATAATACTATTACAACAGGAAAAGGATATGAAAACGAATGTTTTCCAAAAAGAGATGTAATAGAAAAATTAAATAATTTATATGAAAAAAATTATAATATAGTTTATTGGACATCTAGAGGAGTTATATCTGATAATAATTGGTATAACCATACATTTAATCAATTAAAAAATTGGGGTGTTAAATTTACATTATTAATAACAAAAAAACCATATTTTGATTTTTTTCTAGAAGATAAAAGCATAAATTTAGATGAATGTTCTATAGAATATTGTATCAATAAAATTTTATAAAATTTATTATTATATAAAGGTAATTTATTAATATTATTAATAAATGGATAAAGATTTTTTTTGCCCAGGACCTGTAAATATAGAAGAATCTGTGAAAAAAGAAATTTTAAATCTTTCTTCTCATAGAAGCAAAGAATTCATTTCTTTATTGGAAGAATGTTATCATAACACCTTAAAACTTTTTAATGTTTATAATTATTATCATGAAAATGGTGATAATATATATTCAGCATTATTTTTGACCGGTTCAGGAACATTATCTATTGAAAGTATGATATATTCTTATTTGAAATATAAAAAAGTATTAATATTAAGTAATGGATTTTTTGGCGAACGCTGGTATGATATGATAAATAATTATTCTTCAAATTTTAAATATTTAAAATTTGAATGGAATAATGAATTTGACTATAGCTTAATAGAATCAGAATTAGAAAATAATTATGATATATTATTTTTTGTTCACCATGAAACATCAACAACAATGATTAATGATATAGAAATATTAAATAATATCTGTAAAAAAAAAAATACAAATATAGTAATAGATGCCGTATCTAGTGTTGGTATTTATAATATAGATTTGAAAAAATATGATATGTTAATTGGTTTAGGATTTTCAAGTAATAAATGTATAGGTTCTTATCCCGGATTATCAATTGTAGTTTTTAAAACTTATGATTTAAAAAATATGTCAAAAAATATAAGCTATTTAAATTTATATAATTATTATGAATATATGAAAATTTTTCAAACTCCATATACACCTTGTATACAAAATTTTTATGCATATAATTTAAGCTTAAAAAATGTTTTAAATAAAACTTATAATGTAAAATTATATTATGATGATTTAATGGTTTATTTTAAACAAAAATTGTTAGAAAAAAATTTAGTTCCTGTATTAAAAAAAAATCAATGTAATTGGGTTATAAATATTTTATATGAAAATCCAAATTATATATATAATAAGTTATATAATGAAAATATAATTATATATAAATGTAAAAACTCATTACAAGATATTGCTATACAAATAGCTTTATTCAATAAAACATATAGAGATATAGATAACTTAATAAAATTATTATAAATATATATATATATTATGAAATTAATAATATTTACTACTTGTAAACCTTTTATTAATGATGATGCTTGGCGTCAAGAACAAGCTATTAAATCGTGGACTTTATTAGAAAATATTGAAAAAAAAATTATTATATTAGGAAATGATGAAGGTACAAAAGAAATTTGTGAAAAATATAATCTTATACATGAACCAAATATTAAAACACTACATGGTGTTCCATATTTATACGAAATGTTTTTAATAGCAAATAAATATGCTGATGATAGTGATATTATGTTATGGACTAATTCAGATATGATATACTTTCAAGATATGATTACTACTATTTTAAATTTTAAACATCAAAAACCGGATGAAAAAAATTATTTATTAGTTGGATCCCGAATAGATTGGCATAATCCAAAAAAATTGGAAAAAATATCAAAAGAGAGTTTTTTTGAGAAAATAAATTTAAAAAACAAAGGAACTACAAATATAGAGAAACTAGATTCTTTGTATAACGAATGTTCAATACATCCCTCCTGTGGAATTGATTATGTTATACATAGTAAAACAACATTTTTAAATAATATAGATGCAAATTTAGTAATTGCTGGAACTAGACATGATATGATAATGTTAGGAGTTGGTATTGATAAAAAATATTTTACTTGTGATATAACAAATAGTTGTCCTGTTATTCATCAAAATCATGGTTATACTAGTAAGAATGTAAGTCAATTAAAAAACAATAATCTTAATTGTAAAGGCAATCAAAAAAGTATAACAGATTGTTCTTATAGAACAATAATTACAGATAATATAATAAAATTTATTAAAATAATAAATATTTAATTAATATTTAATTAATATTTAAATTATTTTGTAATGATTTGATTAATTCATTATTATATATTAATCCACCAGTTGGTTTATATGATGTGATTGGTCTAGTTTCTGGCTTTTTATTATTCATATTAATATTATCTCCTGTATTAAACATTAACATATCATTTTCTTCTTTTTCATCTTTAAAAGTAATAGCTCTATTATTTAAATTATTACTATTTCCAGATGATGAGCCATTATTTCCAAAAAAGGAATTATTACTATCTTTTTTCTCTCCGACAAGATTTCCATTACCATCAATAGATACACCAGTTTTCTTTTTTATTTCACTTCTTACATATCCAGGAACCCAATGCTCCCATGATATAAATAATAAATTAGGATGAGTATATCTTAATCTAAAACCATTATCTTGTAATTTATCCATGACATAGGTAATACAATGTGCTACATCATATCTAGGAACCCCAATCATCATTTCTGGAATAACAAACCAACAATAGTGTTCATTCAATTGTTTTCGAGATGTAGTTTTTATTCTATTATGAATTCTATTTAATATAGTATTGTAACTATTTGTAGTATTAATATCATGCTGTTGCTTTCTCTCATATAATTCATCTAAATCAATTTTATCTACATAATTTTCGGGATCATCAACAGTAAATATTGTATTCATTAAATAAAAATTAGAAAAAAGTTATTAAAAATATACGTTAAATAATAGTAATAAAATGATTATTAAACATTTAGTTATTGGAGGTGGGGGCCCAAATGGTTTTATGTTCTTCGGTGCTATGAAATATTTAAAAGAGAAATTATTCTGGAATAATGATAATATAAAAAGTATTTATACAACATCAGCCGGATCATTAATAGGAACAATATTATCTTTAAATTACAATTTAGATGATATAGAAGAATATATTTTAAAAAGACCATGGGATAAATTACAACCAATCGATCCTGAAAATATATTAAATATTTGGAGTGAGAAAGGAATATTTGATGAAAAATTTATTTATGATATTTTAAATCCATTATTAAAATGTGTTTCCTTAGATAGTAATATAAATTTAAAAGAATTTTATGAATTTAATAATATTGATTTACATATTTTTACTTCAAAAATAAAAAATGGATATTTTGAAACTATTGATTTGAATCATAAAACATATCCAGAATTAGAATTATATAAAGCAATTACTATGTCATCTGCTTTTCCAATCGCATTTAAACCAATTGAATATAATGAAGAATATTACATAGATGGTGGTTTATGTAATAATTTTCCTTTAAATTTTTGTTTAAATGAAACAAAATGTAATAAAGACGAAATATTAGCAATTAATTATAGTAAAAAGAGCGATGATGAAAATTATGTAATTAATAATAATACAAATGTTATTAATTATGCAATGAAGATTATATTTAATATGAAATATATGATATCTAATGAACATAATCAAGAACAAATAAAAAATATTATAACAATGAAAAATGATTATGATGATTTTACAAATTGGAAAAAAAGTTATTCTACTGAAGAACATCGAAAATATTTACTAGATAAAGGCAAAGAATATGCTATTAATTTTTTAGAATCTTTTGAAAATAATAATATTAATAATGATAATAATAATGAAAAAAATAGTGATAATAATAAAGAGTGAATTATTTATAGAACTTCATTAAGAAATTGCATTAATGTTTCTACATTAGGTCGCGCATCATAATCATAGACAGTTCCATCTTCTGTAACTAATTTAATTGTAGGATATCCTTCTATTTTGAATTTATCAGCTGTTTCACTATCAGTTTCGCAATCTACTTCTCTCACAATTACTCTATTATTATTAAAAGTTTTATTTTCTATTTCACTTTTAAATTCATTAATAACAGGTCTTGCTTTTTTACAATAAGGACACCAGTTTGTATAAAAATAATATAAAGTAGCTATTTTTGGCTGTCCATTTTGATCTTCGGGAACAAATTCTCCATTTTCAACAAATTGTTTATCAAAACTAGGTTTTATATTATTTAAATAAACATAAATAGCTATTGAAATAAAAAATAATGCTACAAAAATTAATCCTATTATGAATTTTCTCTCATAAATAAAATCTATAATTTCTCCTAACATATATATTATAATAATATAAAGTTAAAATAATGTATAACGAATAATATGATTTATAGAGATAGTTCTGGAAATCTACATATTATTAATATTAATGATTTCAAAAATGATAAATTATTTTATGATTATTTAATGAAAATCAAAGAATAATTATAATACTATTATTGGTTATAATAATATTATTATAATATAATATGAATAAAAGTAAAAAAAAAAATCCTAAAATTAAAAAAAGAGTTTTTACAAAAAAACAATATAATAGTGGTGATGGTATGTTAACTGGTGTTTGGGGACCAAGTATGTGGCATTATCTACACACTATGAGTTTTAATTATCCTGTAGAACCTAGCAAAGAAAATAAACATTATTATAAAGAATTTGTTAAAAACTTACAATATACATTACCATGTAAATATTGTAGAATAAATCTAAAAAATAATTTTAAAGCACATCCAATAAAAGAATGTCATATGAAAGATAGAGAATCTTTTTCAAGATATATATATGAATTACATGAATTAGTTAATAAAATGTTGAATAAAAAATCAGGATTAAAATATTGTGATGTGAGAGAAAGATATGAACACTTTAGAGCAAGATGTAGTAATGAAAAACCAAAAATATTTAAATTTAATAAAACAAAAAAGAAAGAGCAAGGATGCACAGAGCCATTATATGGTAAAAAAGCAAAATGTATAATTAAAATAGTTCCTCATGAAAAAAAATGTAAAACTTTAGAAATTGATAATAAATGCTTGAAAAGAAAAATTTAATATTAATTTATATATATAATAATGGCTGTTAAAAGAAAATCATACAAAAAAAATCGTAAAGGAGGCAAAAAATCAATGCGCAGAATGTCTAAAATGCGCAGAAGAGGTGGAGGTATGGCGCCAATGAATCCTGCTGTATTCCCTACACCTTTACCTGAACATAATCCTGGTTTAGATGCAGCATTTGCTTTAGCACAAGACCCATTAAATAGAGCATTAATGTCTGGTGGAGCTTACCAACAAGGATATAATGCTAGATTAGATGAATCTTTAGCAAAACGTCATCCTGGAAAAAAAGGTAAATATTCAACAAGAAGAAAACAAAGCAAAGGCATGGAAAGATATTTAGGTAGAAGACCATATGCCTCACTATCTACAATGTATAAAAGAAGAAAAGGAAAAGGAAAAAGAACACGGGGTGGAAATAGATTAATGGAAAATGTAAGATTATTACAAAATCAAGCTTTTATTAAAGGTCAAACAAATCCATTATTCAGAGCTCTTTCACATAGCGGTGGTTCACCAGCTCCAATCCCACCAAATACTATTCAACCAGCAGATTCAAATAATTGGTGGGTAGGTGAAAATGGTCAAACATTTTTTGCTCCTACTAGACAAGCGGCTTTCAATCAATCAATGGCGCTAGGAAATCACCCAGCAACTAAATCTATGAAACAAAATAGATGGGTTCCATTTACAAGATAAATAAATATTTATTATTATTTATAATTAATATTTGTTTGAATTATTTACATACCAAATTGACTAAAATCATTTAATACTGGTCTAGGTAAGAAATCTTCATCGTTACTATTATAGTTTGGAACTTTGCGACATTCAAAAGCAGGTTCAGGGCATCTACCACAAGGAGGACAAGGAGCACATTTTTCTTTTTCTTGTGGACATGATATTACAGGTGGACAAGCAGGACAAACAGGTGGAACAACTTGTGATTTTAATATATATAAATCTTCATCACCTTCTGGAATTTGAGATCTAGGTATCCCAATTGGATTATAATGTGGTGAACTTCTATCTCTTCTTCTATGTCTATTTTCTCTCTCTTCATCTTCATCATTATTTGAAACATCTTTATTATAATTATTAGCATATTCATCGTGAATTTGATCTATATATTCTCCTTCGCTTTCACCTGGTTGTCTAGGTTGTCTTTGTTGTTCACCACCTGGACCAATTAAACCATTATTATTATTAACATCATCTTCGGGAGGCATCATTTGAACAGAATCATTGTTTTCTTTAAATTGTCTCATAGCATCTTTTTTATTTTCTTTATGATCTTTTCTCTCTGAGGTAGCTAATCCTTCTCTGTAACAACCTCCTAAACAAGAAGATAATAAAATAATTATGAAAATGCCAAATAATAAATAAATATGATTAATTTTCATTTTATAATATAATTGAAGAAAATTTAAAACATAAATATAAAAATAATTATGGTTCTTATTAAAAAATATAGTGATGAATATAATATTGAGATTGGCGTTGATGAAGTAGGTAGAGGTCCAATGTTTGGAAGAGTATATTGTGCTGCTGTTATTTTACCCATAAATGAAACTTTCAAATATGAATTATTAAAAGATAGTAAAAAATTTACTTCTAAAAAAAAATTAGAAGAGGCAGCAAATTATATTAAAGAAAATTGTGTATCATATTCATTTGCTTATTGTGAACATAGTGTGATAGATAATATTAATATTAGACAAGCAACTCATAAAGCAATGAATGAAGCAATACGTAATATTATTAATTTTACAGATAATAATATAGTATTAATTGATGGAAGAGATTTCAAACCTATTACTTATTTGGAAAATAGTATTATAAAACAAGTGCCTGTTAAATGTATTGAAGGCGGAGATAATAAATATTGCTCAATAGCAGCAGCTTCAATTATAGCAAAGGTGGAGAGAGATAATTATATTTATGAAATGTGTAAAAAATATCCACTATTAGATACATATTATGATTTATCTAAAAACAAAGGTTATGGAACAGCTAAACATATGGATGGAATTAAAAAATATGGAATAACTCAATGGCATAGAAAAACATTTGGTATTTGTAATAATAGTAATGTTATTGATATTACTAATATATAATTTTATTAACTTTCATTTGATTTGTGGATACCATTTATACCATAATTTTTCTTTATCTCTATAATAAATTAAACAATAAATAGCAACTCGCGTTTCTTTCTCCAAATATTTTGTAATAAGAGGTAAAACATCTTTTGAAATTTTTGAAAGCCAACATTTTTCATTCAAATTCATGATAATTATTTAAATATTGAATACTTATTTGTAATATAGTAATATAAATTCAATTTTATTTAATTTTATAATAAATAAAATTGAAAAAAATAATTAATAAAAAATATAAATTATTTATAACTATATAATAATTAATATATTATGAAAGTATTAGTTTTTGATACTGAAACTACTGGATTACCAGAAGAAAATAATGTCTCTATATTAGATACATTTAGATGGCCATATATTGTTCAATTAAGTTTTATATATTATGATTCTGAAATAAATGATGTAATTGAATATTATGATAAGGTAATTAAATTACCAGATAACATTACAATTCCAGAAGATTCTATAAGAATACATGGTATTACAAATGAAATAATGAGAGAAAAAGGAATAAATATAAAAACAGCATTAAAAGAATTTAATGATATATTAAAAGAATGTGATATAGTAATTGCACATAATATTTCATTTGATAAACGCATGATAATGGTAGAATGTATTAGAAATAAAATAAGTCAGTATTTTACAAGAGGACAAAATAAAAAACCTGAATTTTGTACAATGAAAAATAGTAAAAATATTTGTAAAATTAAAATGGTTAACTTTAAAGGAGAAGAATATTTCAAATCTCCAAAATTATCTGAACTATATACGTTTATTTTTAAAGAGGAACCAAGAAATTTACATAATTCATTTGTAGATGTTTTATTATGTTTAAGATGTTATTTTGCTATTATTGAAAATAGAGATATTATAAATAGTGAAGATATAAAATATTTATTTAATTTTTACAAAATTTAGAAAATTTATATATATATATTATATTTATAATATAATATATTATATATAAAATATGTTTGGAATGTTTGGCCCTAAAACTAAAGAAGAAGCTATAAAAAAAATATTAAAATATCAATCAGAACCTAGAATGTATTCTGATGTAGTTCCATATGAAAAAGAAATTAGACAATTAAAAGATAAGTTTAATATTGATGATGGTGAAATAGAAAAAGCAAGAAAAAAAATGAGAGAAAAACAAGAAGAAGAACAAGAACGTAGAGAAGCAGAAGAAAGAACGAGAGATTATTATGGAGGAAGAAAATCTAGAAAATCCAAAAAATCTAGAAAATCCAAAAAATCTAGAAAATCCAAAAAATCTAGAAAATCCAAAAAATCTAGAAAAATGAAAGGTAAAGGTTGTGGATGTGGTCGTATGAATTGCCCTTATTGTCGCGGTAGAAGGTCGTGTAGATGCCCATATAAAAGATGAATACTTTAAATTACTTCATCAATAAGACCATATTTTTTACATTTTTTTGGAGACCACCAAATATCACGTTGTAAAAATTCATCTAGTTTATCCTCGTCTAATTTTTCATTAGTATATTTAATGTAAATATCTTTTATAATTTTCATTAGATATTTGCTATTTTTCATATCATCTTTCATTTGTTCAAATGTTCCCCAACATCCACCAGATAATTGATGAATTAACATACTAGCATGTTCACGCATATGTCTTTTCTGACAAACAATACTTAAAAATGTAGCCGCACTTGCTGCACATCCTTCAATAATAGAAATAATAGGAATTTCTGATTTAATAATTGTATCTACTGCTGCTAGCGAATCAAAAACATATCCTCCAAAACTGTTAATATGTAAATAAATATAAACATCATTCTTAGCATTTGTATCATATGTAATATTATACTCTGATAATTCACATTTAATTTTTCTATTTAAATTTTTAATATGCTTAACTAATTCTAGAATACTATTAGTATTTACATCATCATAAAAATAAATATGATTTTCTTCACAATATACTCTACCACTAGAAGAATGGGGACTACTACCCCCACCAATTATAGTTTTAAATAATTCTCCAACATTTTTATCACCATCTTCACTTTCTTCACACTTTTCTTTTTTTTTATTAATAATTTTTTTACAAATCGCTCGGTGTCTATACATTTTAATTATTAATAAAATAATATATTTATACCTATTTTATTAATATTATAATTAATTTATCCAGAACACATTAGACATTCTCCAGAATCATTACCCGATTTCATGTTTTTACTTTTATTTTCAGGTTCAATTGTAAACTGTTGAGGTTGATGTTTTGGTTTTCTTCTAAGATAATAAATACCAGTTTTTAATCCCGCCTTCCAACTATAAAAATGCATATTTGTTAAAATTTTAGGATCAGGATCTTCTATCCATAGATTCATGCTTTGTGATTGACAAATAAATGCTCCTCTATCTTTTGCCATATCAATAATATGTTTCATTGGAATTTCCCATACAATCTTATATTTTTCTTTTATGAATTTTGGAATACATTCAATATATTGAATACTTCCCTTATTAAAAATAATATTATTTTTAATTTCTTCATTCCACATATTAATACTAATTAAATCATTTATTAGATATTTATTTACTAAAATAAATTCACCCGCTAATGTTCTTCTACTATAAATATTACTTGTTAATGGTTCAAAACATTCATTATTTCCTAAAATTTGGCTTGTGCTAGCAGTTGGCATAGGAGCAACTAATAAACTATTGCGAATGCCATATTTTTTAATATTTTTACGAAGTTTATTCCAATCATATCGCTCTGAAGGTTCAATACCCCACATATCAAACTGAAGAATTCCTTTTGAAATTGGAGAACCTTCAAAAGAACTATAACTTCCAAGATATTTTTCTCTATTAATTTCATTTGGAATAGGTCTAATACGATTGAGGGATTCTTCAATCATATATGAAAAGTCGTCATTTAAATGGGGATTAATCATATATGATGTGCATACTGAATTATTTGGAAAGAAATAATTCCAATCGTTATTATTTAGTCCTTCTTTCATCTTAGTTAATTTTCTTTCTCTAATTTCAGCTAATTCACAACTAGATTCAAGAGCTCCATGATAAATAGTTTCAAATATCTTTTTATTTATTTCTTTAGCTGCTTCACTTTCAAATGGTATATCCATTAAAATAAAAGCATCTGCTAATCCTTGAACACCAATGCCAATTGGTCTATGAAGAAGATTACTTCTTTCTGTTTTTTCAGTTGGATAAAAATTAATATCTATAATATTATTTAAATTTTTTGTTAAAACTTTTGATAAATAATGTAATTTATCATAATCAAATGAATTTCTTAAAATATTTAATACAGTATCAAAACCACCAACATATTTTTCTTCATCAAATAATTGCGGGAGTGTTTTAACTCCATTTTCATCTTCAACTAATTTATCTCTATTTGTTTCATCTACTAAAATTTCTTTATATGTAATTTGTTTTTTCTTTAAAAGAGCCTTCAATAGAACACACCAATTACAATTATCTTTAGTATATACAATAACATCTTTGAATGGATTAATATTATTTTCAACAACACATTTTGTTAAAGAAATAGATGCTAGATTACATACAGCAGTTTCTTTTTCATCACTATACTGATTTATTTCGCAGCAAAGATTTGAGGATTTAATTGTTCCAAGATTTTTTTGATTTGATTTCATATTTGCAGCATCTTTATAAAGTAAATATGGCGTGCCTGTTTCCATTTGAGCATCTAAAATTTTTATCCATAAATCACGTGCTGGTATTTGTTTTGTATATCTTTTCTCATTTTCATATTTTAAATATAATTCTTTATATTTTTCACCATAAACATCACAAAGTCCAGGGCACTTATCTGGGCAAAATAACGACCATGTAGATGATGTCTTTACACGTTCCATAAATAAATCAGAAATCCACATTGCATAAAATAAATCACGAGCTCTTAATTCTTCATCTCCATGATTCTTTTTTAAATCTAAGAAATCTTCAATATCTGGATGATGTGGCTCAAGATAAATAGCAAAACTACCATTTCGTTTTCCTCCTTGATCAATATATCGAGCTGTTTTATTGAAAACGCCTAACATAGGAATAAGACCATTTGATACTCCATTAGTTCCACGAATATGACTTCCAGAGGAACGAATATTATGAATATGTAATCCAATACCACCTGACCATTTAGAAATTAATGCACATTCTTTTAGAGTATTAAAAATACCATCCACGCTATCACTTTCCATGCCAATTAAATAACATGAACTTAGTTGAGGTCTTGGTGTTGCTGCATTAAATAAAGTTGGAGTTGCATGAGTAAAATATTTTTGCGACATTAAATCATAAGTTTCTTTTACTGCTTCTAGAGAAAAATTTTTAAAATGAATTCCTAATGAAACTCTTAACCACATATGTTGTGGTCTTTCTAAAATAATCTTATTTTTCTTCATAAGATACGCACGCTCAAGTGTTTTAAATCCAAAATAATCAATTAAATAGTCTCTTTCGTAATAAATTATGCTTTCAAAATATTCTTTATTACTATTAATAATATTTATAATATCAAAGTTAATTAATGGAACATGATTATCATTTACATCTTTAAAATTATATAAATCATTCATTACTTGAACAAAACATGGCGATGTTTTCTTATGTAAATTTGAAATTACAAGACGACTAGCTAATGTTCCATAATCTGGATGTTGGGTGCTTAGAGACGCACATTGTTCAGCGGTTAATTCATCTAATTTACTTGTTTCAATTCCATTATATAATTGATCAATAACTTTCATAGCAAGAGACGTATAATTAATCGATAATTTAGCTTCGCTTCCAATATTTTTTATTCTTTTCAAAATTTTATCAAATGAAACAATTTCAATGTTGCCATTACGTTTAATTACATGCATTTCTTGCTCCTGCATATTTTTAATTTATATATTGAATAAATTTTAAACCTATTTAATATATTATTTAGAGTAAAAAACTAAAATTTATAAAAAAAAATATTATTATATTTTAATAACAATGAAAAATATAAGAAATATTTTCACTATATTAATAGTTATAATTTTTTCATATATGGTTTTAAATAAAATGTTACCTATTATGTGTTCAAATAATAAAGAAGGATTAACTGTTGTAAGAGACCCTTTAACACCTGGTATTTTTCCAGAAAGTGTTTCAAAACCTATATTAAATGGATTCTATCCATTACAAGATATCCCTCAAGGCGAAGGTGTATCCGCGAACACGTCAGCTGATAACTTTTTATTATATCCTTTATTTCCAGCGGCACATTGTGGAACCAATAATAAAAGATTTTGGACTATTCCAGATAATGGACTATGTAGCAGAGCTGAAATGTGTGAAACATTATATAACAAAAAAACAATTAGAAAACCACTTGTTAAACCTCCTACTTTAGATGGTGGAGTTAGAGTTAATTATTTTAATTCAGAAGTATCATTACCCATATAAAGAGATGAATCTATTAATAATTTATTTTTATTATTAAATTCATTTGATAAATTATCTATACAATCTATATCCATTTTTTCTATAGTATCAATATTTGTTTTACTTGTATCCATGGGAGTTAGTTTTGGTGAACAACGCTTTTTTGGACCTCTATGTTCAAAACCATTTTCTTTGTCATACTCTATTGTTTTCCAGAAACTTTCTATAGTTGGTATTACTTTTTTAAACCATTCTTTATTTCTTAAAACTAATACACAACTAACAATATCTAATTTCCAATAAATATTTTGTATCCAATCTTTATCTTTATGTTTATCTAATATTTTAGATTCCCAAATTCCATATTCTTCATGTGTAGATTCCAAAGGGCAATATTCATATAATGGCGAATTATTATTATTGAAAAGCATTATAATACCTTTTATTTTATTATCTTGTGTTCTGTTAAATGTTCCATCATTTTGAAAATCAGCATATGATTCATATTCAGTAAATTTTGTTTCTAAAAAATCACACTCATTTAAATCACATGTCTCCATTTGTAATTGCATTTGTATCCAATATTCAAATTTTGGTATCCCATTTATCTCTCTATTTACAATATTTTTAATTTCTAACATTCTACCATATATTCTACTATCTTCATTTATTACTATACCATCTGGTGATGCTCCAATAAAATAATATTTAGGATGTTTTATACAACCAAAATCACCAACTTTTACATTATTAATTCTCTCATAATATTCTGTAGATATAGGTTCATATTTTTGTCCCCAATGTAATGGAGAATTTAATCCATTAAAAGTAGTTTTAAATTTTTCAACATTTATTGCTGAACATTTTTCATATATTAATTGATTTTGTGTAGCTTGAGTTGAAAAGATTTTCCATATTGAACTAGCAGTTAATAAATTATGTCTAAATAAATACCAATCACTAGTTCTTTGATCTGGTTGAGGAATATTTTTAATATATTCTAATTTATTTTTGATTTTTTCCTTATTAACTTCCTTTCTAATAAAAGTATTTTTATATGAACGCATAGGAATATATTTTTTATAAATTTTATTAATATTTATTTGAATTAATATTTGTAATTCAAGTTCTAGACTTTCAACATTATATTTATAGATACTTGATAGTTGTTCCATAAACAAATTTAATAGGTGATTTTTTATTTCACTATCAAATTCATAATTCATTATATATTCTACATTTTCATACATAATATTTTTTAAAGTATCATATATAGATTCATTTAAATAAGATAATTCTTCTTTTGTAAAGAAATTAGAACTATCTAAAATAGTATTAATATTATCTATATAATTATCGATAGATTTTGATTCCATAATTTATAATTAATAATTAATATCTTTTAATTATTATATCAATTTTATAATAATAAAATTTATTTTAATCTTCTCTAGGCGATAATTTCCTTGTGCTTTTTGGGCTTTTTTTTCTCTTTGGAGGTCCAAGACATTTTGCTGTAGATACATGTTTATCATGTTTTTTTAAAGTAAATTTTCTTGTGCTATTATTAAAATGTAATTGTGGTATATTATTTATAAGACCACTTTCTTTTTCATAATCTATATCTTTATTCCTAGATAATAATTTTTTATCTATACATCCAATCAAATAATCTTTTAAACTTTTATTTTCATCATCATCTAAATTATGTTTATCTTTTAATATTTTTATATATTCATTTATTTTATATAATTTTATACATTTATCTAACTTATTCCATTGCTCTTTTGTATTTAAAAATTTTTCTTTTTCTAGAAAAATATCTAAATTATTCATATCTTCACTAATAGAGGATACTAGGTGATTATTTTTTCCTGTTAATAGCATAGTTTTATATTTGATATTTTTTAATTCATTACATTCTTCAGACATCTTATATATTAAGTGTATAAATATATTTAATTTCTTTTATTATATTAACATATATGGATAAAAAAATTATAACATTTGAAAAAGAAATAAAACAACGTAAAAAAAGTGAAAAGTATGGTAATTCTATTTTTCAACAAAATAAACAAATAGAATTTATAAATAAATTATTTCAAAATATAGATTTTGATGAAAAAAAAATTTGTATAACAGAAATAAAAGCGAAATTAAATAGTTATAAAAATCAAGATATTCTAAAAAAAAGGAGCATTGATAATATTATTAATTTTGATGAAATAATAGAAAAGCTTGTTTCATGTCAACTTAAATGTTTTTATTGTACAGAGAATATGAAAATAGTATTTGAAAATGTTAGAGAACCTGCGCAGTGGACTTTAGATCGTTTAAATAATTATTATGCACATAATAATGATAATGTTGTAATATGCTGCTTAAAGTGTAATCTTCAACGAAGAAGACAAAATCATAAAAGTTTTAAATTTAGTAAGCAACTAGTAATTACAAAAGAAATATTAATATAATATTATATTAATATATAATGAGTAATTTTTCACCTTCTAAATTTTTGGATGAATTATATAATAATTATTATTTGAAAAATAAAGATGAATGGACAAGTCAATATGATACACATAATTATGTAATTAAAAATCTAAGTTTTATGAATAATCCAGGTAATGTAAAAAAACATTACGAATTATTGCGATATATTATATATCAATTATGTAGCCATAAAAATGATAATGCTTATCTTAATTTTTTAAAGGAAATGTTTTTTACATTACTTGAAGAAAATGCTATATCATTAGAACATGTTGTAAGTAATAAAGAAAATCTTCATTCTTTATTATCGATTCCAGAATTAAATATTATTTTTTATCATGGTGATGGAACTATTAGGATTTCAAATACTAAACTTCAACAATTTGTAGAATTGTTGGAAGAAGATAAAACTATATGTGATAAAATAAAACAACATATAGATTCTAAAAATAGTATACCTTATAGTAGAAAAATGAATAAAACTATTAAAACTACAAAAAAATTTCATCCATATTCAAAAAAAGGTGGTAAAAATAAAAATAAAAAAAAGAAAACTAAAAAAAGTAAAAATAAAAACAATAAAAAGGATAAAAAATCTAAAAAAAGTAAAATGTAAAAAATATAAATTATATTTTATATATTATAGTATGTTAATTATTAGTGAAAAAGAAAAAAAATGGAGTAATGGAGAGAAATATGAAAAATCATATAAAAATCAAAGGCCTATATTTAATTCTAATAATCAAATTATCGATAATGTTATTGAAAATAAAATTAATTCATCAAAAAGAAATGAAATTAATAATGAAAAAATACAAAATAGAGAATTAATATCACATACCTATCAAAATCCCTTTTTAAATAAAAATTTTATTGATGTTTTAGATGATCAAACAATTTTTTTGATTCCTAAAAATTCTAATAATTTAGAACATTAATTTTTATAATAAACGAAACAAATAAGTATTTAAAAAGTTAATACATATTTTATTAATATGAGCTATACAACTCAAAATGAATTATTATTAAATAAATTATTAGAATTTTATAATACAAATGGTAATTTAGATAGAATGCTCTCTATTATCAATGGTAATTCTAGAATCTCTCTTCGAATTGTTGATTGGTTTGCTACAAATTATGCAAAAAAATATTATACTGTATATGATATAAATGATATTAGATTTAAAGTATATATTGACTATAAACTAAAATTGAAAGCTTATTCTAAGCGAAGATTTGATCCATTCTGTAGATGGGATAGAATAATTATACCATATAATAATACTTATTCAATACAAACAACAATTGGCCAACTAAATTTTTTTAAGTGGGCATTAGAAAATGGCGTAATTGATTATATAGATAATAATTATTCATCTATTGAAAAAGATATGAACTCTAGAAATAGCACTTCTAGAAAAAATGATAGTAATATTAAAGAAACAATCAATGTTAATGCGAATAAAACTAGAAAAAAGAGAGAAGAACTATCTATATCAGCAGCAAAAAGTATTAAAAAAGAATTTCTTGAAATTGTAGTACAATTTAAATAAAAACATTAATATAATTTACTTTATATTATCTAGAATATAAATAATATAAAACTTTTAATAATTTTAATTGTAATAATGGGTAA
>Ga0228627_1000695_pt1 | contig 19536 bp, 16 predicted proteins | sample 33DmetaG_FD_190483 | JGI IMG/M metagenome (GOLD analysis project Ga0228627, IMG submission 190483) | Seawater microbial communities from Monterey Bay, California, United States - 33D | ecosystem: Environmental > Aquatic > Marine > Coastal | place: USA: California | collected 2016-09-28 | reverse complement strand
TCTAACGAAAAAGAATAGTTGAACTGAGTTTCTTCTTAATATAGCACTTCCCTTATTACTTCTAAGGTCTTTAAATGTTTAAATTGAGGCGTATGCAATTGAAAATATTGTACTAATCGATCTAATGCTTCAGCTCTTAGTTTTTTTGAATGATGGATATTAGAACTTTTTAAAATACAAGCTCTAACCAATTCAACCACTTCACCTTGAACAAATATATCTCCATCAGGTTTAAAGTTACTGATAGTTCCTTCCATCAAATTAAAGAAAACACCATTGTCATCTACTATATGTGGTTGTATTCCAAGGTATTCTGAAAAATCTATTAAGAATTGAATTGGGAATAAAGCAATCTCTTTATTTTGATCTAATTCACTAATTTTTTCTTCTAAAAACTGAAATAATAAATGCTCAGATTCTTCTGTTTGTAAACATTTAGAAAGCACCTCTGCTATAAAAAAAGCAATGGTAGATTTCACAGGGTCAAAAGGAATTTCGTTGAGTATTTTTGATGTTTCAGAAGCAGTTACTTTTCCTAAAGAACTATCCGGTCTATTGTAATAAGTGATTTCAGAAATAGAGAGTGGAAATAAATTATTTGCTTTTTTCTTACCTCCTTGAAATAAAAACTTCTGGATACCGTTGCTTAATGTGTAATAGGTTATTATTAAACTACTTTCACTGTAATTTATTCGGTTGAGTAGAATTGCTTTATCCGTTGATTTCATTAGTTTACCAAAACAACTTTACCAACTTTTCTACCTTTCCCTTCATTTGGAGAAGTCCAAAATAAATACACTCCTGTACTTGCTCTTTTTCCATCTAGTGTTTTTCCGTTCCAAGTTGCTGTTCCTCCATTAGAAGTTGTCTTATACACTAAATTTCCAGCAACATCGGTTACTTTAATATCTGAATCATATTTTATACCTTGAATAGTAATCAAACCTTCATAAGATGGTAAAACAGGATTAGGAAATACTTTTACATTATCGTAGTTGCTCTCTCCTTGTGAAGCATCAATCCTTAATGAAATTAAACCTTGGTCGGTTACGATAAACATTTCTCCAGTAGTATGGTCAATTTCTAAATCTAAAATCACATCTGAAAGTAGTGGGGAGTTTTCAGAGGTATAATTAGCAATAATCTCTGTTCCGTTAGCAGATAATAAGAAAATACCTGTATTTGCAGTCGCTAGCCATTTTCTATTTCCTCCATCTATTTCAATGTCAGTTATATGAGTTGTTCCTAAAAGGTACTCTACGTTATCTTCAAAATCTAATTTAATTCTTTGTACGTTATATTCTCCAGCAGAAGCATCAAAGATTGAACTTGGATTGTATAAAATAGAAAAACCTGTTTCAGATCCAATCCACAAATCTCCACTTAAATCCAAAGCGATAGAAGTAACATCATTGGAAGGTAAAGCTCCTGAATTATCTCCACTATTGACTATCTTAAATTCATCATCACTAATATCTGCAAGTGTGCCATTATCTTTAAAACCAATAATTCCAACACCTGATACTACCAACCATTTATTATCGTTTTCATCTATTTCTAGTTCTTGAATTACTTTATCAGAAATAGAAGAGGTAAGGCTAATGGTTTGCCAAGTCTTATCTGCTTTTAATACTTTTAAAGGGTGGTCAGAAAAATTATTAGCCAACCATAAATTGCCATCGTTATCGTATTTTAAATCAGAGATTAAAGTCGATTGATTAGAGGTATTTACTTGAATGTCTGAATTTTCACTTGTATAAATTTCTGTTACGACTCCATTTCTTACAATAGAAAGAGGTGTAGGAGAATAACAACCAATTGCAATTTCATTTTTATCCCTTGGGTTGATGGCAACAGAAACAAAATCCCAAATATCTTTATCGCTCCATAAATCCATGTTGCTTTTGTTTTTCAATTCCCATACTTCATCTTCAAAAACATATACTCCAGATTGGTTGTAGGTCATAAATTTTGAGTCTAATGTTCCTCCTGCTACCACTACTTTTCCCTTATCTGCTTTCACTTTATAAAAATCATTTTTTGGTGGACCACTATTTTTGATTCTTGATGACCCTCCATTTTCGTAACGAAAAACTCCTCCATTGTAGAAATCCCCAGCCCATGCTTTGTTATCTGAAACAATCACCGAGTTAACAACACCAGAACCACCGATAGAAAAATTATTAGCCAAGTTATACATTCCATCTGTAATTTTTTGCCCAAAAAGAATGCCTCCATCAATATTGACAACCAATAAATTTGCATACGTTCCAAGAGAATAAATTTCTAATTGTTCCCCAATGCCTGAAACAAACTCTAAGCCGCTGTTTGTAATACAAAAAACAGAATCTTGTGCATAACCTTGACTACTTTTTTGAAGGACATATTTCTCTTCCTCTACAACTTGAATAGCTTTATAGCTTAAGTAATCCTCTGTTATTTCAGGAACACTTGTATCAATAGTCCATTGCGCAAAATCAGCCAAAATCGTATTGCTTAAATTAGCTTTTAGAACATTTGTTTTGGTCAAAGCATAAATAGAATCTGTTGTAAAGGCAATGTCTTCTATTCCAACTTCCCCATTAGTTGGATAATACGTATCCTTGACTTCTAACTTAACAGGATCTATCACCAAAATAGAAAATCCAGTAGCAAGGTAAACCAAACCATTATGTTCCACTATTTTATTGATGGATTTATTCCCTGGAATATCTGCTAGACGAAGCGCAGGGATGTTGGTAATTTGATTGTCTTTTAAAAAGTCTAAATTTCCATTTTCATAACCAATGAATAATGCATTTTGAGTTTCCGAATAAAACAAACAAGTTAAAGCAACGTCGGACAATACATTCACTTTATTCCAACTGTTGATGTCTCCTGAAGAAATATCGTATTCCATCAAGCCATTTTTAAATGCGGCATAAACCACTTCTGAATTGGCTGCTAAATCAACAGTAGAACTACTTGAAACGTGTAAACGCCAATCACCAGTTGCTATTTGAGCAAAAGAAGAAAAGGAAATAAGAAAGGAGAAAAGAGTTTTCATACTAAGGAAAAACGTAAATATTTACATACTATTTCAAAAATACCTAGAATTTATTCATCTTTGATAAACTTCAAATTGAAATGTTTTTATTTCTGCTTCTCCTCCTGAAGGATTCCAGACGTATAGACTAAATTTAGATTGACTTGTTGAGGTTTTTGGCAGATTAAAATATAACTCTACTTCATCAAACTTATTTATTTGATTTATCATACCTGATAAATTATACGTTTGATATAAAGTATTCTTACCATTTTCATCAATTGCAACGACTAACTGTATAGGAATATTGGTTGTTTTTAAGATAGTTGTTGATAGCTTTACTAAACTAGAACTGGAAGATAAAAATTCTAACTGTTTCTTAAAAGTTAATTTAAACTCCTCTTTTTTACTGAGTTTAACTATTTCACCCATTTCATTTTCATACCAATCATTACAATCCAAAAATGGGTTAGACTTAAAAATTGGCGTTGTACTTTCAATTGAAAAGAAACTGTCTAAAGATTGATTTGAATTTTCTAATTTACAAATTGTTATTTTTCCATTCGATGAAATAATTTTCAAATAGTTAATTATTTCAGGAAAATTAGAGTAGATGTCGGAAATGAAAAATTCATTTTGAAAAACAACATAATCTATTTCCCATTTTAGTGCATTAATTATATTTTCTTTAGATGTTGTCATGACAACAAATCCTTTTCTATTCATTTTAATAAAAGGAATATTTGGAGCATAAGCATCAAGAACTAGAATTTTTGAGGAGGTTGGAATATTTAATTCATTTAAGAAATCTTCTGACTGACTAAAATTATTATTAGTTGTTTGAATTCTATCCCAACTTCCAGTTTCTCTTTTTAGAATTTGAATTTTTTGAGCGCTTATGATTAATGGAAAAACCGACAAAATAACTGCCCCATTCAATAAAAAAGTAACTCCCCTTTTTTGTATAGAAGTAATGGTAGAAAGTAATACTGAAAATAAAAGTAAAATAGGAAGAAAGAAAGTATCTAAAAAGTAATAGTCATGCTCCTGAAACTGTCGCCCCATAACTATAAAAAACAAAATGTTTCCTAAAAAAAGCCAGCCGACTAGCTTAAAAGCAACTATTTGTAATTTAGAAATTACTATTTTTTTTACAAACTTAAAATAAAGGAATTGAAGGATAATAAAAAGAAAAATCCAGTAATGTCCTTTTGAAAAATAATGAAATATCCAATTACTTTTAATTACTGAAACTACTTCAATAAAATGATTCCAACTACGAATAGGTAAAAGGTGATTCAAAAAAATGGAACCAAATTGTTCTCTGAGTAAATGGTTATATAAAAAATAAGAAGTTAGTAATAGAAAAGAAATAAAAATTGTTTTAAAGTAAAGTCTAGTATTTTCTCTTTCTTTCAACCATTTAAAAAAAATGGAACAGCAAACACTAACCAATAAAACCAAGAAAGTTGACCTGGAAAGAGCTGCTAAAACAAGAAATATAAAAGCTAAAATAAAATGTTTTTTAAGAGCTAAATTCCTATATTTTAAATAAAAATATAAACCAATTATTCCGTTTGATAAAGATGGAATTGTAGGAAGAAAGCCGTTTTGGTAATACACAAATATTGGAGAAGTTAACCCAATAAAGAGAATTAACAAAGAAGATAACCTGCTATTAGTCAATAGACTAACAGTTTTATATAAAAAAGTCATACCAATTATACTATAAATGAAAATATACCCCCTAAAAATCAAAGGTGAATTTGAGTGAAAAATCTTCATAAATAATGCTATAATATACTCATGAATAGGAAAGTCAACTGCTGTAATACTAGTATTAGAAGGAGTTTCCCAGTTATCTGGAAATTGATGGTTTAACACAAATGTTTCCGGTTTGAAAAAGTTAAATCCATTATTCTCAAATCCTAAGGCTAAAGCAAAACGATCTGATTGAGCCCAAGCGTGTGTGAAAGAAGGAAATTCATTGAAAAAATTAGAATTTAAAAAATATCCAATAATGGTAATAATTATTATAGCTAATGTTAAATCCTTTTTATTCATACTATTTCCTTTCTCTTAACTGGGTAATTGGATATTCAAAGTATTTAAAAATTAAATAAGATATAGAGATTGACAGAATCCAATACATCATATAAACAAAAAAGTTAGTTTTATAAATAGTTACATCGACCTGTTTCATTATAATTTGTGCAATTAATAAGTTCACCAAATACATTGAATAAGAAATATTTGATATAAAAACAATAAATTTATCTATCCAGATATTTCCTAAACTCAAGATTTGAGTTGCTTTTGGAAGAAGAAGCATAACAGAAAACGATTGAAGTGAAAAATAAAAAGTTTTCAAGTAGAAGGAGTTTGGATGATAATTCATTTGAGATTGAATTATTAATAATAATAAACCAACTATAAGCATTAGACTAGCGTATCTTTTAAAGAAATTATTGTGATATATATTAATAAAAGCCATTAACACACCATACATAATTGCATCTAGTCGCGTTAAAACAGTTTTTCTAAATTCAACGTCCCACCAAAAAGTATCTACTTTGAGACTAGAAATTGAAACTCTGTAAGCAAGAGGCAGTAATATCAACAAAATAATTGAAAATAAAATTGTCTTTTTATTTGAAAATGTTTTCCTAAACAAGAATAATATTACTGGTAAGAAAATATAAAAATATTCTTCAACTGAAAGACTCCAGCTTTCCCAGTAAAATCCAAAAAACCCGTGGGAAAAATTGTGGAAAAAAAAGAGAAAGGATAAGTTAAAATTTTCCATGTTTCCATCAATAACCTCCCAAGAAACGAAACTTAAATTTAGGATTAAAAATAAGTAGTAATTAGGCAATGTTCTAAACCATCTTCTTTTCCAAAAATGAAAGAGTTGTTTGCTACTATTAAGTTTATTGTTGTTTAAAAGCTTAATCAATATTGTTCCTATTAGAAAACCACTTAGAACAAAAAATAATTCAACACCATCAACATTTAAGATGGTTAGAAATTCAAATCCAAAATCTTTTAATAAAAACTTACCGTGACTATGAACAACTAAAATAATCGCTATTGCTCTAAATAAATCTAATCCAAGAATCCTATTGTTTATCGTTCTCATTTCAATACGAAACTAGATATTTTTTTCGAACTTTTACTTCTTCCTAAAGCCTAAGCTTTACCATTTAAGAATTACCTATTACATTTAAGTCAATAATAACAAAGGTGGAAACTTCACTTCTTATACTTTGGTATATTTGCGCCTTGTACTCGAAAATAACATAATGGTTGATTGCTATTATTGAATTACTTCAAAATTTACCATATTTTCGATAAAAAAATTATTTAGAATTATATTTTTTGAAAAAACTATTAAATATTGTAATTCTTTTTCTTGTTTACTGGAACGCATATTCTGTTTTCGGTCAAAAAACACTTAATGCCCTAAGAGTTCATTCCAAAATAACAATCGACGGAGAACTTTCTGAAGAAGAATGGAATACCGCAAAAAATGCTTCGGATTTTATTCAGTCATCCCCAAACGTTGGAGATCCAGCTTCGCAAAAAACAGAAGTTAGTATTTTATACGATGACTTCAACATTTACATTGGTGCTAAATGCTATGATGATATGGCTCAAGTATCGCATGTACTTAGTCAACGTGACGACTTTAATAGCAATACCGATTATTTTACTTTTATCGTTGATACCTATAATGACGATCAAAATGGTTTTGCTTTTGGTGTAAGCAGCATGGGAGTTCAGTACGATGCTAAAATTTTTGTCGCTGAATGGTATGGGGAATTGGATATGGCATGGAAAAGTGAAGTCAAACTCAATGACGATAATTGGACGGTTGAAATAGTAATTCCTTATTCTGCTTTTCGATTTGCTAAAACCGAAGTTCAAAATTGGGGTGTTAATTTTATTAGACAAATATCTAGAAAAAGAGAATCTTCTTCGTGGAATCCAATTCGACCTGATTTCGACAACGACATGGCGCAATGTGGTAATCTATTAGAAGTTAAAGGGATAAAACCTCCTTTTCGACTTTCTCTTATGCCTTATGTTTCCTCTTATGCAGAACATTTTCCATATAATGTTGAGCAAAAAAGCAACTGGGGAAGGGCTATAAATGGTGGAATGGATATTAAATATGGGATCAATGAAGCTTTTACCTTAGACATGACCTTAATTCCTGACTTTGGACAAGTACAGTTTGATAATGAAGTACTTAATCTTTCACCTTTTGAAATTCAATTTGCAGATTATCGTCAATTTTTCACAGAAGGAACAGAATTGTTTAATAAAACCAACCTTTTCTATAGTCGAAGAATTGGTGGATCTCCACTTCTTGCAAATTCCGTTTCTAGTGAATTAAACGAAAACGAAAAAATAGATAGTAACCCTAGAAACACACAACTTCTAAATGCGACAAAAGTATCTGGAAGAACCTCTAAAGGACTTGGAATTGGTGTGTTTAATGGTGTTAGTGCAAATACGTTTGCCAGAATATCCGATACCATTACAGGTTCTTCTAGGCAAGTTAAAACCTCTCCTCTCTCAAATTACAACGTATTGGTGTTAGATAAAAACTTGAAAAACAATAGTTACGTAACGTTTACCAACACCAATGTTTGGCGAGAAGGCGATTTTTATGATGCTAACCTATCTGCCCTCCACACAAAACTGAATACAAAAAACAACAAATATTTTATTGCTTCTAATCTAAATGTTTCTCAACAATACAGAATTTCATCTAGTTATATAGGACATTCTCTTGGTTTTAATGTCGGAAAACAAACGGGAAACTTTACCTATCAATTAGAATACAAAGAAGATTCAGACACTTATAATCAGAATGATCTTGGCTTTTTATTGATGAATAATGTTAGAAGGATAAAACCATCCATGGAATACAATATTTACAAACCTTTCTGGAAATTAAATCGTTTATGGTCGAGCCTTTCGATTGAGAACACTAGCTTATTCAGCACTAAGCAATATATTGGAACGACATTATCAGGAAATATTGGTGTAACTGACACTCGTTTTCACTCTTACAACTTTGAATTGAGTTCAAATTTAACGGAGTCAAATGACTTTTTTGAACCAAGAGAATCGGGTTACTTTTTTATTCGACCTGCAAACATCAACATTGGAGGTTGGTTATCTAGTAATTATCAGAAACGTTTTGCATTAGATGCTAGTGTTTTCGGTAACTTCTTTAATAGGGACAATTGGCAAGAGTGGACATTTAGGTTAAGTCCCCGTTTTCGACTTTCGGATAGGTTATTTTTAATATTAGATCACCGTCAAGTATACACCTTTAATGAACAAGGTTATGCATTATTAAATTCAAGTATAAACCCTATTCCTGAGAACATTACTTTCGGAGAACGCGATAAACTTACCGCAACCAACACCGTTAATTTTAACTATACCTTAACCAATCGAATGGGGATAACTTTTCGATTAAGACACTATTGGGCTAGGGTGAATTATTCTTCTTTTTTCAACCTTCAGAACGATGGTTATTTAAACCCTATTGCTTTCAACGGTTTAAACGAAGAAGGACAGTCATATTACAACTTAAATAACAATGCGTTTACAATAGACATGGTGTATCGATGGGTTTTTGCTCCTGCAAGTGAAATAAATATTGTATGGAAAAATTCTATTTTTAACACAAACAATAATGCCACTTTAAATTACTTTAGAAACATAAATGAACTGATGGAGTTAGGTGCTTTAAACAGTATTTCTGTTCGTTTTATGTACTTTTTTGATACCATTTATTTAAAGAAGTTAAAAAAGAAGCAAAATACAATCTAAAATCAAATGGAATAAAATCCACAAAAAAATTGAAGATTTAGTTATTACACCTTACATTTGGCTCATTAAGTGATGATGGTGTCAATAAATACTTTGGTATATTTGCACCACATCATCCAAAAAAAAGGCTGCGTGGCGCAACTGAATAGCGCATCAGATTTCGGCTCTGAGGGTTACAGGTTTGAATCCTGTCGCGGTCACTAAAGCGGAAATTTGATCAAAATTGATCGAATTTCCGCTTTTTACTTTTGTTTAGTTTTCTGACAATGAACGGTTTAGAACGAAAATTGAGTTCGTGAAAAAAGTTTGAACTTTGTTGTTTTGCTTGTCATACCCAAATCCGCTCGGAAACACCAAGTTTTGTAATTTTACTTTTTGGTTCAAACTTCCAGAACCCCACAGTATACTGAGTTTTGAAGAGTATACTATTGCTTTTTTTATCGCTTTTTCAAGGTTTGAACTCGAAATTGGAGCTCTGTCTAAATTTTCATTTATGACATTTAATTCTTCTTGATATTGGAGCTTAAATTTTGTGTAAATTTCTTGGTTTATTTCGCCTAAAGCGAATCGTTCTTCAAGGGTATTTATTTTCTTTTTTATCTCCGTAATTTTCTTTTTAGAAGTGGTAATTGATGAAGTAGATTCATGTGTGATTTCTTCAAAAGTATATTCCATCACTGCTTTTAATTCTTCAGAAAACTCTTTTGGAATTTCGAATTTGGAAAGTTCTTTAGCAAACTCATCATGAAGCTTTAAAGCTGACTTTGTGCAGTTACAATTAGCTGTTCTACACTTGTAGTAGTATAATCCTTTTTGCTTCACTAAAAAGCCTGTTAAAGGGCCTTTACAGATATGACAAAAGACGGAATGTTTTAGTGGAAGGTCAATACTATCTTTTTCATATTCTTTTATTTCAATTCTTTCTCTTGAGTGGATTTTTAAAAAATCTGCTTTCGAAACTATTGGTTCGTGTTTCCCCTCTAAAACTTCTCCAGGAAGCATTTTGGTTATCATTATACCACAGTAAAAAGGGGGTCACGTTTATTATTATGGGGACTAAGCAAATAGTTTCATCATTCTGAACAGGAAAAATGTTCTGTCTTTCACACCTCTCTGATTTGCTCTAAACAATTTTAACTTGGCATTAAAAGATTCTGCATTAGCATTTGTACTTCGATTATTAAAAAAGTTCAAGATTTGATTCATATTTTGACTTATCGTGTAAGTTACAGTTGTGAACTCTTTTATTTTAAGTTCAGGCGTTTTAACTATCCAATCTTTAATTCTTGTTTCTGCTATCTCTTTTGATTTTTCTTCGTAAATATTTCTAAATTGAATAGCGTGGTTATATGCAACTTCGAGCATTGGGAAATTTTTAAATACCAATAGAGCTCTTTGTCTTTGGTTTTCTGTCCAATTTGCTTCTTTCTTAGCTAAAACATACCTGCTTCTGGCTAATAGTTGTTTTGGTGTATCTCCATTTTCAAAAATTATAGGCTCATATCGAACACCTTTTTGTTTTGCTTCTTTAATTGCTTCATTTTCTTTATCCAATTCTTCCCATCTATATTTTACACGAAGATGTTGTAATGCGTCCATTACAAGCTTTACGACATGGAATCTATCTGTTACCAATTGTGCTTTTGGGAAGCAGTGTTTTACGGAAGACTCCATATTTTTAGCCATATCCAATGTTACTTCTTTGACCAAATCTCTTTTGTCAGCAGGTATTTTTTCAAGAACTTCAATAATGGATGTACTTTTTGTACCTTTTATGGTAGCCACTAAAGTTCCATTTTTACCAAAACCATCCTTGTTACTAACTATTGTGTAGAGTTCACCATCACTCAATGAAACTTCATCAATGCCCAATCTTTCACCAATATTGTTTGCAAATAAAGTATATGCTTCTGCATGCGTTCCCTGATCCCAATCAGTAAATCTACTAGAGAACTTTTTATAATGTCGTCGAAGTTTATTGGCGTCAACACCATAATGACTAGCAATGTTACTTATCGTATCTTCGCGGGTCTCGACCTGTTCCTTTTAAAAAATCAGAGAGTTCTTGTGTTAATCTTGAACCCTCTGCTACATGAAAATAGGTGTTGCTAATCTCTTGCCTAGTCAATTTATTTCGCCATCTTCTTCTGCGTAAAACCAAATAAACCGCCTTTCCTCGAATAGGAAAATCTTGAATCCGTGAACTAGGTAAGAATCCTTTAGATTCATATTCGCTACTATCTATATCTGATGGAAGATGATTCTTTTCATTCAGATGAATTTCAAATATCATCTTCTTTGTGGAAATATCTCCCAACTCTAATATTGATATTACTTCAAAATGTGTTAATAAACCTTCTGGTAAAAAACACTCAATAAATGACGAATTTATCATTGCAATTTTTTAAGGGTAAAATTAATAACTCCCCATAAAAATTAATGTGTCCCAAGAAAATTCCATTCTCGGTAAACTCATCAAAGGTCTTGTAATCATTGTATCCTTTATCAAATACGGCAATTTTTCCTTTCTCCAATTGTATATGTTTTAGGAACTTCTTGTCGTGTGTAGTTGCTGCGGAAAACCAAATGATTTTAGGAACATTTTCCTGGAGATTAATTTGTGTATGTACTTTTATTCCTCCCTTTCGTTTACCATTTGAAGGTTCTCTTCCAACACAAGTCAAAATGGCTTTAAACAAGGTAATAGTGCTTGAATCTATTATTTCCAATCTTTTTTCCCAGCTGTATTGCTGTCGGCTGTCCGAGATAATTGGTAGGTATGAGTTATAGAGTGAAGAATAGATTTCTTGGAAAACTTCGTGACTCCGTCTAGCGTTAGCATCACTCAATGTGCTTTTGTGTGGAATACTTTTTAACTGAAAGTGAGCCATTTTACCTTTCAAACCTAGCATTGCTCCTGCAACTTCTCGCAACGAGGAACAATGTGCAAATGATGAAAACAACATACTTATTAAGTGGTCTGATGTGTTGAATTTCTTTGTGTAATAATCTGAATTATGCTTCTTAGAAACATTACTTATCAGATTTGTATCAATTAAAGAAATCAGCTGTCCGAAAACGGATTGTCCAAAAAAGTGCTTACTTTTATTCATGTAATTGTGTTGTGCAAAACTAAATTACAAAAAAAGCGGGATGACCAAATGGAAATCCCGCTTTTCAAAATTTTTTATCGGACACTAGTGATCATTTATTTATAAAATTTTAGTGTTTCAACTACTAGAATATCGGTTTATCGTTTACTGATATTTCCTCAACTTGTTATTATTAAGGTTGATAGTTACACTGTGGTTTTAGGGATAGGAGATGATACATAATTTAGAAAAAATGGCTAAAATAAATCATAATAATTATTTAGATGTTGTTGATACAATATTTTCATCTTCAAAATTGAAAGGATTAACTCATATTCACTCAGATGAAAAGTATTTTGATGGAAAGGAATTTACAATTAGAGGCAAGCAATTAAAGAACTTTGGAACGTGTGGTTATTTAGGATTGGAAAATCATCCTTTATTGGTAGAAGGATCAATTGATTTATTACGGAAATATGGAACCCAATTCTCAATGGGAAGAATATTTATGAGACCTACCTATATAAGAGAATTAGAAGAACTTATGGGAGCTGTTTTTGACAACAATAAAGTGCTGTGTTATACTTCTACATCTACTGCTCATATTTCAGTAATAGGTACAATTATAAAACCTGATGACCTAATTGTATTGGATCAACAAGTTCATTTTAGTGTTCAATTTCCGTGTAAAAACACAAAATTACAAGGCACAGAAATAAAGATGGTACGACATTCAAATTTTGACATGTTGGAAGATATATTAAAAGAAGATTCTAATAAGTACAACAGAATTTGGTATATGGCGGATGGCGTTTATTCAATGCATGGTGATTTCCCCGATACTGATAGGTTAAAGACACTTTTAGATAAATACCCTAAATTACATTTGTATTTTGATGATGCACATGGAATGGGATGGTCAGGTAAAAATGGTGCAGGATATGTTTTTGATCGATTGGGAGTTAGTAAAAGAATAATTGTTATTTCTACTTTAGCAAAAGGATTTGGTTGCGTAGGTGGAACGGCTGTTTTCTCAGATGAAGAAATGTATAAAAGAGTTGATATATTTGGAGGTCCCCATAGTTATTCACATCCCTTAACTCCTGCCAGTGCAGGTGCTGCCATTGCTTCAGCAAAAATACATTTATCCAATGAGATTTATCAATACCAGGATGAGTTATATGATTTAACATCTTACATGGATAAATTACTCCTAGAAAAGAATTTACCCAATATTTCAGCTCCCAATTCTCCGATTTATTTCATAGGTGGTGGATTGAATAAAGTAACACATAACTTTGTCAATAGAATTTTGGACGAAGGTTTCTATGTGAATACAGCAACATTTCCAGCTGTTCCGAATGATAAGTCGGGTTTACGTTTTACTGTCACAAGACACGTTACAAAAGAAGATATCTCTGCTTTTGTTGATGCTATGACTTATCATTTTCCAAAAGCGATTGAAGAAGAAAACGATAAGATTGAGCGGGTTTATGAAGACTTTAATATTCCCTATTTGGGAGATGTAAAACAAAAGATTGAACAACAAAAGACGTTACTTAAGGTTGAGAAATATACAACAATACACGATGTAGACAAAGAATTGTGGGATTCAGTTTTTAGAGATAGAGGAAATTATACACACTCAGGACTAATGTGTATGGAAGAAATTTTTTCAGATAATGAGAAACCTGAAGAAAATTGGAGTTTTCATTATTTGATCATCAAAGATGAAAACGATAATTTAGTATTAGCAACTTTTTTCACAGGTGGAATTTACAAAGATGATATGTTATCCTTAGAAAATGTTTCTCGAAAAATTGAAGAAGCGAGAATCAATGACCCTTATTATTTGTGTTCTAAAACCTTGGCTATGGGAGCAATGTTTGCTGAAGGAGATTTTATTTATTTATCTGATGATGAGAAAAAAATAAATGAAGCGATAAGTTTCATGTTTAACTTTGTGAAGGAGATAAAGGAAAGAATTGATGCAACAACTGTTATTTTTAGGGATTTTGAAGAAGGACATATTTTATGTCAAATATTAGAAGATGAGGGATATGCACAAATTAAAATGCCAAATACGAATATTTTAAAAAATCCTAAATGGAATTCTGCAGACGAATTATTAGCATTAATTCCTTCAAAAAAGAGAAGAGATAATATTAAACAATATGCGATTAGACACGTGGATAAATTTGAAATAATAGTAAAAAAAGAAATAACAGATGAAGAGGCTGAACTTTTTTTTAAATTGTTTTTTGACGTTAAAAGCAAAAATTTTGGGTTAAATTTTTTTAATTATCCATCAAAAATTACAAAAATACTTTCTAATTATTCTGATTGGGAATTTGTAATAATTAAATTAAAAGAAACGGGAGAGATAATTTCTAATGTGTGGAGTTTTATCGGCGAAAATCATTATATTCCATTTATTATAGGATTAAATTATAATTTTTCAAGAGATTACCGTATTTATCAACAATCTATGTATCAAGTTATAAAGCGCGGTAATGATTTAGATAAAAACACTATATATTTAGGTCTATCAGCAGATTTTGAAAAGTATAAATATGGAGCAGTTCAAATTAAGAAATCTGCTTTTATAAAGGTCGATGATACTTATAGTTTAGAAATAATAAATTCTTATTCAAACATTTAAATTATGAAAGTTGAAAATGATATAATCTGTTATGAAATAAAAGATGGTATATTATATAGTGTTTATAAGGTTAACTTGAAAGTAAAGATTAAGGAAGCAAAAGAAATAATTGATTTACGTCATCAAATTTCAAACAATGAAAAACAATATTGGTGTTATAACATTAATGGATTAAAATCTCTTGATAAAGAATCTAGAGATTATGCAGATCAAAATGGACAAGAATTGTTACATGCTTGCGCTGTAGTAATTAACTCTTACCTGACTAAGTTTATTTTCAATACTTTTCTAATGATAAAAAAACCAAAAATGCATTTTAAAGCTTTTAACGATAAAGAAAGTGCAGTGGAATGGTTAAATAAAATTAAACGCAATAATGAACTTTTATCTCTAGATTAAATGACGTCCGATAATAATCGAATTAAACATATTGCTGATGGTATTCGTTCCTTATATATAAATGAATATCAGAAACAAATTACTCATGGCGACAGTCTTAGTGATTTAGAGAAAGAAGTTGCTCATTTGGGTGTATTGATAACGAATGAAAAGACAAAAAGAAAAGGGATCATAGATCATTTGTCAAATTGCTTTTTTGAAAATTCTTATGATGAATTCCCTATATCAAACGATGAAGATGAATTAGATGTAATTAGTATGGGATTAAATACCTATATGGAAGAATTAAATGCGAAAACGATATCGAGAGATTATTTTGATAAAATTTTCAATTCTATTCCACAAGATGTTTTTGTTTTTGATTATGACGGAAATATAGACTTGTTCAACATTATAAATAAACAATATTTTAAAAAACATAAACCTTCCGATAGAAAAATTGAAAATTATTTTAATGATGAAATTTTAAATAAAATTGAATTATTTATAAACAATGAAAATGAGAATTTGGATTTTGAAATTATTTTGAGCAATAAAAAAATAACGCTATCTATTTATTATGCTCACTATTAACTATTTCTTTTGATAATGAGACTAAAATTTTATTCATTTCAAAAGATATCACATCACAAAAAAACGAACAAATTCGAATTTTAAAAGCCACTATTGAAGGACAAGACAAAGAAAGGAAAAGGTTAGCATACGATCTTCATGATTCATTAGGGCAAGAGTTGAATTCTATAAAAATGCACTTAAATTCAATCGTAAATAAAGATTCTAAATCCGATTCGTTTAAAGTAATTATGAAGCAAATTCATTCAATGTTAAATGAGAGTATAAAATCAATTCAAGATATATCTTTTGATTTAATGCCTAGTGTAATTGGGAATGATAGTTTAAGTGGAGCTATTGAGCAATTGATTAATAAACTTAATTCTATCGGACATACTATTTATTACAATAATCCCCCAAAAGCGATAATTTTGCAAAATAAAAAAGACGAATTATTTGTTTACAGAATTATTCAAGAATTTTTGAATAATTCGATTAAATATTCTGATAATAAGTTGATTAGAGTGAGTTTAGTGGAGGGTAAAAAAGAAGTTACGGTAAATTTGAGAGATCTCGGAAAAGGATTTGATTTTGAAAATGTAAAAAAGAATAATGGACTTAACAATATTAAGCAACGGTTAAAAACGTTAAAATCTAATTATTATTTTAAAAGTGAAATAGGAGTAGGAACGGAGTTAAATTTTAGTATTAGTAAAGAATGGAAAATCAACTGAAAATATTGGTCGCTGATGACCATAACTTAATTCGAAAAGGAGTAAAGTTAATGCTGGAAGATCAACATGAATTTTCTCCAAAAATAACTGAAGCCTCAAGTGGATCAGAAGTTTTAACCTTGATTAATGATCATATATTTGATATTATTCTTTTAGATATATCATTACCTGATGAAGATGGCTTGCAGGTGTTAAAAAAAATTAAAACTATTTCTCCAGCTACACCAGTTCTAATACAATCGATGCACAAAGAAAAAAACATTATTAACCAAGCAATTAAAATTGGTGCTTCTGGATATATTTTAAAAAATGCCGAGAATGATGAATTAATTCATGCAATAAATTTAATATTACAAAAGAAAAACTATTACTCAAATGAAGTTTATCAAATTTTAAACCCCATTCAATCAAATAATCAAATTGACGATTTTGAAGGTGCTAATTATGAATCTTTAACTGCTCGAGAAACTGAAATCTTAGTAATGTTATCAAAGGAATTTACAAGTCAAGTGATTGCTGATTTTTTATTTATCAGTAAAAGAACGGTTGATTGGCATAGAAAAGAAATAATGAGAAAATTAGGCATTAAAACTACTGTAGGTTTAGTAAAATATGCCCTGAAAAATCATATTGTTTAGTAGATAAGCACACAATGAAGCCCCGTATTTGAACTGGTTTTGACTTGTGTAAATGGTTATTAAGGTGTACTTCTTATAGAATTGTATGCATTATTTGTAACAATCTGATCGATATTCAGGGAAGTACATTCATTGCATGTTAACTATACCTCATTGTAGTGTAACTTGTTTTTTACATTCAAAAATCTAATTATGGGTACCGTTTAATTGAAAATGGGTACGAATAATAAATTCGTTGCCTAAAATGAGTGTCAAGCGCCTCTTTTTTCCGTTGTATTTTAAAAGAACTATATTTTACAAACAAATTAATGCTTCAATCAAAGATGATGACACCTAAACAACTATTGGATCACTTTTCTGAAGCGAACCAATTGGGATAGAGTGTTCATACGATTCTGTGCTTTTTTGAATTGGGCTTATTGGTTGGTTGCATTTGCCTTGAATCTCATAATTATTTGATCTTTATACCTTCTTTTCAAAACCTTCTGAATTTATCTGTTTTTAATTGTATTTAATTGTTCTTATCCGTTCTGATTCAATTAGAGTGATCAATCTACTTACTCCAGCAGATGAGAAACTTGTACGCCTTGGACTTTCTTCTGAATAATCCTAAAAGAATTATATATACACCATTAAAGGCGTGCAAATTTGTCCAGTTTTTATTAGTATAAACTGGACATTTTACTATATTTGTAAGATTAGTAAATAATAATGAAAACGACTGAATACATAATATATACGATTGATAGGTTCCCAAAAGGATACGTGTTCACCTATATAGATTTTGTTAATGAGGTTAAAAAAAAGGAAGCTATAATTAAAGCGCTCAATAGAATGGCTTCTACAGGAAAGATAACTAAGCTATCTAAGGGTAGGTTCTACAAGCCTGAAACAAGTGTATTTGGAACATTGCAACCTCAACAATATCAAATTGTAAAAGACATACTAGAGGTAAATGGAAAAATGGTTGGTTACTTAACTGGTTATAGTCTTTACAATCAATTGGGCTTAACACGACAGATAAGCAACACTATTCAAATAGGTAAAAACGAGATTAGACCAACGTTTAAACGGGATCGTTACACCATTTCATTTGTAAAACAAAAAAATACAATCACAAAAGAAAACATTCCTCTATTACAGATTTTAGATGCTATACGTTATATCAAGAAAATTCCTGACGCTACTATTGAGTCCTCTTGCAAGCGATTCTTATCGATTCTTACTGAATTAAAAGAGGATGAAATCAAAACATTAGTGCGATTAGCACAAAAGTATCCACCATCAACAAGGGCTTTGTTAGGGGCGTTATTGGAGGAGTTGAAACAATATGCATTTACTACTGTTCTACAAAAATCACTAAATCCTATCACCAAGTATAAACTCAAAGGAGTTAGTAAAGCCTTGACTACTTCTGAAAACTGGAATATAGAATGAAGCTACACGAAAATCCAGTCTTATTTAAGCAAGCAATTGCCTTTACTGCTCAACAAATGGAAATATTAGACATTTATGTGGAGAAGGATTATTGGATGACTTTAGCTTTGTATACTATTTTTCAAGATGAGATCGGTAAAGAAACTGTATTTAAAGGAGGAACAGCATTATCGAAATGCTTTGGAATGATTGAGCGATTTTCGGAAGATATAGATTTGGTCGTGCTACGAAAAGAAGGTGAATCAGGAAATCAATTAAAAAACAAACTTAAGAAGATAACTAAATCTGTTTCGACTAAACTGGAAGAAGTAGAATTTGATGGTATTACCCATAAAAAGGGAATGATACGAAAAGCAGCTTATAACTACATTAAACAATTTAAAGGTGAATTTGGACAAGTAAGAGATGTAATTGTTGTAGAAGCGACTTGGTTAGGTAGATATGAGCCTTACCACAGGCAAGACATACATTCTTATATTTTTGAGATGATGCAAAGCACGAATCAATTAGAATTAGCGAAAGAATACGATCTTTTGCCATTTGAGGTTCAAGTATTGGATGTGACCAGAACGATATGTGAAAAGATAATGAGTTTGGTTCGTTTTTCTTATGGTGAAGATGCAATTGAAAATCTACAAAATAAAGTACGACACACGTATGACATCCATCAACTACTCCAAAATGAAGACGTGAAAACCTTTTTTGAGTCTCCTGATTTTGATGAAATGCTATTAAAGGTAGCGCAAGATGATGTCGAGAGTTTTAAAACGGATAACAGTTGGTTAGCCAACCATCCAAATGAAGCTTTGTTATTCCGTGAAATAGAAACTACATGGGCAGCAATAAAAACAACGTACAACGATCAATTTAAGAATTTGGTGTATGGAGATTTACCAAAGGGCACCTCCATTTTAGAAACATTACAACTGGTAGCAGAACGTATGCAGACAATTAAATGGGAGGTTAAATTATAAAGGTATTGGACTATGAACAAATTTAATGAAGATTCTAGGGTTAAAATCCCAACCATATTGCACCTAATAAGGGGTCATGTTTATTATTATGGGGAGTTATGAAAATAACTTTATCATTCTGAATGTTTTTTTATATTTCTTTCGATACTTTTTTGAGCTGAAAAAAGTAT
>Ga0228627_1000686_pt1 | contig 19693 bp, 11 predicted proteins | sample 33DmetaG_FD_190483 | JGI IMG/M metagenome (GOLD analysis project Ga0228627, IMG submission 190483) | Seawater microbial communities from Monterey Bay, California, United States - 33D | ecosystem: Environmental > Aquatic > Marine > Coastal | place: USA: California | collected 2016-09-28 | reverse complement strand
TAATTGATGAGAATACAGAAAATGTAAACATATATTATAATACAACAGATCAATCTGATGCAATTGATTGGCTTCCTAAAAGTTTAACAGCAGGTAAAGAATATCCTTTTATGTATACACAAGGAGAAGCTCTTTTAACTCGTTCATGGATACCAATTCAAGATGTTCCTTCAAATAGAATTACTTATTCTGCAAATGTTAAAGTTCCTTCAGATTTATTAGCTCTAATGAGTGCATCTAATCCAAAAAATAAAAGTAAGAACGGAAACTATAGGTTTGACATGAAACAACCAATACCATGTTACTTAATTGCACTTGCAGTTGGAAATATTTCTTATCATAAACTAGGTGAAAATTGTGGAGTATACGCAGAGCCTGAATTAATTGAAGATTGTGCTTATGAATTTGTGGATCTTCCGAAAATGATGACTGCTGCAGAGAAGATTTATGGTAAGTATCAGTGGAATGTTTATGATTTATTAGTACTACCTTATTCTTTTCCATTTGGAGGAATGGAGAATCCTAGGCTTACTTTTATCAGTCCAACTCTAATAGCTGGTGATAGGAGTTTAGTTTCTGTAATTGCTCATGAGTTAGCTCATTCTTGGTCAGGGAACCTTGTTACAAATGCAACTTGGGAGGATTTTTGGTTAAATGAGGGGTTTACTGTATATTTTGAAAATAGAATAATGGAAGAGATATACGGGAAAGAATCGGCTGATATATTAGCTTATATAGAGTTTCAAGAACTTGAAAATGAGTTGAAAATGATTAGTGAAGGGGATTTTCCTGAGGATACTCATCTTAAGTTAAATTTAAAAGGAAGAGATCCAGATATGGGAATGACTTCTATTGCTTATGTTAAAGGTGCCTTTTTTCTAAAAACCCTTGAAGAAAAGGTCGGAAGAGATTTGTTTGATAAATTCATAGATACTTACTTCAAAAAATATGCTTTCAAAACCATAACTACAGAGGTTTTTAAAGAATATTTAGAAAAACAATTGCTAACTCCAAATAACATAGAGTTTAATACGGATGAATGGCTTTACAAAGGAGGTATTCCTGATAATTGTTTAAAATTAGACCCTCCTAGGTTTAAAAAAGTAAAAGATTTAGCTCGACTGATTTCTAAAGGAATTTTAGTTTTAGATAAGTCTTATAAGTTAGATCAATTCTTAACTCAGGAATGGTTAGTCTTTATTAGAAGTTTATCGGATACGATACATATAGATAAATTAAAAAACATGGATGATGTTTTAAATTTTAAGGCTTGTGGTAACTCTGAAATTATGACTGAATGGTATGTGTTAGGTTTGAAAAATAATTATCAAGACATAAAACCAGATTTAGAAGCTTTTTTAATGAAAGTTGGGAGAAGAAAGTACTTAGAACCAATTTATAATCAATTAGCAAAAAATACGGAAGATTTATCTTGGGCTAAAAGAGTGTTTAAAAACGCTAAAAATAATTATCATTTTGTTTCTAATAAGACAATAGAAGAGATATTATATGGAGAAACAACACAGTGATTCAGTAATTTCAATAGAAAACGATTCTTTTAGTGTTGGAGTTAATAAAACTGGAGGAGAAATATGTAGTTTTTATTCTAAAAAATCAGATGTTGAGTATATCTGGTCAGGTGATCCAAAGGTGTGGGCGAGTACAGCACCTGTTTTATTTCCAATTATAGGTGTCTTAAAAGATGGTTTCTTTTTATATAAAGGAAAGAAGTACTATTTGCCTAAACATGGTTTTATTAGGAATTCAGAATGCTTAGTTTTAGAAAGTAAGTCGATAAACTCTATTCATCTTTCACTTGTTTCAAATAATGAAACAAAAGAAATTTATCCTTTTGATTTTAAATTTGATTTGATATTTGTTCTTTCTGAAAATACTCTGGAAGTAAAGCACCATGTTGAAAACCTTTCAGACGAAAGGCCTTTGTTATTTTCTTTAGGTGGACATCCAGCTTTAAAATGTCCTTTTTCAGAAAAGCATTCTTATGAAGATTACTTTATAGATTTTGAAGAACAAGAGTCTGTTAATAGATGGAGTGTATTAGAAGATGGAACAATTGGAAGTATTCAAAAGCCTTTTCTGGAAAAAGATGATAGAATTAATTTAACCCATGAATTATTTAAAGATGACGCTTTAATTTTCAAAGATTTAAAATCTAGAAAGGCTACCTTAAAAAATAAGCTAAACTCACATGAAATAGAAGTTAGTTTTAATGATTTTGAATATTTAGGAATTTGGGCAAAAACCGATGGTGATTTTGTCTGTATAGAACCATGGCTTGGTATTTCGGATAGTTCTGATTCCAAAAATAGATTAGAAGAAAAAGAAGGTATAATGAGTTTAGGTCCTAGAAATAAATTTAATGCTTCTTACTCTATAAAAATAAAAGAGGGTGATTATTAGTCACCCCCTAAATAATGATGCTTTACTTTTTGTAAAAAGGAGCTTTTACTATTCTCGCTTTGACTCCTTTGTTTCTTATTTCAATGAATATTTCAGAATCTAACTTAGAGTTCTCAATAGTAACATATCCTAAGCCAATTCCTTTTTTTAAGGAAGGAGACATTGTTCCTGAAGTTACCTTTCCAATAACTTTACCTTCACTATCGATTATAGGATAGTCATGTCTAGGAATACCTCTATCAATCATTTCAAATGCTACTAGTTTTTTGCTTAACCCTTCTTCTCTCTGACCTTTTAAAAACTCACTATCGGTAAATTCTTTTGTAAACTTAGTTATCCATCCTAAACCAGCTTCTAGAGGAGAGGTTGTGTCATCAATATCATTACCGTAAAGACAGAACCCCATTTCAAGCCTTAAAGTGTCTCTTGCGGCAAGACCAATAGGTTTTATTCCGAAACTTTCTCCAGATTCGAAGATTTTATTCCAAACCTTTTCAGCATCTTTATTTTTTACATATATTTCAAATCCACCAGAACCAGTATAGCCTGTAGCAGAAACAATAACATCTTCTACTCCTGCGAAGTTTCCTTTATCAAAAGTATAGTAGACCATGTTTTGTAAGTCTATCTTTGTTAAAGATTGCATTGCTTCAGCAGTTTTTGGTCCCTGAACAGCAAGTAATGAATATTCTTCTGAAAGGTCGATCATTTCTACATCAAATGTGTTAGCTGATTTAATCCAATTCCAGTCTTTTTCAATATTTGAAGCATTTACAACAACAAAAAACTCTTCAGGGTTAATTTTATAGATGATTAGATCATCAATAATTCCACCTTTCCCATTTGGCATGCACGTATATTGAGCCTTTCCGTTAGGTATTTTTGAAATGTCATTAGTGGTTATTTTCTGAATTAATTCTTCAGCATTTTTTCCTTTCAAAAGAAATTCTCCCATATGAGAAACATCAAATACACCGACATTATTTCTAACTGTTTCATGTTCAATATTAACACCTTCATATTGGACAGGCATATTGAAGCCTGCAAAAGGAACCATTTTAGCTCCTAATTCGATGTGTTTATTTGTTAAAGCTGTATTTCTCATTCTATTTGTTTTTTTTCTAAAAGTTGCACAATAATACGAAAATAAATTGGGGCTTTGTTTATTCCTTGTCAAGTAAGTTAGCAAGGTTTTCGCCTACTAAAGATCCAATTGCAACACCCATTCCACCCATTCTGACACCTACACCAATATTTTTAGATGTCATTTTAATTATTGGCTTTTTACTTTTGCCTACCCCCATAATACCTGACCAAGAGTAATCAATTTCATAATTATTATTTGGAGAAATCACATTGTTTAATAAGTCTTTTAAAGAGTCTTGAATTTTAGAGGTTAATGCAAACCCAGTGGTAGTTTCTCCTTTTATATCTAAATTTCTTCCTCCACCTAATAAGATTCTATTATTAATGTTTCTAAAGTAATAGTAGCCTTGTTGATAATGGAATGTCCCTTTTAGTTTGAGTTCCTTTATTGGTTTTGTAATTAAAACTTGAGCTCTAGCTGGGAGTACATCTTCTTTAGGTAGAAAATGTTTGGCAAATCCATTTGTACAGATAGCTACTTTCTTAGCTTTTATCTCTCCAATAGAACTCTGTAACAAACAATACTCATTGAAATCTGTCAAATCTAAAGCTTCAATCCCGAAAAGACATAAGATGTCATTATCTGTAGCTACTTTGTGAAATTTCTGAATCATTGATCCAGTATTTATTTGCCCTTCTAATTTGTTAAAAAAACTTGTAGTAACATTTTTAAAGCCGAATTTATCATGTGTTGTATTATCAATTGAATATACATTTTTTGTTTTAGTTATTTTTTCAGCATTTTCATTTAGGTAAGAAATTTTTTCGATGGTTTCTTTAGAAATTTTATTTTCCTTTTCTGTTATTAGGTCCCAAGAACCATTAATTTGAAGGTCTAAATCTTTATCGCTTATTATTCCTCTTAGGTTTTGGAGTCCTCTCCATCTCATTTCAAATGTTTCCCAAATTTCACTTTCTTTAATGTGAGATAAATCATCAATGAGTTCAGTTGCGCTTCCAAAGCATGCAAATCCAGCATTTTTACTACTTGCACCTGTTGGTAAGACTCCTCTTTCAATGACTAGTATTTTAGCTTTGGGATTATTTTTCCTGATGTTAAGGGCGCAGCTATAACCTGTAATTCCTGAACCGATAATTAGAAAGTCGACATCATTGAAGTAGACTTCTTTCTCCCAAAAACTTAATTGATTGATGTTTAACATTGTTTTAGCTTTAGTTTATTTGTTCTAAAAAAAGATTTTAATTGCTTTAAAATGAAGACTAAAATACAGATTTCAATGGTACTTACATACTTGTTTTCTATGTTTTTTATCTTCATATTTGTAAGTCAGAATTGTTTATAGTTTTAAGGGATAACCAATAATATTTTATAGTTGTCGTTTTTTTGTTTTGGATTTATGAAGTATATAATATTTTTAGCACTCTTTTTATTACCTTTTACTAGTTTTTTACAGAGTTTAAATTATAGAGTTGTTGGTAAGATAACGAATAGCGATACTAGAAAAAATGAATCAGGTGTTACGATTTCTTTTATGAGGGGGAGTTCAACTCTTGGTTCTGTTGTTACCTCTTCAAATGGTAAATACGATTTAAAAGTAGAGGCTCCTATGTCTGGTCAATTTATGATCGTTTACTCAAAGCCAGGCCTTGTAACCAAAAAAATTAGGTATAATGGAAGTGCAATGAATGAAGAAGATATTCCGGCTGGAGATGAATTCGTCCTCCCTGAACTTAATATGGATTTATTTGCAGATAGACCAAATGTAGATTTTTCATTTTTAAATAATGAACCTGTAGCATCTTTTTTTTGGAATGAAGCAAAGATGATGCATGATTATGACAGGGAGTCTAGTGCAAAAGTTAGAAAAAAAATTGAAGACTTATTAGCTAAACAAGAAAAAGATCAGGTAGAAAGGGAAGCAAACTATCAAGCTGCACTTAACTCCGCACAAAATTTTTTTAACCAAAAAAAATATCCTGAAGCCCTAGCTAAATATACAGAAGCTTCAAAGTTAAAACCAAATGAGCAACTTCCAATCTCTCAGATTGATGTAATAGATAAAATTCTTGTTGATCAAAAAAACGCAGCTGCGGCAGCAAATAAATTAGAAACAGAGTATAATAATTTAATTACTGCAGGAGATAATTTGAGGAATCAAAAAAAGTATTCTGAAGCAATATTAAAATATCAAGAAGCTTTAACGAAAAAAGATGAAGCGTATCCTAAATCGGAAATTTCAAAATTAAACGATTTAATTAAAAAAGAAACCGAAGAAAAACCAAAATTAGCTGAGTTTGAAAAGTATAAATCAGAAGGTTTTGCAGCAGCTAATCAGAAAAAATGGGAAGAAGCTAAAGCAAAGTTGCTTTTAGCCTTAAAAGTAAAAGAAGACTCAAGTGTATCTTCAAAAATAAAAGAAATCGAAGCAGAGATAAGTAAAGCTGAAGCAAACTCTGAAAAATTAGAAAAATATAATTTATTGATTAGAGAAGCTGAAGGTTTAATGGCTTCTAAAAAATATACTGAATCTAAAGCAAAGTATAATGAAGCTATACTAGTTGATCCAACTCAACAATTACCAAAACAAAAAATAATTGAACTTGATAAGTTAATCCTTCAACTGCAACAACAAAAAAATCTTGAAAATCAGATCGATAAGCTGATGAATGAGGCAAGTATTCTTTTAACAAAAAAGGATTATAATAATGCAAAATTAAAGTATGAGGAAATACTTAAAAAAGACCCTGTAAACGCTGTAGCACCAGAGAAGATTAAGTTTATTAATGAACAATTAAATGCATTAAAAGGAGAGGCTGAAAAAGAAAAATTATTTACCCAATTAAAGAACGATGGTTTTGCTTTAGCTTCAAGTAAGAGTTATTCTGAAGCAAAAACGAAATTAGAGGAGGCGCTAACTATAAAGTCAGATGCTTCTATTAATCAAAAAATAATCGAAATCAATAAAGCTATTGAGTTAGAAAATAAAAATAAGGGGATTGATGAACAGTTTTCATCTCTTATTAAACAAGCAGAGAAAGATGAACTAGATAAAAATTACACATCTGCAATTGCTAAATATAAATCAGCTTTAAAATTAAAACCTAGCGAATCAAAACCAAAAGAAAAAATTACTTCCCTAGAGAAATTATTAAAAGAGAAAGCTGATAAATCTCAAGCTGAAGCAAATAAATTAGAAAAATATAATAGTTTTATTTCAAATGGAGATTCAAAGGTTAGATTAAAAAAATATGATGAGGCGATTTCAGATTATAAAAATGCATTGTCAATTCAGCCTGGGGATTCAAAAGCGAGTACAAAACTATCCGAAGTTGAGAAGTTAAAAGCCGAGGCAAACAACTCTTTAAAAGAAGCTGAAAAATTAAAAGAGTATAATTCTTATATTTCAAATGGGGATAGTAAATTAAGACTAAAAAAATATGATGAAGCTATAACTGAATATGAAAAAGCGTTATCAATTAAGCCTGGAGATTCTTATGCTTCTTCCAAGATTTCAGAAGCAAGACAGTTAAAAGATAATTTGGTAAATAAAGAAAAAGAAGAAAATAAGAATCAAGCTTCTTTTGATTTAGCAATAGCTGAAGCAGATAAATTTTTCAATCAAAAAAAATATTTAGATGCTAAAAAGAAGTATGAAAAAGCTTTGACTTTTATTTCAAATGATCAAAGAGCTTTGTCTCAGATTAAGGAATGTGTAAGATTAGAACAAGCCAAATCAGATAAGGAAGAAGATGCCGGATATCGTAAATTACTTGCAGCTGCTGATAAAAAAATGAATACTAAAGACTATGATAAAGCGAAAGAATACTACCAAAGGGCTTTAGGTATAAAGTCAACAGACCCTTATCCAAGAAAAAAGCTTAATGAAATAGAACAAATTTTAAATCCACCTGCAGTTCCAGTTATTAAAAAAACGGAAGTTAATTTAGAACCTGAAAAACTTCAAGCATTAGGAGAACCTTATGATAAGTCTATAATTGATGGACAAGAAGAATTGAATAGAGCTGAATTAGATAGGAAGAAACTACAAAAGAAAAAACTAGAAAGTGGTGTTAATGATGTGAACAATAAGTCTGAAGAATTTATCAATCAAAAGAAAGCAGAAAGAGAAACTATAACAACAGATGTATTTAATGTTCAGTCTTCAATTGAAATTGAAAATAGTAAAAAAGGAAAAGAATTTCAAGCTGTTATTGAGAACAATAAAAATGTTAGAAGACAACAAGAAAATGATGTTAATCAAGCTAATGTATATGAAAATACTGATAGGTTGAACATTCAAGAGAAAACCGATATCATAAAATTGGAGAATGATGTTGAGAATAGTGAGAAAATTGTTGAATATCTTGAAAAAGGGGATGAGTTAAATACTCATAATACAACATACTTAAACAATTCAGAGCAGACTTTTCTAGATAATAAAACTAAAAATATGACAGCTCAGAAAGGTGTTGTTAAAGTTGAAAAAGAAATTATAGATAAACAGGTAGATGATACCAAATCTAGGCTTGAAGTTCAAGAAAGAATAAAAGACGATGTGAAATCAATTTATACTGAAATTAACAGTGATATTGGAAAAGAACATTTGGAAGTTAAGCAAATGAAAAAACAAATTCATGATGCTGAAGAAAAAATGGGTGGAAAAGCATTAAATGACGCTGCCAATGCTTCAGATATAAATGTTGATTTAAGAGAAGTTAAAACTAAAGTAATTGAGTCAACGAAAAATAGTGTTAATAATGCAAAAGAAAAAGGTCAAGAAAACACAAGTAATATTGTTGATTTAAATAAGAGAATTGAAAATGAGCAATTAAATAATGGTGAAAATATAAAAGAATCAAATTTAACTTTAAGAAGTAATAGTAAAGATTTATATAATTCATCTAATGTTACCTATAATAATGAAAAACAAAAGAATATTTTATCTAAAGGTAATATTCATAAAAAATTAAATAAAATTGAGGAAACGACTAAAACTTCTAATGATAAACTAATTGAAAGTAATACTCAGTTGAAAAGTCAAACAAAGGATTTGATTGACGGTAACAATCAACAAAATCTAGATAATGATAGAAAACTATTGTCATCGCAGCAATCGATTAATAATACAACTAATCAAAGTGTTGACAAACCTGTTATCGTACCTAATGCACTTGGAGAAGAGTATCCTGAAGGTGTATCCCAAGAATCATTTACTCAGAATGATGAAAATGGACTAATGAAAGCTATTATAACAAGAAGAGTAGTAGTAATTGAAGGTCGAGGAGATGTTTATGTAAGAACCCAAACTACAAGCGCAACAACTTATTCTAAGAATGGGACACCTTCTTCTGAGCGAATTTGGCAGAAAGAAACACAAGGTCCTCATTTAATTAAAAATTATTAATTATGAATGTTCATTTTATAGCAATAGGAGGAAGTGCGATGCATAATTTAGCTATTGCGCTCAAGCGAAAAGGTTTTAATGTTACAGGGTCTGATGATGAAATTTTTGAGCCTTCAAAATCTCGACTAATTAAAAATGGAATATTACCCTCAGAAATTGGTTGGAACTTAGATAATATCCATGAAAACTTAGATGCTGTTATTCTTGGAATGCATGCTAGAGAAGATAATCCAGAATTATTAAAAGCTAAAGAACTAGGATTGAAAGTTTATTCTTATCCTGAGTATTTATATGAGCAAAGTAAGAACAAAAAAAGAGTAGTAATTGGTGGTAGTCATGGAAAAACTACGATAACATCTATGTTATTACATGTCGTAAATGATTTGGCTATGGATGTTGATTATATGGTGGGTGCTCAACTTGACGGATATGACTGTATGGTGAAGTTGACAGATGAAGCACCTATAATGATACTCGAAGGTGATGAATATTTAAGTTCTCCTATTGATAGAAGACCAAAATTTCATTTATACAAACCTTCTGTGGCATTGATTAGTGGAATAGCTTGGGACCATATAAACGTTTTTCCAACTTTTGAAAATTATGTTAATCAATTTGAAATATTTTGTGAATGTATTGAAGAAAAAGGCTGTTTAATATATAATACCAATGACTCAGAAGTTAAAAGAATAGGAGAGAAGTTTTCTTCTCAAATTAATACAATACCATATTCCACACCTTCTTATGAAGTTTCAGAAAGTGGGACAAGCTTGGTCTATGGAGATAAAAAGTATGAATTAGAAATATTCGGGGAACATAATTTACAAAATTTAATCGGAGCTCTTAAAATAGGTAATCAGATTGGTATTGATGAAGATGATTTTTTAAAATCAATTCAAAGTTTTAAAGGAGCAGGTAAAAGATTACAAAAAGTGATTCAAAAAAACACGTTTGTAATGTATAAAGATTTTGCACATTCTCCTTCTAAATTAAAAGCAACTACAAAAGCAGTTAAAAATCAATATAAGGATAAAAAAGTTGTTGCATGTATGGAGTTACATACTTTTTCTTCTTTAAAAAAGGATTTTTTACCTCATTACAATAATTGTATGAGTTTTGCCGATGAAGCTATAGTTTATTTTAATCCGGAGGTAGTAAAACATAAAAAGCTAGCTCCAATTTCGGAGGAGTTGGTTTTTAATTCTTTTGGAGGAAATGTTAAAGTAATGACTAGTAAAGAGGAAGTTCTGAATTATATAAGTCAATCTAAATGGAAGGATAGTGTTTTATTAATGATGTCCTCGGGAAACTTTGATGGTTTAAATTATGAAGATCTAGGTGAACAAATTGTTTTAAGTATTAAGTGAATGATTTCGAAATTTAGAATATTAGAAAACAATGAAATAGACAAAGTAAAGTGGGATGAAGTTGTTTCTAATTCTGAATTTTCAAATTATTCTGGGCTTTCTTATTTCTTAGATGCTATTTACCCCAATTGGAAAGGGGTGATATATGAAGATTATCAATATGTCTTTCCATTGACCATAGGTTCTAAGTTTAATATTGATTTTTTGATAACACCTATTTTTATACCATATGTGGGAGTTTCATCATACAAAAAAGATTATTCTAACATTATCCCTAGTCTTTTAGAGGCTATAAATAAACAAACTAAATACATAGATTTATATATTGACCCTTATACTAGTCGTTTTCTTGATGGAGAAACAAATAGTATTAGAAAGGGGCAAGTTTTAAATTTAGATAAGTCACACTTAGAGATTCAATCAGATTATTCCAAAAACCACAAAAGAAACATAAAGAAAGGTAATAATAATAAGCTAAATATAAAAACATCAATTGATGTGAAACGATTTATATCTTTGTTTAAATCGAATAAAGGGGAACAGTTAAAAGAATTGAAAGAGCTCAATTATTTTACTTTAATTCAAGCGCTTGAAAAATCAATTGAAAACAAAACTGGATTTTTACTTGATTGTTATGATCGAAATAACTTAATATGTTCCGCATTTTTTATTGTGTTTAATAATCGTGTAACATACATTAAAGGCTTTAGTAGTTCTGAAGGAAGAGCTAAAGGTGCAATGCATTTTTTGATAGATCATGTAATATCCATTTACTCAAAATCAGAAATTATTTTCGACTTTGGGGGCTCAAATTCGTTACCAGTAGCACAGTTTAATTATGGATTCGGAGCAAAAGATATATTTTATCAGAATTATAAGATTAATAATTTACCTTATTTATTAAAACTTTTCAAGCCTTAGGTATATTTAATTTTGAATGTTTTTTACCGTATGAAAAATACAATATAAGGCCTACTATTAACCATATTCCAAACCCAACCCAATTGGATATTCCTAGTTCAGACATCATGTACAAACAACAAACTAAACCTAATAAAGGGATTAAACTTAAATTATTACGAATAGATTGAATTGTTAAAAAGATACATATTAGAATGAAGATATAAAAAGGGATCTTCTCAGCAAATAATGAAAACCCAGATTTATATAAAGTCGATTCTTCTACATTGTATTTTTTTGCCACTGAAATAAAATTATCAGTAGTTAAGTTATTTAAATAATCTTCAAGGTTATTCTCTTTTTTGAAAGTTAATAAATCCATTTTCATTTTTTGAACTTCTTGATCATTAAGCTCTATAAGTAATTCAGAAGTCGTTATAAGTTCTTTTTCATTATTTAAAAACTTTAATGTTTTTTCATTATTGAACATGAAAAAATAAGTTATTACACCAATAACAATAAAAGGGACAATGTATTTACTGTTTATATATGGAGTCTTGAATTTACCTCGTGGAATGTCCGTTTGATTTTGCAAGACTAATACTCCGGCACAAACGACTACAAAAGCAAATAGAGTACCAATACTACATAAGTCAGTTACCATTGTTAAGTTCATAAATAAAGCAGGAACTGCTACTACAAATCCTACAACTATTGTCGAAAAAGAAGGTGTTTTAAATTTGGGATGAATTTTAGCAAACTTTTTTGGTAGTAACCCATCTCTACTCATACTCATCCAAATTCTTGGTTGCCCCATTTGGAATACCAAAAGAACACTAGCCATAGCTATTACAGCACTGACAGCAATAATTCCTGACATCCATTTTAGATCTAGTTTTTCAAAAACAAATGCAAGCGGATCACCAACGTTCAACTCAGAGTAATTAACCATTCCTGTTAATACTAATGCTATTATGATGTACAATAGTGTACAGATGATTATTGCCCACATCATACCTCTAGGTAGATCTTTTTGAGGGTCTTTACATTCTTCAGCGGTTGTTGATATTGCATCAAAACCAATATAAGCAAAAAAGACTGCGGAAACGCCTTTTAATATTCCAGAAATTCCGTTTGGTGCAAAAGGGGTCCAGTTCTCTGTGTCAACATAAAAAATTCCAACTGCAATAACTAAAAGTATAATTGCTAGTTTAACTACTACCATTAAGTTACTAGCATTTTTAGACTCTTTCATTCCTCTGTAAACCAATGCCGTAATTAGAATAATTATAAAAAGTGCAGGCAAATCAGCTACTAGATGAAAAGAGAAAATTTGAGGTGCAGAAGTCCATGCATAATATGCTTCTTGAAGATAATTGGGTAATTCATTGATACTTTTTCCGCTTTGAATAATAGCATTTGCTTTTTCAAAGCCATTACTAGCAGATAGATAATCCATTTGGATCCAGTAAGGAACATTAACTCCCATACCACTTAGTAACCCTGTGAAGTAATCACTCCATGAAATTGCAACAGTTATATTTCCTATAGCATATTCCATAATTAGTGACCATCCTATTATCCATGCAATAATTTCCCCAAAAGCAACATAGGAGTATGTGTAAGCACTTCCTGACACAGGAACCATGGAAGCAAACTCAGCGTATGCAAAAGCAGCAAAACCACAAGCGATGGCGGTAAATAGGAATAAAAAAATCACTGCTGGTCCTCCATCAAAACTGGCTTTTCCAATAGTACTAAATATTCCAGCACCAATTATTGCTGCTATACCAAAAGCAGCTAGATCTTTAGCTGTTAGATGCTTCCCTAATGAATGGTCTTCATTTGAAAGTTGATTTTTTTGCACATCCCGCAGGATGTCTTCAATTTTTTTCTTTCTAAAAAGTTTCCTCATTCCTAAACGATTGTTTTTTACAAATGTATAAAAATCATTAACACCGTTTAATCAATATATTTTATCATACAAGTTTTAATTTTCTTTGATCAATGTATATTTATTAAATTAGTGAAATGATTTGTTTTTTTTAAGTTTTAATTTTTTGATATGAGGTTAATCCTAGTTTTCAGTTTTTTTTCTCTATTCTTTTCTACTTTTTTAGCACAAAGTTTTCTATCAACTAACGCTGCTCAGGTAGGGGATAATGTAACTTTGTATGTTTGTGATGATACTTTTTCAAATTATGATGCAGATAATGGGAGTAATGTTACATGGGATTTTTCTAACATAACTTCTATGGATGGAGAAACAACAAAAACATTATCTGTAGAATCAAACCTGAATACAGATTTTGTTAACGCTTCTAATGTTTCTTCAATCCCTTCATTCTTGGAGACTTATTGGAACTCCTCTTCAAGCGGTAAATCTTCTCAAGGATTTGTTTATTACACAAATGATAATGCAGTAGGAAACTTTAAAGTAAAGTTTAATTTAGACGAGGAAAAGTTAATTGATTATCCATTTAGTTTAAATAGCTCATTGACGGATACATATAATGGGGTGTTTATAAATGATGCTTACGCAAGCAACGGTGCTCCTTGTTCGGGAACTATAACTTCTAAAATAGATGCAAAAGGAACTTTAATCCTTCCAGGAAACAATACTTACTCTGATGTTCTTCGTCACAAAGTAGAAGAAACAACTATTTCAACAATTAATCTCCCATTTTTTGGACCAACAGCTGTAACGGTTATCAGAAAACAATTCGATTATTATGACTTAACAACGAATAACTTACCTTTGTTTTCTCATATTTACATTTCTTACGATGCAGGTGGTGTTCTTAAAGATAACATCACACTTGTCTTGTCTACGATAGATCCAGTAGCAGAACCCAATACTGCAAAAATCGAATCGATTAATTCATCTTTTCAAATTAATATAAAGCCTAATCCTTCCAAAGGATCTTTTCAATTAAGTGGAGATTTTGTTGGAACTGCAAAATTAAATATTATCGACCCAAATGGTAGAGAAATAATGTCCTATCAAGATGTTAGTTCAGGAGAAGTTATTGATGTTTCAGAATTGTTTCCAGGCCTTTATTATGTCAGAGTTTTAAATGATGGAAATTCATCTATAATTAAACTGAAGGTAGATTAAGTGCTAATTTATCTCATTTAAACACAAAAAAACATCGACTCTATAATAACTAATCAAAAGAAATTTTAAACCTGTAACTGTTTCATTTAGATTGCTATGTGGTTTTATCGTGACTGCAGAATGAATAAAATGTTGATTGAAATCAGGTTAGTAAGTCGTTTTTTCAATCAAAATGTTATTTTTAGACTTTATTTCATGAAAAAATCATAATAATTTCTAAATGAAAGTTTATATCTTTTTATTCTTCCTTTTTTTATCGTTATTTGTTTCATCACAAACAGATGAAAATTTAACCCCTGTTGAACGAGCGTATTTATTTCATATTGTTAAAAAAAGTCCCATTCTTGAAATGAATATGGGGAGATATTTCGATTACAAAGGACCTAAAATCCTTTTTCCTAATAAATCAATTAATTATGATTCAATAGAAACGCTAATAATAAATAAGCCTGAGCTACTTATTATTAGAAAAGAAGAGATTTCTAAATCAGAAAAAGGACTAATTGCTGAAGCAGCTAATAAAATGGCAGTATGGGGGTTAAATAAGTTGCTTTTAGCAAAGAGAGAAGGAGAAAAAGAATTAGAACCTTATCAGACAGAGTATAAGATGTTTGAGAATATATTAATCAAGAATTTACCTCCTTCGGCTTTGAAATCCAGGGACGGATTAGCTGTGCCAAATCGGAAAATTTTTAACTTGTTAGATCCAAGTTTGTCATTTGATGATAAAAATGCATTTGTTGGTTCTTTTCATTTTTTAAGTAAAACTGAAAAATTAGTTACACTCAGAGCTATAAACAAAACGATTAATGAATATATTGAAATTAGATCTTTTCAAATATACAATGCTCTTGGAGGTAAAGCTGAATTTTTTAAGAATGTTTTAGTTGCTGCTGGAGATGGAAGTACAACAACAGGGATTTTAGAAGAGAGGGAAAAAGATGAGAAGGGAAGATGGAATAAAGGCTTACCAAAAGCAATAGGTTTGTTTCCTTATCAGATAGAGATGGTTAAAAAGAAAGATGGAAAAGGGAAGGAGATTGAACCTTCTCGATTTGCTGTTTATGATTTTGAAACAGTAGGAGGGAATAAGATGACTAATTTGCATTTTGATGTTTGGGGCTATAACTCCAAAAAACAAACAACTGTTGTGATAGAGAAAGCTGGTTTGTCTTATCCCCTTTTTGGCTCAGGTCAAACGAGATTTCTATCTCCCGACTCAAGCTTTTCAGATGGATCAACCTTTCAAACGATTATTAATGATTTAGAAAACAATAGAATAGGAAGGCTTAACGAAATGATTTATGGGCGAAAAGGTTTTGATCATTGGATTGAACACAATGAAAAAAAGAAAGACCAGACTGAACTAAAAATCATTAAACATGAAAAAAGTTTTTCTGATTTAGGTTACACTCCGATTGTGACCAAAAGTAAGATGTCTAGGAAAACAAAGAAGTTAAAAAAATATGCAAATCCAAACAAGCAGATTGATTATCAGCCTATTACTAAGTCTAATAAAAAAGAAAAAAAGAAAGAACAAAATGAGATAGTTGGTTTGTATAAACTGTATGATGATTATAAAGCTCAAATAAAAGTGCTTAAAAAACAAAAACAAGAAGCAGTTGATTTAATGGCTGTTTATAAAAGGAAGTTAGATTATTTTAAACAATTAATAGGTTTGAAGTGGGCAAGTTATGAAGTTGAAAATGGGCTATATACTTTTCAAGATTCTAGTACTTTTGATATGTATACCCAAGAATTTAGATTCAAAGAATCAGATGAAAAAGAACACTTTGAAGTTAGGTTGTTGGCTATCCCTGAATCTTGTTTGTCATCGTTAGCAGATGAGGTTATGTTGCATATTAGTTTAATTGATGCTGTTCCTAATTATAATTCACGTATTCAACTAGAATTAAATGATGTTTTTGCTTCTGATAAATGGGATTTATCTACTTCGATATTTAATGAGTCTGATAGTGTTTCTGTAAGACAATTTTTTGAAGCTTTATTAGATAAAAAGATGGAGTTTAGCATTGAAGCAAATGCAAATGGAGTCGGTTTTTGGAACGGAGCTGAAGTTGTTAAGAGTATGTATCCTAAAGAAGAAAAACAATACAAATTGGATAGGATGGACTCTACATACTTGAGGTTGAGAAAATCAGAAGTGTTTGTAACATTAGATAGAGGTATTAAAATGGAAATAAATTCCTATACAGATCCTGTGGTTTCAAATATGAAAATTGAGAAGACTAATTTAGTCGATTTGTTGAGTAAATATAAATTAACAAAAAATGATATTTTGAGCTCATACAGAACTTTAACGATATTAAAGAAGATAAAAGCAGAGCTTAATTTGTTAGCTGGTAAGTACTTAAGTAGGGAGGAAGCAAAACTAGTTATAGATAGACTAAATAGAGAAATCAACAAAGTTAGAATCAACGTTGGTTCAACTTCTTTAAAGCAGTCAGACTTGTAAATTAATCTATTTTAAAATATTTCTTTGGAAAATTAACTAGATATACTTGTGTTTTTGCTCTAGTGATTGCAGTGTATAACCATCTATGATAAGAAGAATCAATGGATTCTTCATTAATGTAACCTTGATCAATGAATACACAATCCCATTGACCTCCTTGAGATTTGTGACATGTAATAGCGTATCCATATTTTACTTGAAGAGCATTAAAATAAGGCGACTTTAAAATAAGGTCGTATCTTTTTCTCTTATTCTTTTCATGTAGATAGTCTTTTTCAATTTCAAAAAATAATTCTTTTTGTTTTTCTCGTGTTAAGTTAGGACTTTCTGAAGAAAGAACCTCTGTATGAATAATTGTTTCGAATTCATCTATCTCAGGGTAGTCAACTAAATAAACAATTGCTTTTATAAAATTAAAGCCATAAAGACTTTCTCGATGAATAATTCGTTTTACTTGAAGGATTTCTCCATTAGCTATAAAACCCGCTTTAGACTGTTCGTCTATCCAGAAATAATTATTTTTAACATTAAGCAGAATATCGTTGTTAGACAAGTCTTCTTCATGCCAAAGGATTCGAGCTCTAAATTGAAAGTTATAATTGTTAGCTTGTTTATTGGATCGAGTAATAATAATAGTTTCATTCTCTCCATATTTATTGATACTATCTTCTATAAAATCTTGTAATTCTTCACCTGATATATTCTGGAAGTCTTTTCTAGAATCTAAAATCATTTTAGGGATGTCTTCTTTGTTGTTTTTTCTTAGAAGTGTTGCGTTTTCAAGTATTAATGAATTTTCTCCTTGTCTCAAAACCTCTGTAAGTTTGTGACTAATAATATTAAGAGATAAGAAGTTTTGAGTCAAGTATTCAAGATTCAATGCAGGAGAAAAATCAGAACCTACAGGAGGTAACTGACCTTCATCACCAAGAAGAATTAATTTACAACCTTCACCTGAAAAAACATATTCAATTAAATCTTCTAAAAGGTTTCTAGAATTTGTCAGGCTTCTGTTGTCGATTTTATAATCTGCAATCATAGATGCTTCATCTACAATGAAAATTGTATTCTTAAATAAGTTTGGAGAAAGACTTAATGAATTATAATCATCAGTTGAGTTTTTTCTTCTATATATTTGTTTGTGAATTGTAAATGCTTGTTTATTAGAGTTATTACTCAGAACTTTAGCAGCTCTTCCTGTTGGAGCTAAAAGCCTAGATTTTATTCTTAATTCTGTTAATGTTTTTACATAAGCTCCTAAAATAGAGGTTTTGCCTGTTCCAGCAAATCCTGAAAGTATGAAAAGTTGATTTATTTCAGGAGAATAAGTTAATTGGAATAAGTATTTAATAGCTTGTTCCTGGTTACAATTTGGTATAAAACCAAAATGCTTATTAAACACAGCTGTAAATTTGTCTTTAGGCATAAAAATCGATTTAAAACTAATAATCGAATGGAGATTATTATATTTATTTAAACTAGGGATTATCCTTTTTTGAGTGTTATGGAGGTTATTTCAGGCATAATTCCTACTCTTCCTGGATATCCCAAAAAACCAAAGCCTCTATTGACATATAAGAATTTGCCGTTTTTTCGATATGCTCCCGCCCATTGTTTATAAATATATTTGATAGGGCTCCACTTAATAAATCCTGGAACTTCGATACCGAACTGCATTCCATGAGTATGGCCGGATAATGTTAAGTGAATATGTTTTTCATGGTTTAATGTTTTAGTTTCCCAATGTGAAGGGTCATGGGATAACAATACTTTAAATTGTGAGTTAGGAATGTCTTTAACGGACTTATCTAGGTCTCCATATTTATGAAAACCTCTTAATCCCCAATTTTCAACTCCTACTATTGAGATACTTTCATTTCCTTTCAATATCTCAGTGTTGGAGTTCATTAAAAGTTTAAATCCAATTTCTTTGTGTACTTCCATTAGTCGGTTAAAATTTTTCTTTTTTTCTTCAGGTGAATCCCATTTAGCATAATCCCCATAATCATGATTTCCTAAAATAGATAATTTTCCGAAAGGAGCTTTTAACTGACCAAAAGTCGTAATCCATTCATCCATTTCTTCAGCTTTATTATTGACAAGATCACCTGTAAAAACAATCAAATCATTATTTAGATTATTTATTAGATTAATTCCTTTTTCTACAGCACTCTTGTCTTGGAAACTTCCAGAGTGAATATCTGATAGCTGGGTAATTGTAAAACCATCGAATGATTTTGGTAGATCTTTAAATTTAAGTGTGACATGGTGGACTTTGTAATTGTATTTTCCTTTGACAACTCCATAAATTAAACTGAAGAAAGGTATTGATGCAAGACCTAGCCCTAATTGACTGATGATTTTTCTTCTTTCTTGAAATCCAATTTTTAGATTTGTCGTACTCGAGAAGGATGCTATTTTTTGGATAATAAGGTTTCCGAATCGATAAGTGTCTTCAAGCAAAAGAAAGGGAGTAATTATTAATTTGGGAGCTAAGGATATGACCATTAGACCAAACAAAGAGCTGAAGATTTTACTTCCACTATTTTCTATTTTACCAGAAAAATACAAGTAAAGTATTATTGATATTAATAAAATATCTGTTATCCAATAAACAGAATATAAAATATTTTTTGTTGTATTACTGCTATTTTGTAAGCTTGTTTTTATAGCCTGAAAACAATAAAGATCAATTATTAACCAAATGATAGAAATTATTAAGAATCTCATTTTTTGTTTTTTTTTATTCTAATTACTGGTAATTAGAGATGTAACCTCATAAATTATTTACGATCAATAAAAGTAATTAAATATGACTCGATATTTTAATTTTTCTTGTTAAAATAGTTGGCTTATATATTCCTATTTGAGCAAGATCAATATTAAATTAATTACTATC
>Ga0228627_1000652_pt1 | contig 20361 bp, 12 predicted proteins | sample 33DmetaG_FD_190483 | JGI IMG/M metagenome (GOLD analysis project Ga0228627, IMG submission 190483) | Seawater microbial communities from Monterey Bay, California, United States - 33D | ecosystem: Environmental > Aquatic > Marine > Coastal | place: USA: California | collected 2016-09-28 | reverse complement strand
AAATTTCAATTTAGTGTCTGAAGATAAGATAATTCTAGGAATTGACCCCGGAACAACAGTGATGGGTTATGGACTGATTCATGTCAAAAAGAAAGAAGTTACGATGATTAATTTTGGTATTATTCAGCTGAAAAAGATTGACAATCACGCAGATAAACTTAAACGAATTCTAGATAGGTTGAATGGCTTGATTTTAGAGTTTAAGCCAGATGAAATGGCAATTGAAGCCCCTTTCTTTGGGAAAAATGTTCAGTCAATGCTAAAACTAGGGCGAGCCCAGGGTGTCGCCATTGCGGCGAGTTTAAACCACAATGTTCCTTACGAAGAGTATTCCCCTCGACGTATAAAACAAGCCATAACTGGAAAGGGGGGTGCTTCAAAAGAGCAGGTTGCAGCAATGCTTCAAAGCATTCTAAAATTTGAAGAAATGCCTAAATATTTAGATGCCACAGATGGTCTTGCTGTGGCGCTTTGTCATCATTACTCCAAAGGTAAGGGTGAAAACAACAAAAATAAGTCTAGTAGCTGGGCTGGATTCCTGCAGACAAATCCAAAAAGATTAAAGAAATGAGTCTTATAGAAATATATACTGACGGAAGTTCTAGAGGTAATCCTGGGCCTGGGGGCTATGGTATAGTTATGTCTTACAAGGGTAATGAAAAAGAAATTTCTCAGGGATTTCGAAAAACAACGAACAATAGAATGGAGCTTCTTGCCGTAATCGTGGCCATTGAAAGTTTAAAAACGCCTAAAATACCTGTAAAAGTATATTCTGACTCAAAATATGTCATTGATTCAATTACAAAAGGGTGGTTAGATTCTTGGATTGTAAAACGATTTAAGGGTAAGAAAAATCAAGATTTATGGATGCGTTATCATGAGTCGGCTAAACCATTTAAAATCACTTTTGAGTGGGTGAAAGGTCATGCTGGGAATCCTAAGAATGAGCGCTGCGATGTTTTGGCAGTAGAGGCTTCAAAAAGAACTGAATTAGAAATTGATAAAGTATACGAAGCTAATGACGATGGAACTGGCTTATTCTGAATCAATGACTGTTACAAATCCATGTAATTCCTGCTGAGTCCCTCCGAACATTGTTCCCGACAGTTTATAGAAATAGACACCGTCTGTACATTTTTCTTGACCGTTATCTGTACCGTCCCAAAGAAAAACACCGTTTTGATCTGTGCGATTCCACATGACATTACCCCAACGGTTTAAAATGAGAATGTTGAAGGTTTGAAAACCTTCATAGGGTAGATTAAGTACATCATTTACGCCATCTCCATTGGGAGTGAAGACATTAGGAATCCAGATGACTGGATCACTAATATTTAGAAGTACCTCATAACTATCTATACATCCAATATCGTCTGTAATTGTAAGAACTATTGGATATTGACCGGCTACTGAATAGCTCGTATTTTGATCTGAACTTACACCACTAAAGGCATTAGTTCCATTCCCAAAATCCCACTCCCAGCTTACAATAGTTGTTGATTCTGCTGTGGAACCTTCATCTAAAAATATAACATCGTTTTGATCCGCAGGGTTTGGACTAGCCGAGAAAAATGCATTTAAGCCATCGTCTCCCACATTAATTTCATCCAAAGGTATAATTACATCACATCCGAGATCATCTGAGATTACAACACTAGGATTGTAGGTATTACCTTCAGGGTAATAATAGAAAAAACTCAGCGTATCTTCCAATGAGTTTCCATCACCTAAATACCAAGTGATATTGGCTACATTTTCGGTATTGTTTAGCTCGAAATTTGCGCCTTGAGCACACTCTCCATCTATTTGAAACCAATTTGCGGTAGCATTGGGGCCGCCAATAGTAAGATAATCTGTTAATACGGTATCATCTGAGCAACCATATTCATCTGTAATAACAAGACCTAAAGAATAAATCCCAGGTAAAGCATAGGTGTTGCTAGGGTCTTCTAATACGGACTGATTGCCATTCCCAAAACTCCAAGCCCAAGACTGAATGGAGCCATAGGATAATGAAGAATCTGTAAATTCGCCAAATATAGGAGGACAAACATAAGCACCATCAGTATTTACTGCAGCACCGGTGAACGTATAACTAGGTATTGCATTTGGAATAGATACGGTGATAAGATTAGTCATCGTATCTGTACATCCATTACCATCAGTTGCTACAAGGCTAAGATCATGTAGAATACTTGAGGTGTTCTCTGGAATATTTTCTTCGTCAAATACGGTATTTAAATTCATATCAGTAGAAAAAAGATCACCATCAATTAACCATTCATAAGAGATAGGGAATAGTCCATTTGAGACATTGTTTGCAATGATGTTACCTTGATTACAAATGACATTGTCCACTGAAAAAAAGGCATTTGGTTGTGTAATGGTTATTGGAACGAGTGCTGGAGACGATTGACAGCCAAATTCATCTGTAGCAACAAGTGATCCGTAATATGTTCCCGCACCATTAAATGTATGCGAGACAGCATCCGTATTGAACACTGTAATGGCGCTTGAATCATCTGTGAAGCTGAAATCAAAGGAGCTCAATGGTAACCCATTTAATGAGATTGAATTGTTATCAAAGTTCACAAGAAATGGCGAACAGCCTACTGTATTATCAGGAGCGATTACGGCAAAAGGGTTTGCTAGAACTTCTATCGTTAGGGATGCAGAGGCTGCGCATTCTACGCTGTTTGTTGCGGTTAGGGTTATGTTATAGTTTCCTGGGGTATTATAAGCGTAATTAACGACTGGGCCATTTGTTACGATATCTCCATTATCCATATCAAAAGACCATGAAACTAATGGGTGTGGAGTAGGGGGTGTATCCCACGTGATACTCGCATCTGTTAACTGCAGAGAGTCTCCTACACAAATTGAATCATTAGACAAACTAAAGTTAGGTTCAAGGCTCGAAATATTTATGTTTTGAGTAGTGCTGTCACTGCATCCCGTAGTATAATTATAAATAACCTGTTCTATTGTAAAGGTACCATAAGCGTTAAAATCATGAGAATTATTACCATCATTTAAATCGTCAAGTTCAGGATCATCCATTACAGTATTCGGGGATCCGTCCCCCCATTTCCAAACCATCAAGATGTCATCAGAGTTCAGACCATGCGTGGAATTATCCATAACATCAACGGTAACAGGAAGCGCATTTGGATTACAAAACAAATCGTTATCTGGTTCAAATTTAGAAATAGGTGCATTTATGTATACCAATGAATCGAATTGAATGGAATCTAGACAGCCTCGATAATTGACCACCAACATTACATCAAAAAAACCTGTGTCACTCGTGAATTGATGTGTTGGGTTGGCTTCTGTGGCACTACCGTCAGTGAAGTCCCAGAAATAGCTAATCTCAGAAGAATCCGGATTGCTCGGGTTTGTTTCGATAGAGGATGAAAATTGAAAATCTTGTTTAACACAATTTTCAGTTGTGTCAACACTCAGGTCAATGGATAAAAGCTCTCCAACAGAAATATATTCTGATAGGTCAGCTGTCCCTATACAACCAGATGCTGTGCTTACCGTCAGTGAGACATCGTAAAGGCCAATGTTATATAGCTGTTCAGGTGGGTTTTGACCTGAGAAGGTATTGCCATTTCCAAAATCCCACTCCCAGCTGTTAATCGGATTTCCTGGATTAGGAGATGATGAAGAGTCCGTAAACATAACGGAGAGTGGATCACAACCACCAGTGGGATCACCCTCAAATCCGACAGATAAATCTTCTATATTAATGTAACCTAAATCAGTATATGAACCGGTACAACCATTTTCGGTTGTCATGCTCAAGCTAACATTATAGGAACCTGCTAAATCATATAATTGAGGAGGAGGATTTTGTCCGCTATATGTTTCTCCATTTCCAAAAACCCAATTAAATGTCTCTCCTGGGGGAGAGGTGTTAATAAAGTTTATGGTTGCCGGTGCACAGTCGGATGTATTGTCTGCAATAAAAGAAGGAACGGGTGCTGCTTCAACAACAATTTCGCCGCCTACACTTCCAGAGCAGCCTGAAGAAGTATTATTAGTTACAAGCTGAATGTTATAAGTTCCAGCACCTGCAAAGGTGAAATCGGGGTTTTCTTCATTACTACTTCCAAGTCCACCAAAGTTCCATTCCCATTGGTTTACACCGGCTGTTGAGTTGTCCTGAAAATTAACGCTTTCACCAACGCAAACAGTTTCAGGGAAAATGAAATCGGCCTGATAATTCGAGACACTTATATTTTCAACTACCGTATCAGCGCAACCATTGTCATTATCGGAAACAATTAAAGAAATTTCATATTCACCTACATCACCGTAGGTTTGATCATCTGGGGTCGCGATATTCTGTGTATTCCCGTTTCCAAAGTCCCAGTTGTATGAATAGTTTGATTGCTCGTTTCCGTTGAATTGAAAAGATAACGTTAAAGGGATTGTACAACCTAATCCAATTGGGTCAAATTCAGCGCTGGGAGTTGGTAATATTGTAATGTAGCTATCCTTAATTTCAGGATCTGCCGCGCCACTTGCATTTGTCGCTACTAAAATTACTGTATACGTTCCAGGTAAGGCATAAGAATGAGAAACAGATTCATCTGTCGATGAATTTCCATCTCCAAAATCCCAGACAAAACCTTGAATAGGACTCCCTCCATTGGTTTGAGAACTATTCGTAAATAATATATTTTCTCCAACACATGCCACAAGAGGGCTCGCCGAAAAGTCAGCAATAGGCGCCTGTGATTTACTTATAAAGCATATAAATAAACCCAAAAAAAGGAGAGATCTTTTTAAAAACATAACACGTTTAGTAATCTAAAGATATGAATTTGACGTATTTATTGCCAAATAAGACGCATTAGCTTTAAACTAAAACAGAGGAATACCATCGTCTAATGCTCTCGTAATCCTCATTTTTCCGTGTTGCTAGATCTCTGATTTGTTCTTCATTTACTTTACCAAGCCCGAAGTATTTTGCGTTTGGATGTGCAAAATACCAGCCGCTAACAGAGGCGGTTGGTGTCATGGCGAGGCTCTCAGTTAAAGAGATTTCAGTATTTTTCGTAACGTTAAGTAATTCAAATAAACCGATCTTTTCTGTATGATCGGGACAGGCAGGATAGCCCGGTGCGGGTCGGATCCCTCTATATTTTTCCTTAATTAAATCCTCGTTAGAAAGTTTTTCAGATTCTGCATAGCCCCAAATTCTTGAACGAACCTCAAAGTGAAGGTACTCTGCAAAAGCTTCGGCCAATCTATCGGCAAGTGCTTTTAGGAGAATAGCATTGTAGTCATCATGATCTGCCTCAAATTTTTCAATGTGAGGGTTAATCCCGATGCCACTTGTAACCGCAAAAGCGCCAATGTAGTCGATCGTCCCAGATTCTTTTGGTGCAATAAAGTCTGCTAGCGCAAAATTAGGTTGTGATTGTGCTTTCTTGGTCTGCTGCCGAAGCGTTCTTTGGGTGTATAACGTTTTTGTTCTATTTACATCTGAATAAATCTCAATATCATCTCCCACGGAATTGGCTGCGAAGATACCTACCACTCCTTTAGCACTAATCCAATTTTCTTTTTCGATTTTTTGAAGCATTTGTTTTGCATCTATAAATAGCTTTTGAGCTTCGGCGCCCACAATGCTATCGTCAAGAATGTTTGGATATCGACCATAAAGCTCCCAAGTTTGAAAGAAAGGGGTCCAATCTATAAAAGGTAGTAATGTTGAAATTGAAATACAATCTATAATCTCAGTCCCTAAACTGTTCGGTTTTGAAATTGTCTCACCATTAAATTTAAGCACTGCTCTATTTTCGCGTGCAACATTGATTGGAATGAGCTGTTTGGCTTTTAAATGTTTTTCATGTTGGGTTCTGACTTTTGCATAATCTATTTTGACCTCATCAATAAATGCTTTCTTTTTCTTTCCCATCAGTTGTTCGGCTACGGTTACAGATCGTGATGCATCTAATACATGAACTGCTTGACCATTCGAGTAATGCTCATCGATTTTCACAGCAGTATGCACTCTAGATGTAGTTGCTCCTCCAATCAATAAAGGATAGCTAAGTTTGGCTTTTTCCAGCTCCTGTGCCACATGAACCATTTCATCTAAAGAAGGAGTTATAAGACCGCTCAGGCCTATAATATCAACCTGTTCTTCTTTTGCTTTTGCTATTATTTTTTCAGCTGAGACCATGACGCCGAGGTCAATAATCTCATAGTTATTACAGCCTAATACTACCCCAACGATGTTTTTTCCGATGTCGTGAACATCTCCTTTAACTGTAGCCAATAATATTTTGCCAGAAAATTCTATTTTACCTCCTTTTTCGGCTTCAATAAAAGGTAATAAATAAGCAACTGCTTTTTTCATTACTCGAGCTGACTTGACAACCTGAGGAAGAAACATTTTGCCACTTCCAAAAAGATCTCCAACGATATTCATACCATCCATTAATGGTCCTTCGATAACTTGAATAGGTCGCTCGTGATTTCTCCGACACTCTTCAACATCTTCATCAATGAACTCGACAATACCTTTAATTAATGCATGAGCAAGTCTTTGGTTAACTTCTTGCTCTCTCCAAGATAGATCAATGGTTTTTTTCTTGCCGCTGCCTTTGACAGTTTCGGCATATTCTAAAAGCCTTTCAGTCGCCTCTGGTTTTCGGTTTAATAAAACATCCTCGACATATTCCAATAATTTGGGTTCTATATCAGAATATATTTCTAACATACTTGGGTTTACAATTCCCATGTCCATTCCATGTTCAATGGCGTGGTATAAAAATGCAGAATGCATGGCTTCTCTCACTTTGGTGTTTCCACGAAAAGAAAAAGATACATTTGAGACTCCTCCACTGACGTGTGCTCCATCTAGATTCTCTTTAATCCATTTGGTCGCACGAAAAAAGTCCAAGGCATTTGAGTTATGTTCTTCCATCCCAGTAGCTACGGGAAAAATATTTGGGTCAAAAATTATATCTTGTCTATTGAACCCTACAGTTTCAGTAAGAATATCATAGGAGCGTTTACAGATCTCAATGCGTCTTTCGTAAGAGTCAGCTTGTCCATTTTCGTCAAAAGCCATAACAATTACAGCAGCACCATAAGTCTTGATGGTTTTTGCTTGTGCAATAAAAGCAGCCTCGCCTTCTTTGAGGGATATCGAATTTACAATACCTTTTCCTTGAATACATTTAAGTCCAGCCTCAATTATTTCCCATTTGGAGCTATCAATCATTAACGGCACTCTCGCAATGTCTGGTTCAGCCGCAATCAGATTTAAAAAGGTTACCATTGCCTCTTTTCCATCAATCATTCCTTCATCCATATTCACATCAATGATCTGGGCACCACCATTGACCTGCTCTAATGCAACAGCAATCGCCGACTCATAATCTCCTGATTGAATAAGCCTTAGGAATGCTCTTGAACCTGTAACGTTTGTTCGTTCTCCTATATTTATAAAATTACTTTCTGAAGTAACAATTAAAGGTTCTAAACCAGAAAGCATAAGTGTCGTTTCTGCCATAATTAATACTTTCGAGGTTTATAGTTTTCTGCAAGTGTCGATATTTTTTGAATGTGTTCTGGAGTTGTACCGCAACAGCCTCCAATAATATTCATTAAACCTTCATCAAGAAATTCTTTAATTTGCGCAGCCATTTGTTCAGGTGACTCATCATAACCGCCGAATGCATTCGGTAATCCCGCGTTTGGATGGGCGCTAACAGCAAATGGAGCCGTTTTATTAAGGATTTGCAAGTATGGGCGCATCATATGTGCACCTAGTGCACAATTTAGGCCGATACTCAGCAATGGCATATGAGATAGTGAAATAAGGAATGCCTCAGTAGTCTGACCTGTAAGCGTTCTTCCACTTTGGTCGGTTATGGTTCCGGAGACCATTATAGGAAGCTCATTATTTGTTTCGTCAAAGACCTCTTGTATAGCGAAGAGTGCAGCCTTTGCATTCAAGGTGTCAAAAACTGTTTCAACTAAAAGAAGATCGACCCCACCTTCAATAAGGGCTTCTACCTGTGCTTTATATGCTGTTTTCAATTCATCAAATGTAATTGCTCGAAATCCAGGGTCATTAACATCAGGAGAAATAGATGCGGTGCGATTTGTTGGACCGATTGATCCAGCTACAAATCTCGGTTTGTCTTTATATTGTGAAGCAACTTCTTTTGCAATAATTGCACTTTGATAATTTATGTCATAAACGGCATGCTCTAAATCATAATCTGATTGTGCAATACTCGTTCCTGAGAAGGTATTTGTTTCAACGATATCGGCACCAGCGTCGAAATAGGCTTTATGAATTTCTTTAATAATCTCAGGGCGTGTAATTGAGAGTAAATCGTTATTTCCCTTCAATGGTTTCTTATGACTCTCAAATGCGCCTTCACGAAAATCATATTCTTCCAAATCATGTCTTTGAATCATTGTGCCCATAGCACCATCAAGTATGAGGATTCTTTCCTCCATTATGGATTTAATCATTTTTAAAATTCAATTTTTTATGTGAAGAAAGAAAGGTGAAATACGCCTACTTATTTATCGGTTCATACCGTTGGAATTGGCACCTTATTTATATTAAAAACAGGTTGCCAAGGAGTCAAAGGGCCAATCCCTCATCCTTTCTTCATAAGTCTATAAAAAGAACGTTATTCAAAAGTAAAACATTTTTCAATGTAAATGGTGCCAAAAGACCTAAAAGAAATTGCTCATCAGATTTTAGATGAGTAATATAGGTTTGGAGCGCTGAAAATCAAGTTTTTTAATTCTAGCTGCATTAAAGTTGATTGGACTTTTGCAGCACTCAAATTGGTGTTTTGAATGATTTCGTTTATATGAATTTCCTGTTTCTGCTGGATTGAATTCACGATACTAGTTTCTTCTCGTGTTAAATCAAAATCAAGTATAACTTCGCTCTTTTTATTCCAGTTCATCAGTTCAAATAGATCATTTGCATCTGCTAAAAGATGCGCTTTATTCTTTTTTATGAGTTCATTGCATCCACCAAAACTTTTATTTATCATAGAGTTAGGACATGCCATCACATCCCGCGAATATCCATTTGCAAGTTCGGCAGTAATCATACTTCCTCCTTTCATAGCTGATTCTATAACGACGGTAATGTCAGCCATACCTGCAATAATTCTATTTCGTTGAGGAAAAGTGTATTTGCTCGGTTTTTTCCGATAATCAAATTCACTGATCAAAGCACCTCCTGAATCAATGATTCGTTTAGCAGTTTGCCTATTTTCTTGAGGATAAATCATTTGAAGACCATGACCTAAAATAGCTGCTGTTGGCACATTGTGCTTTAGGCAGCTTTCATGAATATGAGTGTCAACCCCTAATGCCAATCCGCTTAGGACAACAATATCTTCACCTTTAAAAGAAGCTATGATTTCATCAACTATTTCTTTTGCGAAATGACTGCATTTTCGCGTGCCTACCATGGCTACGATTTTTCTATTTTTTAAATTTAATTGACCGAGAATATTTAGAGAAATTGGACCATCTTTACATTCTTTGAGTTGAAATGGGTAGTTAGATTCTTGATAAAAAAGGTGGCTTATACCGTGTCTTTTATTGAAGTTATGTATGCATTGCGCACGTTCAAGTGCCTTTTCTCTTTTCATAGACCTTAGTCGATTTTCAGAAATGCCCGTTTGCTGAGATAATCGAACTATAGGTGTTGTGAAAATAGATTCAAGCGACCCCACTTTATTCATAAGTTTATTTAGGCTACTTTTTTTAATCCCATAGAGGTGAGCAGCTGCGATTTTATGTAGTTCTAATAGATTATCCAAAATTTTAGTAGTTTCGTTACATTAAGATAATAAAAATTTAGATGAGATTTAACCTAGGATTCTTTCTTCTTTTTTCTGTTTGTTTCAGCTTTTTTAATTCTTATTCTCAGGTAAGCGGAGTCGTCAAAGATGGTAACTCACGCGAACTTTTGGTGGGTGCCAGAGTGGAAGTAATAGGCGGGCAGAGAACAGCTAGTGATGTTAATGGAAACTTTATTCTTGCAGTCGATGAATATCCTGCATGGATCAAATGCTCAATTTCAGGATACATGCCTGATTCTATTAAAATTGATAAACCTAAAACCTTAAACTTCGAGCTATTTGAGCAAGTTCTAGAAATCAGAACGGTAGTCGTTTCTGCCGGACGTCGTAATCAAAATATTGAAGATGTCTCTGTCTCAATGGAAATAATTACACCTGAACTTATTAATAATAAAGGGTATTCAAATTTAGAGCAAGTGGTTGATCAGAGTCCGGGTGTATACGCAATGGATGGTCAGGTAAGTATTAGAGGTGGTGGCGGATTTGCTTACGGTGCGGGAAGTAGAGTTTTACTTTTGTGGAATGGTATTCCAATGATGTCTCCTGATGTAGGAGATGCGAAATGGAATTCTATTCCGATGGAGCAGGCTTCACAAATCGAGATCATGAAAGGAGCCTCTTCTGTACTTTATGGAAGTGGCGCTTTGAATGGAGTGATTTCGTTAAGTGAAAAAGAGCCTGGCCCGAAAGGAACCTTTAAGGCAAAAATTCAATCAGGGATATATGACAATCCAAGGCGTAAATCTATGAGATGGTGGAATAAAAATCCTACATTTCATTTAGCTGATTTATACTACGGTAAATCGAAAAAAAACATTGGTTACACGGTGGGAGCGAATGTATATATTGACTCTGGTTTTAGAAAAGAGGAAAATGAGGAACGCTATCGATTAAATGGTTCATTTTATTTTAAACCAGAAAAGTATAAAAATTTCAAGGCAGGTTTATCATATAACATGCAGTATCAAGATATAGGAGTTTTCGTGCTTTGGAAAAATGATTCTATGGGTTATGAACCTCAAGACAATACAATTGATCGTCAAAAATCAATAAGACTTAGTGTAGATCCATACGTGAAGCTTTACGATAAATTTAAAAATAAGCATTATTTCAGGTCTAGGTATTATCTTGTAACTACAGGAAATACAGAAAATTTATATGCTAACTCTTTGGCAGAGATGTATTATTTTGATTATCAGTTCCAGCGAAATTTGAGGGCAGGTAATACACTTACTGCAGGTTTTTCTAATACCAATAATAGGATTCAGAGTTGGGTTTTTGGAGATCATTTATCTGAAAATGCCGCAGCTTATGCCCAATTAGAAAGTAAGTTTAAAAAAATGGATTTATCGCTAGGGATGCGTCTTGAATGCTATAAGATTGACACGCTAGACTTTGATAGTAATATTTACTTGAACTACCTGAATAGAGATGAAATATTGGATTCATTGGCAATCCCAATATATCCCGTTTTCCGTGCTGGCTGGCATTATGAGCTCGCGCCTAGTTCACATATTCGTGCTTCCTTAGGTCAAGGTATACGTTTTCCTTCAGTGGCTGAACGCTTTGTTTCTACCTCTGTTGGAGGACTTATTATTTTTAATAACCCCGAACTAAAACCAGAAAAAGGATGGGCTGCTGAGTTGGGTTATAAGCAGATATTGAAAATGGGAGATTGGAAAGGGTATTTTGATGTCTCAGGTTTTATAAATCAATATAGTAACATGGTTGAGTTTACTTTTGGGATCTATAACCCAGATACGATTGCTTTAACCACTGATCCTAACGATTTAGGCTATATTTTAAATTGGGTTGGCTTCCAAGCGCAAAATGCTGAACGAGCAAGAATTGCAGGAGTTGAGTTGTCTTTTAATAGTATGGGTAAAATAGGGGATGTTGAGCTAACCTCTTTGCTTGGATACACGTATATGGACCCTGTGAGCTTAAATCAAGATTCTGTTTATAGACAAACTTTTTCAGACACAAGTGTAAATCTTCTTAAGTATCGCTTCCGACATTTAGCAAAGGTCGATGTACAGGCAACATACAAAAAGTTTTTTGTAGGATTCAGCTGTCGATACAACAGCTTTATGCAAAATATAGATGCTGTTTTCGAGGAAGATGTAGACCCGACAGATGCTGAACTTTACATTTTACCGGGATTGGCTGAATATCGAAATAAATTTAACAAAGGAAGCTTTGTAGTTGATACAAGAATGGGTTACTCAATTAACGATGCTATGAAAATCAATTTCATAGCCAATAACCTTTTGAACGCAGAGTACGTTACTAGACCGGGAGATATACAACCTCCTAGAAGTTTTGTACTGCAGCTTCAGTTTCAATTTTAAAAAGTAACAATATGCTCAAAAGTTTATGTGTCCTAGGTTTAATGTGTTTGTCCTCAATTTCGTTTGCACAAATTAGTGGAGTAGTAACTGATCTCAATTCTGGAGAGGCTATTATAGGTGCTAAGGTTTTTGCCTCAGACGGAAACAAAGCAATCACTAATTTTGATGGTGAATTTACGCTGAAATCTTCTTCTTTTCCAGTGACCTTAGTTACTAAGATGCTTCAATATAATACGGACTCAACTGTACTCGAAGCGCCGGGAAAGGTAAAAATCAAACTAGGTGAACCTATTACGGATTTACAAATGGTTGTTGTTTCTGCGGGCCGTAGAAAACAAGCTATCGAAGAGGTGCCTGTGTCGATTGAAATTATAAAACCTGAACTTATCGATAATAAAGGAATTACAAGCTTAGACCAAGCGGTGGAGCAAACACCTGGTGTTTCAACCTTTGATGGTCAGGTAAGTATTCGAGGTGGTAGTGGGTTCTCCTACGGAGCAGGAAGCCGGGTATTGTTGTTATGGAATGGAATGCCACTATTGTCGGCGTACGCGGGAGATACACAATGGAATGCAATACCTTTAGAACAAGCCGCTCAAATTGAGGTGATGAAAGGAGCTTCATCTGTGCTTTATGGTAGTGGTGCGTTAAATGGAATTATTGCCATTCGAGAACGTGAACCTGGCACAACGCCGGTTACTAAATTGAAAGTCCAATATGGAGTATACGACAATCCAAGAAGAGCCTCTCTAAGATGGTGGGATACGAATCCTATGACTCAACAAGTTGAGTTTTATAGGAGTCAAATGTTTAAAAATGTCGGTTATACGATATCATCAACACTTTTTCATGATGACGGCTATAAAAATGAGGAGTTCGAATACAGAGGCCGCGTGAGCGGAACACTATACTACCGACCAAAAAAATGGAGTAAAGTTAAGGCCGGAATTGGCTACAATTATCAGATTCAAAAAACAGGGAATTTTATCATTTGGGAAAATGATTCCTTGGGATATACGCCTCAAGGCGGAATCGATACAAGTAATGCAGCCTCTACCTTAACCTATACCTTGGGGCACAGGTTATTTGTTGACCCTTATTTAAAAATCATAGATAAGCATAATAATAAGCATACATTGAAAAACAGAATATATTATGTAAAGAATATTATTCTTGGTAACGAGGATCAAAATAGCATAGGAACAGTGTATAATAATGATTATCAATTTCAAAAATCTTACGAGAATGGCTTGACACTTACCTCTGGATTATCCAGCCTATATAACGTTGTGAAGTCTGCTCTTTTTGGAGATCATACGTCATGGAACTCTGCAGTTTTTACACAAATTGAGCATCACATTGGTAAGTTTGATTTTACTGCAGGTTTGCGTCTTGAGTATTTCCAAATGAATGGTGAAAGAGGGGATAGTGATTTTTTAATCGCTAAAAAAGATTCAACAGTGTTACCTTTTTATCCTGTAGCGAGAACCGGATTTCATTATCAGTTAGCTGAGTATACCCACTTGCGAGCCTCCTTAGGCCAAGGGATACGATATCCTGCTGTCGGTGAACGTTTTATTCAAACAAGTGTGGGCGCGCTAAATATTTTCCCAAATCCAACTTTAAGACCTGAAATTGGTTGGGCGGGAGAAATTGGCATTAAACAAGGTGTGAAAATTGGAGATTGGAAAGGAATGTTAGATATATCTGGATTTATCAACGAATACCAAAACATGATAGAATTCACCTTCGGTATTTTTAATCCTGATAATATAATTTTGAATACAACCGACCCAGAGGATGAGGGTTATATTTATAAATGGATAGGTTTTAGGGCTCAAAATGCTGAATCTGCCAGGATTACAGGAATTGATTTTTCCTTCAATAGTATGGGTAGTATTGGAGATTTTGAAATTGTTTCATTGATTGGTTATACTTATATGAATCCAATTAGCTTAAATGATGACCCTGATTATCAAGCCACCTTCTCTGATACTACAGGAAATATTCTAAAATACAGATTCAATCATTTGGCAAAATTAGATGTAGAAGTGACCTATAAAAAATATAGTGCGGGAGTGTCGATGCGCTATGGAGGTTTTATGAGAAATATTGACAAGGTATTTGAGGAACCTATCGCTGGTTCAACATATATCTTGCCTGGTTTAAAAGAGTATAGACAGATTTATAATAAAGGGAATTTAGTTTTTGATGCGCGTATCGGTTATAAGTTAAATGATACCTATCGATTTGGATTTATGGTGAATAACTTATTCAATTCAGAGTACACTAGCCGCCCTGGTGATATTCAGCCACCACGAAACTTTTCTGTTCAAGTCCAAATGAATTTTTAATGCGTGTATTGGCAATAATTCCATCGCGATATGCATCTTCTAGGTTCCCTGGGAAGCCTTTAATTGATCTAAACGGTAAGAGTATGATTCGTCGTGTGTATGAGGGCGTGAATAAATCTGCTAAAATCAATCACACGATTGTTGCCACGGACGATGGGCGTATTGTGGACGAGGTGAAGCGTTTTGGGGGCAATGTAGTAATGACCTCAATAAACCATAAGAATGGTACAGGACGATGTATAGAAGTCGCCAAGGCTCTTGACTCATATGAAATCGTTATTAATATTCAGGGAGACGAGCCTCTTGTAAAATCGGAACACCTGGACGCACTTATAGATGCTTTTTTAGATGATAGTGTTACTATTGCCACGCTTGCTATAGAAAAATCATCAATGGCTGATTTTTATGATGAAAATAGAATTAAGGTTGTTGTTGATCATCAAAGTAATGCCCTTTATTTTAGTCGAAGTCCCATTCCAAAATACAATAAGGATGCAAATCCAACGAAATTTTTAAAACATATTGGTATTTATGCCTTTAGAAGAGAAACCCTGCTTCAAACCGAGCAAATGCCTCCTGTAGATATAGAAAAGATAGAGTCACTAGAACAGTTACGCTGGATGTATCACGGTAAGAAGATTAAAGTCTTATTGACAAATATCGAGACGCCAAATATTGATGTACCTGCCGACGTAAAAAAGGTTCTAAAACTCCTTTAGTGACTGTAATGACTGATTGAAATTTCTTTTTAACTTTGATACATGGAGCATTTCGATTTGGTACTTTTTGATTTACTTGTTAAACATGACTGCGTAATCATTCCTGATTTTGGAGGTTTTGTTTCCAAAAGAGTTTCGAGTAAAATTGATTTTGATAAGGGATTAATTATCCCTCCATCTAAGCACCTTCTTTTCAATAGACATTTAACAAATAATGATGGGCTTCTTCTTGCCGCATATGCCGAGCGTCATGGGGTTAGCTATATTGATGCCGAGCAAAGATTAAATACGCTGATTAAAAAGTTTCAAAAAGAGTTGGCGGAAGAAAGAGAGATTTCTTTCCCAAAAATTGGCGTGCTTAGACGATCTCTTGAAGGGTATTACACCTTTTCTCAAGACAAGTCATTTAACATGCTTTCAGATGCATACGGATTGAAAGATCTTGAATTTGTAGCTGTTGAAGAGGAAGTGGAAACGCAGATTGAACAAAACGAGCAGATACCTTCCGTAATTGAAATGGAAAAAAAGCCCGTTAAAGTTAAAAAAAGAGTGAGTAAACAATTATTGAGATATGCAGCGGTAGCATGTCTATTGCCAATAATGCTTTATACTTTTTGGATCCCATTTAAGTCTGATTTTTTTAATTCAGGCTTAATATCATTCTCTGATTTTAATCCATTTTACAATAAAGAAGTAGGAGCTTATCAACCGAGTAGTGAAGCGTACGAGGTTGACAAGAAGTTAACTAAAGTAGAAGCAATTGAATCTGATTTGCAAGAATCTATTGTGCCCAAAACTGAAGATCTAAAAATCACTGAAGATGTTTCTTTACAACAAAACAAAGTTGTTCCTTCTGAAATTAAAGTTAAGGCAACTCCTTATTTTAAGCAATTCATCGTGGGGTGTTTTTCAGTAGAGCAAAATGCTATTAATTTTAAAAATAAAATTACCGAAGATGGTTTCTCTCCGCGGATTCTATCTGGTGGCAGACTTCATAGGGTTTCTATGGGTATGACCTATTCAGCGGATGAATTTAACAACCTTATGGCTTTAGCACGAAAAAATGGTTATAGCGGTTGGACTTTAAAACAATAAAATTTTATGAAATCAATTTTTACACTTTCATTGTGTCTCAGCGTAGCTGTGGGCGCAAATGCACAGTTTTTCTCTAATTCAAAAGAAAGTAAATATCAATTTAAAGAAATTACACGGCTAGATGCCTCACCTGTAGAAAGTCAAGGTAGAACCGGCACGTGTTGGAGTTTTTCGGCATTATCTTTTCTAGAATCCGAGATCATGAGAATCAATAAGCTAGAATCTCCAATAATACTATCAGAGATGTTTGTTGTCAGAAAAGCATACGAAGCCAAAGCAAAAAAGTACATTAGAATGGATGGTCGTACTAATTTTGGTGAAGGTGGCGCTTTTCACGATATTCCTTATGTAATTGAAAATTTCGGAATATTACCTCGCTCAGAGTATACAGGTAAAAAGAAGAAAAAAGAGGTATATAATCACGGTGCTATGTTTGAAAAACTGGATTCAATTGTTAAGAGAGCAAATTCAGCAGGGAAAGGGTTGCAATCTGAATGGATTGCTGCATACAATAATGTTTTGGATGAAGGAATTGGTATGCTACCTAAAAACTTCAAGTACCAAGGAGTCGTGCATACACCGGAATCATTTTACAATTCCTTGAATATTGATATGGGTAATTATGTGTCGTTAACATCTTTTACAAATCATAAAATGCATGAAAAATGTATGCTTGAAATTCCAGACAACTGGCTATGGGAAGAAAGCTATAATGTGACCTTAGACGAATTATTTATGACCACTATGAATGCATTGAAGAGTGGGTACACTGTTGCATGGGGAGCAGATGTTTCTGAGGAAGGTTTTAGTTTTAAAAATGGCATTGCAATTGTTCCAGCGGAGGATGCGCAAATCAGAATAGAAGGCGAAGACAATAAGAATTTTTCAGATGCAGGTGCAGATAAGTACTCTGCAGCATTCTTAACACCTGTTAAGGAATTACAAGTGACACAGGAGATCCGTCAAGAGGCCTATGATCAGAAAGAAACTACTGATGATCACGGTATGCATATCGTAGGCTTTAATATTGACAGAAAGGGTAGGTATTTCTTTTTAGTGAAAAACTCTTGGGGGACTTCGAACTATCCAGAGGGTTATCTGTACGTATCTGAAGCTTATTTTAAGCTGAAGACAATTAATGTTTATTTACACAAAGATGCAATTCAGGATCAGTTGCGTTCTTCACTTGGTCTCTAGGTACTTGGTGTGATTTTCGAAATACTTAGTGTCAATACTACACTATGTGAAGAAAAACAATTACATTTGTTTTGTTGTTGAACTTAGAATGCTATGAGTGTGAAAAATAAAATTGGAGTTAATGGTTTTGGTCGTATTGGTCGTTATTTAACGCGTATGGCTATTTTAGACCCGAATGTTGAAATTGGGTTAATTAACGACCTCGCTGATATTGAAGCACTCATGCATCTATTCAAGTATGACAGTGTTCATGGCAAATTTGAATTAGATTTTGAAATTTCTGGTGATACCGTTGTCTTTTCAAATGGCAAACGTATGGCCTTTTCACAGCAAAGAAATCCAGAATTAATTCCCTGGAGCGATTATGAGGTGCATACTGTAGTGGAATGTACAGGATTGTTTTTGACGACTGAATTGGCCTCAAAACATCTTAAAGGTGGTGCTAAAAAAGTAGTACTATCAGCTCCTGCTAAAGAAGCGAGTATAAGAACTGTTGTTCTCGGAGTTAATGACCATCTACTGGAAGATAGTGATGTTATTGTATCCAATGCGTCGTGTACAACAAATAATGTCGCGCCGATAGTAAAAGTTTTAAAAACTCTTGCCAACATTGAGTTGTGTTATATTTCTACAATTCATAGTTACACCTCTGATCAAAGGCTGCATGATGCACCACACAAAGATCCAAGAAGAGCAAGGGCTGCTGCGAATTCAATCATTCCAACATCAACAGGTGCGGCAAATGCAATTGTTAAAATATTCCCGGACCTTAAGGGTAAGATTGACGGAGGCGCAATTCGTGTGCCCGTAGTGAATGGTTCAATGACGGAAATTACGTTTAATGTCTCTGCTGAGCTATCCATTGATGATGTTCATAAAGAAATGGAGCTTCAAGCTTCAAAGCAAATGTATGGAGTTTTGGGTGTTGTAGATGAGCCTATAGTTTCTGTTGATATAATTGGCTCACCATTGAGTTCATTGTATGATAAAATGCTTTCTAAGTCATTTGGTAAGATGATAAAGATTATAGCATGGTATGATAATGAGGCAGGTTATTCAAATCGTTTACTTGAGTTATCTAAAAGGGTAAATAAATAGCCAATACGTAAATCTACGTAGTACAAAATAAAAACTACGTAGCACATTTTAGGTAGTGGTTTCTATTTTCAAGTCAGATATTAAAAATTCCTTTGACACGATATAGTCTTGTTTGATATTTGAGGTATACATAAAAACAACGCCATGAATACGAACAAAATTTTTACAATATTATTCTCACTTTCTCTTCTTTTCGTATCAACTAATTCATTCGCTCACAATGACGATGACCCTACAAAAAAAGAAAAAGTAAAAGTCATTACCTCTTCTATTGAGAAAGGATATGCAACCATTAAATGGTTTGATCAAGAAATAGATTTTATCGAAATTATATCTAACAACGACCAATTTATGCCTTCAATACCAGTATTAGACGCAGCGTCGTTACACTTACATGATTTGATGAATGGTACCTATTTGATAAATTTTAAATCAAAAGGAAAGGTTCTTTATACTAAAGAAATTACAGTGCAAAGGTGATTGAGTATACGCACAAAGAAAAGGGAGCTTCGGTTCCCTTTTTTTATTGGTATATCGCTGCTATTCCAGGAAGCACTTTGCCTTCGAAATATTCAAGCAATGCACCTCCCCCCGTACTCACATGACTGATACGATCAACCACTCCGAATTTCTTGGCTGCAGCCGCACTATCTCCACCGCCAATCAAGCTGTATGCACCGCTCTGAGTTGCATTAGCAACAGCGTCAGCGATAGCTTTTGTGCCGCTTTCAAAAGGACCCATTTCAAAGACACCCATCGGTCCGTTCCATAAAATAGTTTTTGAAGCTTTGATTACAGCAGTGAATTCTTTTGAGGCTTTAGGGCCGATGTCTAGACCCATCCATCCTTCGTTAATGTCAGCACTATTCACAATACTAGTTTGTGCCGTTGCACTGAATGTATCTGCAATAACAGAATCAACAGGTAGATGTATTTGAACGCCCTTCTTTGCCGCATTTTCCATGATTGTCTTGCAAGTTTCGATGCGCTCATCTTCACATAGTGAGTTTCCAATATTACCACCAAGCGCTTTTTTAAAAGTATAAGCCATTCCTCCACCAATGATAATGTGGTCGGCTTTTTTCATCAAGTTTTCTACAATTAATACTTTATCAGATACTTTAGCTCCACCAACTATTGCCGTAAATGGTCGTTTTGTTTGTTCCATGACTTTTTTCGCACTCTCAATTTCTGCGTCCATAAGTAATCCGCACATTTTATCCTTATTATCAAATGATGCTGCGATTTGCGTGGTGCTCGAATGTGCCCTATGAGCTGTACCGAAGGCATCATTGACAAAACAGTCTCCTAATTTTGCTAATTTTTGAGCAAAAGAAATATCGCCTTTTGTTTCCTCTTTATAAAATCTAACATTTTCAACCAGTAGTATTTCTCCACCTTTTAGATTTTTTGCAGCCTGCTCAGTTTGTGAACCAATGCAATCTGGTGAAAAGAAAACTTTTGCTCCCGAAATAATGCTCAAATGTTCACAAAGGTGCTTTAGTGAGAAAGCATTTTCCGGTCCACTTTTTGGTCGGCCTAGATGAGAAAGTAGAATGACTGATCCACCATCTGAAATTATTTTTTTAATAGTTGGAAGTGCAGCTTGCATTCGTTTGTCATCGGTAATTTTAAATGTTTCTTTCGAAAGCTGAACATTAAAGTCTACTCG
>Ga0228627_1000644_pt1 | contig 20447 bp, 18 predicted proteins | sample 33DmetaG_FD_190483 | JGI IMG/M metagenome (GOLD analysis project Ga0228627, IMG submission 190483) | Seawater microbial communities from Monterey Bay, California, United States - 33D | ecosystem: Environmental > Aquatic > Marine > Coastal | place: USA: California | collected 2016-09-28 | reverse complement strand
ACTCTTCTTTAGCATCATCTATCGTATTCCCTACAACTGCTTTAACAGAATCAATTCCTTTATTAACCAGTTCTTTACCTTTATTTTTTACACTTCCTTTTAGGTTCCCAGTTGCATTCATTAAAGATTCTTTAAAATCTGTTGTAACTTTTGGGTTTGTAACCTTACCAACAACCTTAAGCTTAACAGGAATACTTGCAGGTAAAACATCTAAATTCAGATTAGGTACTAAACCGTTTACTTTTTTTATTTGATCTTCAACCACTTTTAACATACTAGCAGGAATTTTATCCTTAGGTATATTCATTTTTAAAGCATAATCCATGTCTTGCTCTAAAGATGTTGAACCTGAAACATTAGTGGTTACCCCTCCCAAATTAACATCAAAAGGTGTTACAGAAACTTTTCCGTCTTTAAATGAGAAAAAAGCTTTTAAATCTTTCAGTCTTTGCTCCGATAAATAATCCATTTTTAAAGCGTTTCCTATTTTCACCAAAGGCTCATATCCTGAAACAGAAACCATCTTAGTAAACAAATCTCCTTTACCATTTAAAGTGCTGTAAACTGGGTCTAAATTGGAGGTTAAACTAGAATTCATAGAAAAAGAAGTAGATAATTTACCAGTAGCATACTTGGAAATTGGAGCTAACTTTTGAATCGTTAAAAAATTCTCAGATAACATTTTAATATCTATATCTTTCAAGTCATAACTAAAATTCACTTTAGGTTCTAATTCATTTACTGTGCTAAAATCACCATCCAAACCAACTGTTCCTCCCATTGTTTCCATTGTCAAGTGATCTAGATAAGCAACCTGCTCTTTCAATTTAACAGCACCTTTGATATTATTTAATTCAACACCATCGTAAATGACTTTTTTCAAATCCGTTCTTAATTGAAAATCAATGTTTCCAGGAATTACAACAGGTTCAGAACTTTCTACACTAACAGTATCTGTTTCCTCTACCTCTTCTTCCATCCCCATCAATTCATCTAAATCCAAGTGATTACTTGAAAATAAAAAATCACCTTTCAAAGTCTCATCTTTTAGAGCATAAGCCAAATAGTTATCAATACTACCGTTCATCTGAAAATCGGATTTCCCCATCTGAGCATCTAATTTCTCTAAAGCCAAGTCTTGTGGAGAAAAACGAAGTAACATAGCATGAATATTTACAGAAGAAGGCAAGTCATTTGAAGCATAAAGCATTTCTTTTAAAAGCAGCGTTCCTTCAGCGGTAAAAGCCTCATAATCTTCTTTCTCTAAAGAACTAGATTTACCTTTTAAAACCACATCTGCTTCCATTTTACCATTATAAGCTTCTCCTTCTGCAAGTGGCATTACCTTCCCAAGAGTTGATAAATCCACTTTAGCGATAACTTTTGAATCAATAAAAGGATCAGACATTACATTTCTCATTTTCAAAGTAGCATCAATTGTATTACCAACGAAGTCAGCATGGAATTTTGGAACATCCAAAGTCATTTTATCCATATCTTCTCCTCCTTCAAATTTGGACTCAGCAACAATCTGAATGTTATCGATAGAACCAGGTAAATCTGGGTATTTAATTTTAGCCTTGTCCACACTCATGTTAAAGTCCCAACCAGGCATGTTAACGGCATCCATTTTTCCTTTCACTTGACAATTGAATGCTAAATTCCCATCAGCCAACATGCTTTCATATCCTGAATGATAAAATGCCGGAACTAGAGATAAGAAATCTTTAAACGTAGCTTTAGAAGCATTGATCTTTAAATCCATGTTGTCGTGGTCTGCTAACATCTCATAAAAACCATCAATAGAAAATTTTAAAGCATTTAATTCAAAAACATTTTCTTTTAAGGTATACTTCGTGTTTTCTCCATTCAACTCCATTAGAAGGTTAGCAACAGCTTTAGTTTTTACTTTTTTCATGTAAGAAATACCTTCCATATCAAATGTAAAAGCATCTATCGTTGTTTCTGTCTCAAAATCAATCACATCTTCGGTTAAATCTCCTTTACCAAAATGAGATAAATTAAACAATTCAGTAAACATATAGCTTTGCTTATCGTCATAACGAACATTGGCATTTTGTATGGAATATTCCTTTAAAGACAATTTAAACTTAGAAGGTTCTGAAACTTCCTCTGGCGTTTTCACCGAGTCTGGTTTAACGATATCATAATTAGCTACACCATTTTTAAAAACGCGAACATCAAAAGATGGCTCAATTAAATGAATAGCGTTAATCTCTACTTCATCTCCTGAAACAACACTCCAAAAATTTACATGAGCAGAAAATTCTTTTATGTTAATCAACTCTACCCCTTTAAATTGATCTCTACCAGTAACTTTAGCATCGTTCAAACGAATAGTCATGTTAGGAAAAGTACTAATAAACGTCAAATCAAAATCTCCTAAATCAACATCCGCCAATAAAGTTTTGTTTACTTCTTTAAAAGCGTATTCTTTAATCTCACTTTTGAAAAGCATCGGTAAAACAATCAAGGACGCTACTATCAACAAAAAAACGATTCCTAAACCTTTAGCTATTTTACCTATAAGACCTTTTTTCTTTTTTTCTCCAACCATAGTATTAGTTATTATCTTATTTACGATATTTGTTATTCAAAACCATTAACAATAACGTAAAATTAATGAAAAAATTTCATCTCTTATCGATTCTATTTTTTTCTATTTTTTCTTTCTTTTCAGGAGCTCAAATTGTTAGCAGTGAAAGGACTAAAAAAGAGGTTTCTTCAAATAAAACAATTAAAACTAAAAGTACAGAGGTTTATGCCGGTTCGAACTTTTCGATCAGTAACAGAACACTAAAAGTAAACGAAGGTTTATTCGGAAAAGAACTAGGAGAAAGGGCAAATGAACAAAGCTTAAACGTTTGGTCTTTTGGAGTAGGTTTTAGACATCACTTCAAAAAACCTTTTAGTCTAGACGCTGGAATATCCATTATACAAAACGGAGAAAGCTATCGTTTTGAAGAAAGTGACACTAGCTTTTCTTATCAAACAACCTACACTTACATTGCAATGCCAATTCATTTTAATTACACAAAAGGAGAGAAACTAAAAGTAATTGGTGGGATAGGTCTAACTCCACAACTATTTACACGATTTAAGCAAAATCAAGAATGGAAGACAAAAACAAACCAGGAAGAATCCGAAACTATTACAACAAGAACAGGTAATTATAATTCGTTTGTAATAAGTGGTACAATTCAAGCAGGACTTTCCTATTTACTAAATCAAAAGACAAGTTTTTATTTCATACCTGAATATAGGATACAATTTAATTCCAGCTACTCTACCAATTCTGGATACCTTCATTATTCAAGAGTTTTTGGAGTTAACTTTGGCTTATCTTACATATTATAATTTAAAGACATGATTTTAAAAGAGATAACAGATTATTTAGAACAATATGCTCCACTCTCTTCTCAAGAAAGTTACGACAACTGTGGTTTAATCGTCGGAAACAAAAACTCAAAAGTCAATTCGGCTTTAATCGCACTAGATTGTACAGAAGAAATTATCCAAGAAGCAATCGATAAAAAATGTAACCTTGTTATTGTCCATCACCCTATTATTTTTTCTGGCTTAAAAAAACTGAACGGCAATAACTATATTGAAAGAACGGTAATAAAAGCAATAGAAAACAAAATAGCAATCTATGCGATACATACTAATCTGGACAATCAACTAAATGGAGTAAATTTCGAAATAGGAAATCGTTTAAAATTAAAAGACCTATCTATTTTATCACCAAAAACAAATACACTTTTAAAACTAACCGTTAACATCCCTTCTACTCATTCAGAAAAACTATTAGAAAAACTATTTGAAACTGGAGCAGGACAGATTGGTAACTATAAAAACTGCAGCTTCAAGCAAGAAGGAATCGGAAGTTTTCAACCAACGAAAAACGCCCAACCTTTTATCGGAGAGAAAAATGTAACAGAATTTGTTTCAGAAGACAAAATAGAGGTATTGATTCAAAACCATCAAATACCTGAAACATTAGAAACAATAAAGAATCACCACCCATACGAAGAAGTAGCTTACGAACTCATACCCTTGAAAAACACCAACAACTACGAAGGAAGTGGTATGGTCGGTTACCTAGAAGAAGAAATGGAAGAGGTTGATTTTCTTCGTCTTTTAAAAGGAACATTTGATTGTAAAATCATTCGACACACGAAACTACTTAACAAACCAATCAAAAAAATTGCATTTTGTGGAGGATCCGGAAGTTTTTTATTAGAAAAAGCAAAAAAATCTAATGCAGATATTTTTATTACGGGAGACTATAAATACCACGATTTTTTTGATGCAGAAGATCAAATAATTATCGCAGATATAGGACATTTTGAAAGTGAACAATACACTTCTAATTTATTAGTTGATATATTGACGAAAAAATTTCCTACATTTGCATTTGAAATAACAGGAATAAAAACAAATCCAATAAATTATTTTTAGCACATGGCAAAAACTGCGACTAAAAAGGAGGTATCAATAGCGGAAAAACTTGACGCTTTATACGAATTACAAAAGATTGACTCTGAGATTGATAAAATCAAAACTATCCGTGGTGAACTTCCATTAGAGGTTCAAGATTTAGAGGATGAGTTAGAGGGTATCAGCTTAAGAATTGCAAAAAGCCAAGACGAACTAAAAGAAATGGAAACAGAAGTTTCTGACCGTAAAAATGCGATCAAAGATTCTGAATTAGCTATTAGTAAGTACAAAGAACAGCAAGAAAAAGTAAGAAACAATCGTGAGTTTGAATCTTTAGCAAAAGAAATCGAATACCAAGAGTTAGAAATTAAGCTTCACGAAAAGAAATCTAAAGAAGTTAAATTTAGAATTACTTCTAAAAAAGAATCTCTTGAAGAAATTAAAGCTAGGTTAGAATTCCGTAAAACGGATTTAGAAAATAAACGTAAAGAGCTAGATGAAATCGTTGGAGAAACTCAAAAAGATGAGGACAAATTAACGAAAGCTTCTGCAGCTGCAATGAAAAACATTGACGAACGTTTATTAACTGCTTACACTCGTTTAAGAACTAACTCTAAAAACGGTCTTTCTGTTGTACCAGTTAAACGTGACTCTTGTGGAGGATGTTTTAATAAAATACCACCTCAAAGACAATTAGAAATTACTTTAAAAAGAAAAGTTATTGTTTGTGAACACTGTGGAAGAATCTTAGTTCCAAATACAGAAGACGAAGAATAATATTTTCTCCTTAAATATTGAAAGCCGTATTTTTAATTAAGTACGGCTTTTTTTATTCTAATTTAAAACTTACTCTACCTTTTATCTCTACCTTTACAGTATAATAAGAATCCAAATGAAATTCAACGATTATCCAATTTCCGAAAAAATAAAACAGCAACTTGAAGTTCTAGGTTTTAAAAAACCAACTGATATTCAGTTTAAAGCCATTAAACCTATAATGGATGGAGAAGATGTTTTAGCAATTGCGCAAACAGGTACCGGAAAAACTGGAGCTTTCGCTATTCCCATTCTTGACAAATTAGAGAAAACAAAAAAGAAAGGATATGATGGAGTAAGGTGCTTGGTAATGGTTCCAACAAGAGAACTTGCAAAACAAATATCTCTTGTTTTTAAAGATTTAGGAAGAAATACTTCCGTTAAAACTTTTGGGTTATTTGGAGGAGTTGAACAAGAGCAACAAATAAGAACATTAAACAATGGAATAGATATTTTAGTATCAACTCCAGGTAGAATGTTTGACTTAATTAGCCAAGGTCATGTTGATATTTCAAAATTAGACTATTTAGTTTTAGATGAAGCAGACTTAATGTTAGACCTAGGTTTTTTAAAAGACATACAAGATGTACTAAAACATATACCTAAAAAAAGACAAACACTATTCTTTTCAGCTACGATCACAAAAAAAATTAAAACACTAGCCTACTCCCTAGTAAGAGATGCAATAAGAATCCAAATATCTCCTCATAATCCAGTAGCTGGAAACATCATACATTCTGTATCTTTTATAGAGATGGACGATAAACGTTTTTTCTTAGAGAACATTTTAAAAGAATATACAGAAAGTAAATTCATCGTCTTTGTTAGAACACAAGTAAGAGCTGGTAGAGTTGTTGAAGCCATGAAACGAGTTGGAGTTGCAAGTGAAGCTCTTCACGGTGGTATAGAACAAAAAGATCGTTTTGCTATTTTAGACAAGTTTAGAAATGAAGAAAACAGAGTATTAATCACAACGGATGTTGCGGCTAGAGGAATTGACATTTCAAATGTGGAATACGTCATCAACTACGACATACCAGACAACCCTGAAAATTACGTTCACAGGTGTGGTAGATGTGGTAGAGGAAAAAACAAAGGAAGTGCAATATCTTTTTGCAGTAAAGAAGAAAAACCTTTGCTAGAAGAAATTGAGAAGTATACTGGCGAAGAGATTGAGCAGTACACTTTATCTAAAGAAGAATATGTTTCGATACTAAAAGAAACAGAAGACGAGTCTTATGACTGGAAAAAACTAATCAAACAAGCAAATAAAGAAGACGGTACGGAAGAGGAATGGTAAAAGAATTATAAAACTAAAATATTACCTCCAGTATTCAACAACAATTTATTAAACTCTTTTTCTGCGGTAGATTTTATATTAGTCATCATCACCATTGTTTTATCTCTGTAGATAACAAATAGTAAAACTCCATTCAAATATTCCTCAACCAATCTTAAACCTAAATGACTCATAATTATAAAACTTATTAATTAATTTTCCCAATTAAATAACGATATGCATTATCAAAATTGGACACACCAAAAACTTTAACTTCTGCTCCACCACAATTGTTTTCATTCTTTAAAACATCAAAAAAACTCCTTAATTCCTCCGTATTAAAAAAGCATAAAACAGAATCATCTAACGAAACCAGCTTAAACTTGGAATAAAAAGTTTTAAAAACATACTTTTTACCATTGCAAAGAATTACTACTTGCCTTTTTGAACTCATTTTAAATATTTTATAAAAGCTATACACTAATAAAATGAACAAGAATAAAATAAAATAACTATTTCCCATAATCATTACTCCTTATAAAACACTGAAACAATTCTCAAAGAAAACTTTAAGAATATAATGGACCAAATCAAACAAAACAATCTAAATATCTTCATACTAATCATTATCTATAAAAAGAGGTAAACCCCACTCATTATCCAAAGGCGTAGGAGGCTTGAGTAGAGGCCTACCTCTTAAATCACCTCTTATCAATCTTCTTATTTAACTCCCTTAACGCTAAATCATATCTGTTTGTCATTAAAACCACTTTATTATTCTTATATAAAAAATAAAGCGAAATATCAGAAACACACTCCTTTACAATACTATACATTTTTATTAATCTTTATCATTAAAAACTATTAACCATATACCAAACATGAAACCAAAAAAAACAAAGTATTGATTAACAGACACTTATAAAATAAACTATAAATACACATTCCTTAAAACGGAAAAAAATAATATCGAATTCCTATTTTCGAACATAACATTCCATTTAATAACACCATTCATCATCAGACTCAAACAATGAAACAATAGACATAACTTTATCGAAAGAATAAACACCTACAACTCCTATACTATCAAGCTTTAATAAAAACTTATTTTCAAACTCGTAACAAACAACATCCACCCCTTCTAACGGAAAACTAAAAAAGAGCTTAAAATCTGTTGTTCTAAAGAAATAAAATTCAATCATTTGACGAGATAACAATTTAAAAAGGAAAAACTATCTAGGAATATTAATCATTTAAAGAAAATCAAATAAAGCATAGAACACCTAATCAAAAAACACCAATCAATCAAAAACAAACCTTCTTTCTATACTACCATCTGTGTAGATATAAATAACTTGACCCTTATAACCCGGTTGTACATCTTGCCCCCACATGTTCGTAATCTTTAACAATTCTTTCTCAACAACCATCGAACGATTATCAATTGATATCAAGTTATACTTAGTGTGAACACCATTTAAATCAACCGCTATCAACCTATAGTAATTAATAATTGGATCAACTTTTTCATCCATCAAACTATAGTTATGAATTTCAAGATCTGATTGCTCAGAAATCAAAGATCCTACAAACTCAAAAAACTCTCCATCTTTAGTTTTTTCCACAATAAAATGATCTACATTTTTTTCAGAAGCAACCTGCCATAAAAGTTTATTTTTCAGATTTTCTTCTTTCCCTTCAAACATTACTATACCAACAGGTAAAGCATTCACGTTACTTGTTGTCCCAATAGTAAATGGACTAAAACTTGTTACTGGACCCTGTGAGCGAATATAACCAGAGCTATTTGTACCATAAGGCGAAGTAGCTATCATTTCCCAATCAGTTCCGTTATAATGAGCAATTGTTAAATCTGCATAATCAGTTACATCATCAGCTGAAGTCCACCAAATATCAACAACAGCATCAGCAGTACCTGAAACCCTATTCAAATTCCAATATTCATTTGAACTTACATGATCTAAACCAGAAGCATCTATTGATAAATCAGAATAAGCAGCATTACTATAAGACACCTCCCAATCGGTACTTGATGTTGCATTTGGTGTTACAGCAATTGGACTATATGTAGTTCCATCTCCTATTGGAAAAATAAATTGAGAAGTCGAAGCTGTGTTTTTGTTCACTACTCCTTTTACATGACTCGCATCGCTAGCACCAGTTACTGTAGCACTACTTGTAAACGTCAAATCATTTGAAGTAGCATCGATAATACCTGAAGTAAACGTTAAGGTTCCATCAACCGAAAAGTCTGAATTTAGTTTTACGTTACCTGACGCTTTATTTATTGATAAACTTGTAACTTCTGACCCACTTCCAGCAGGAGATTCAGCCGTAACAACAACATTATCAATTACTAAACCATGACCGTAATCAGAAGTACCTTCAAATGCAATATAATATGTACTGTTAACATTTGGAAGAGCTATTGACCTCTGAACCCATGTAGCTTGTTCTGTATTATACGTTTGAATTAAAGTCCATGAACCTCCCGAAGAAGTTTTATAATATATTCTTAATTCATCTTGATCCCCATCCCAATTTACTTGCGCATGATAAAAAGTAAGTGTAGCATTTTCAGAAAAAGTTGAAAAATCAAGTGCTGGTGTTATTAGTTTAGTCACAGATCCTCTAGAAGCAAACATTAAGGCATTGTAACTTCCACTATACGCAGAAGAAGGAGTGGTATAACCAGCACCATTCTCAAAAGTAAAATCATTTGATCCACTAACATTTGATTGACTCCATCCTGAGGGTATTGAACCTGAATTTTCAAACCCTTCATTTATCAAGTTGAAAGATCCACCAGATCCAGCAGAACTCCCTGCATGCGTTACAATTTGATCCCCCCCGCCATCAAACACTAACAAAGAAGAACCATCTGTCAAATCTAACCCATCAATTGCCCCTACATTTAAATCTCCAGCTAGTTTTAAATCATACGTTCCCATATCTAATTCACAACCTACTGTAGCTGCTGTAGTAAAATCTCCATTAACATCAATATTACCTCCAGCAACCTTACTTCCTGATGAAGAGATTAGTAGGTTATAATAATCATCACTAATAACAGTTTGTAGAACACCATCGTACTCAACAGTTCCTAACGCATCATCTAAATCACCTAAAGAGGATACCGTTGAACTTAACACCAATTTACCATTAGAACTTGTAAAATCAACCTCCCCTCCATTAGCATCAAATTCACCATCTGCATTTACAATAGCATTACCAATGTTCAGAGTTCCATTTAAATCAAAAACACCTGAAACAGTTAGAGCGTTAGAAGAAACAGTTATATCCGCTCCAGAATCTACAGTTAAACCTCCAACAACAACATCGGAAGATAAAACAGGTTGATTTGAAACATCAGTTATCACCACCTTAGAAACACTCGTTGGTACAGATCCTGATGACCAATTACCAGCTACCCCCCAAGAATCACTAACACTTCCGTTCCATGAAACGGATTCAGCTTCTTTAATCTCTCTAATAGTTACATCATCATAAATAATCCAGTTATCACCAACACCTTCATTATCGTAAACAAAAGCTAGATAAAGATTTGAAATTGTTGTACCTGGCGAAAAGGAAACTGTATGAACCTCACAGTCAGCCGACGAAGTAATTGTACTTCCAATTTGAGTTCCAGGAGAAGCATCTGACGGACGAGTTGTTTTATAATAAATCTTCAAGTTTCCCCACTCTGATGATGAATTATCTGAATAAGAAGAGTAATAGTCACGTAACTTTACTTTAACGGAAACTGAGAGTTCACCTCCATTATGACCAGTAATAGCATTGTAATTATAAGCCGTCAATTTTGAGTAAGAACCTGAACCCCATACATTATCATATAAACCATCACCATCACACCCACCCGAATAACTCGAACCATCACTAAAACCATTATTGTCCCAATTAGAACCACAACTTTCCATGTCACATGAATAAAGTGTTGTCTCTGAAGAACCACTTCCAGTTATACCAACTCCAGAATACCCACCAGAAATACTTAATGTTCCGTCATTACTAAACGTAGATCCAGATCCTAAAGATAAATCTCCATCAACAGACATACCTCCATCAACATCAATTACTGCTCCAGTTCCAGCTGTAAAATCTCCATTGACTGAAATCTCTCCTAAACCTCCAACCGATAAGGACCCATTATTCGATATAACAATACCACCTACAATAAACTCTCCTGATATACTTAAACTTATATTGTTATTTCCATTTAACACACCAGTTATATTCAACACCGCATTTTCTTGAACAACTATTCCAAAACCATTATTTGAAGTTCCAGAACCATTTATTGTTAAAGTATGGCCTGAATTAACTGTTAAAACAGCACTATTACCAAGAGACAATCCTGTGTAAGTTTCAGACGAAGAAGTAACATAAGACTGGTTGTTGGCAATAGTTAAAGTTTGAGCAAATGAACCACTTGCAATAGAGATGAACATTACACCTATAAAAGCAGCCGACCTAAAAACTAAGTTATCTATATTTAATTTCATGATAAATGGATTTAATTTTTCACTTAAAAACAAGCAAAAAACATCCCGAAAAACATAAACAACTAAAAAACAGAAAGTTAAAAAACTATAAAGAAGATCATTTTTCCGAAAAACGGAACAAACTTAAAAGTTATAAGTAAAATCAGATTCAAAAGATGACACAATACCCATCAAAGAACTAAAAGAATAAACACCAATTAAACCCAACTTATCGACATACAAATAATAAGAGTTATTACATTTATAACAACATAAACTACAGCAGGAATAAGAAAATCTAAAAACTAATAAACCTTTCATAACAAAAAAACTTAAATTCAGGTTAAATAAAACTTTAGTATAAATACAACTAATTGAATGTCATTAAAAAAAATGATCAAACTTTTAAACTTGAAAAAACAAATGATTTTATCTTACTAATAAATTCACCTCTATCTTTTATATCAATGGGTACCAACAACTCCACATCACTATCTTGCATCATCATATAATCAAAGGTTAACCCCAAAAAGTAATCAAACTCCTTTTCTGACAAAACACACAGATCAAACTTCAAATCTTCTATAATTTTATACCCCCCTTCATCTTTTATAAATGAATAAAAATGATGCTCAGTTTTCAAGAAAAATTTCATTAGTATAGATTTTATTTTCAGAAAAAGGATTAAACAAAACACAAACCAAAACAATAAAAACTTGTTTATCAAAGACTTAAATATCATCTAAATTCCTAAAAACGGAAAAATATTCACTTAACGGAAATAATTAAATTAAATTCATTAATTTTAATAAAAAAAGAATAAAAAATGGATGGTTTAAATATATTTATTGTTGAAGATAATGAATGGTATAGCGAGTACCTCAAATACCACCTATCCTTAAATCCTGAACATAAAATAACTACTTTTTTAAACGGAAGCGATTGTATTAAAAAACTAAATACAAACCCCGACATAATCACCTTAGACATCAACCTCCCTGACATAAAAGGAGAAGAAGTTTTCAAAAAAATCCAATCTTTCAATCCTGACATACCAATAATAATAATTAGCGACCAAGAAGAATTATCAACCGCATTAAATCTATTAAAAAAAGGTGCTTACGAATACATAATAAAGGATGACAACACAAAAGATGTTCTTTGGAACTCAATTATAAAAATTCAAGAAAACAAATCACTAAAAAAAGAAATCAATCATCTAAAAGACGAGCTTGAAAAAAAACACTCTTTTTCAAATACAATTTTAGGAAACTCAAATAGCATTAAAAACACATACAAACTTATTGAGAAAGCTATTTCAAACAACATTAATGTATCGGTAACAGGAGAAACTGGAACAGGAAAAGAACTTGTAGCAAAAGCAATTCATTTTAACAGTAAACGAAATAAAAAACCTTTTATAGCTATAAACATGTCAGCAATACCTAAAGAACTTATTGAAAGTGAACTTTTCGGTCACGAAAAAGGTGCTTTTACAGGTGCAGATAATCGTAAAAAAGGGAAATTTGAAGAAGCTATGGGAGGAACAATTTTTCTAGATGAAATTGCGGAACTTGAACTCAACCTTCAATCTAAATTACTAAGAGTCCTTCAAGAAAGAGAAGTTACAAGAGTTGGAGGAAATGAAACAATAAAAATCAATTGTAGAATCATCACCGCAACTCACAAAAACCTTTTAGACGAAGTCGAAAACAAAAGATTTAGAGAAGATTTATACTACCGAATAATTGGACTCCCAATACATTTACCCCCATTAAGAGATCGTTCTCAAGATATTTTAATACTAGCAAAACATTTTATAAAAGATTTTTGTAAAGAGAATAAAATACCAACACCTATAATTTCTGAAGACGCAAAAGAAAAGCTCCAAAAACACCTTTACCCAGGAAATATAAGAGAACTAAAATCTATAATAGAATTAGCCTGTGTAATGCACGAGAAAAAAGAAATTAAAGATACTGACATAACAATAAACACCTCCAGAAATAAAAACTACCTATCCAACTCTAACAAGACATTAAAAGAATATACTGTTGAAATAATTCAACACCACCTTCAAGAAAACAATTTCAACGTAGTTCTAACCGCTAAAAAACTAGGCATCGGAAAAACTAAAATATACGAATTAATAAAAGAAAATTTAATTAAAACAACTTAAAAACACATGTACGGAATAATAAATAAAGCGCTTGAAGAATTGGTAACAGAAACTTTTGGGGAAAAAGTTTGGGAAAACATTAAAATCAAAAGCAACATCGACATCGACTATTTTATAAGTAACCAGTCTTACAATGATCAAATCACTTATGACATAGCAATAGCAATATCCAACGAAACTAAAACCCCTTTAAACGAAACACTAACGCTTTTTGGTGAGTGGTGGATACTAAAAACTGCAAAAGAAAAATACGGTTCATTACTTTCATTCGGAGGAAAAGACATCAAAGAATTTTTAGAACATCTTCCAGACTTTCACACAAGAGTCATGCTTCTATATCCTAATTTAACACCACCCGAATTCAAAATAATCAACTCTAAAGAAAATGAAATTACTATTAAGTACTCCTCCACAAGGAGCGGTCTTAAGGATTTTGTAACAGGACTATTCCAAGGTATATCTAAATTATTTAAAACGGAGACTAAAATAGAAATAGTTGACTTCAAAGAGTCTGAAAAAACAGAAATATCTTATAAAATAAATTGGTAAGATGACAAACTTAGAATTATCACAAAATGACTTAAACAAGTTATTCCCATTTATCATAATACTTTCTAAAGATTTAGAGATAAAATACACTGGAAAAAGCATTTCTAAACTTTACCCAAAACTTCATAAAAAGACCAACTTCTTTGATAATTTTAAAATCATCAGACCACACATTGAGCACAACAAAGAATTCAATCAACTTTTAGGTAAACTAGTTGTTATTGAAAACATACAAAATCCGAGTATTAAACTAAAAGGACATTTTGAACAACTCAACCACAGTGAAAACATCAATTTCTTTGGGTCACCCTGGTTCAATAAAACATCTGAAATAAGTGAAAACAATTTAACTATTGAAGATTTTGCAATTCATGACTCAACAACTGATTTAATTCATATACTTCAAAACAATGAAATAATTACAAATGAACTTGAAGAAAATATTAAAAAAGTATCTTTTCAAAAAAAGAATTTAATTATAGAACAAAAAAAAATACTTGAAAAAAGTCTACTTTTTAAAACTTTAGCCGAAGTCACTGAGACCCTCCAAAAAAAAGAAGAGCTTAATAAACTTTTAGAAAACACATTTAATAAATTAACCTTCAACATTCCCTTAATTCAAGAGTTTAAATTTAAATTCAAATTAAAAAATGATAAAACTTCACTTGTAAAGGAATTAAAGCTTAAAAACTCTTTCATTACAGACATAAAAAAAGAAAACGATTTAATATTCAATCTTTTAAAAGGAAAAATCAGCCTTGTAATATCTAAAAACGATAACTTACCTTGGACAGAAGACATTTTCCAACTGCTTAAAAGTTTCAGTAACATACTAGACACAAAACTAGAAAACCAGATAAAATCAAATAAAATTTTCAACATGGCTTTATTCACCATGGAAAATCCCGACCCAGTTCTAAGAATAAATACAACTGGAGAAATACTTCTCCTGAATGATGCTGCTGAAAAAATCAAGGAGCTTTCAATCCATAACACAACAAGAAAACTACCTGTATTATTTAAATTTCTTAAAAGACACATAAACAATAAAAATAAATCAATAAGCGTAGAAGCTAAACACAAAAACAAGGATTATTTAATTAATGCAAGATTTTCTTCTGACAATAAACACATTAACGTATATCTTAGCGACATAACTAAACTAAAAGAAGCTGAAGAAATTATTAAATCAAATAACCAAGAATTAGAACTATTACAAAACCTAATAAACAACTCGTCTGATTCCATACATATACTTAAAGAAAATGGTCAATTTGAATACATAAACAAAACAGCCAGTGAACGCTTAGGTATACCAATCAATAATTGTAAAGATTACAACATAAAAGACTTAAGCCTAAACCTAAAAGGAGACCTAAAAGACTATCTATACAGATTAAAAAAAGAAGAATACCTAACAATAACAGGGGTTAATAAAAATAAAAAAACAAATATCGAGGTGCCAACTGAAGCAACTGTTAAATATCTAAAAATAAACAACAAAGGATATATCATAACTAACTCTCGAAACATATCTGACAGACTAAAAGCTGAAAACAAATTAAAAGTACAAGAAGAGAAATACCGTAACATTATTGAAAACATGAATTTAGGATTGTTAGAAGTTGATTTAAAAGAAGAAATCATTTACCTTAACAATTCTTTCAGTAAATTATCAGGGTATACCCCGGATGAAATTCTTCATAAAAACGCTTCTAAAATATTTCTTCCAAATCCAAAAAACTCGTCTACAAAATCAAAAATAAAAGATCGAATAAAAGGGAATTCCGACAGTTATGAAGTTTTAATTCGAAACAAACAAAATGAACCAAGATGGTGGTTAATTAGTGGGGCACCAAACTACAACGATGAAGGACAAATAATTGGCTCAATTGGAATACACTTAGACATAACAGATCAAAAAAAACTAGAACAAAACCTTGAGAAATCAGCAAAAGAGGCGAAATATTCAGCAAAAGCAAAAGAAGCATTTTTAACCAATATGAGTCATGAAATAAGAACTCCATTAAATGGAATTCTAGGAATGATCAGAGAATTAAATAAAACTAAGGTATCTTCTAAACAAAAAGAAATTATTACAATCGCAAACAAAGCATCTAATCACCTATTATCCATAATTAATAATATTCTTGATATCTCAAAGATAGAATCAGGGGAAGTTAAACTTGACCTAGCTCCTATTGAAATTAAAGAAATTATTAACAATACGATTAAAATTACTTCAAATTCAGCAAAAGATAAAAAAATTAAAATAAACCTTAATTACGACAAAAAAATCAAAGAAAATCATCTTGGCGACCCAAGTAGGTTAAGTCAAATTCTTTTAAATATAATTAGTAACTCAATCAAGTTTAGTGAAAACAAACCTTTAAACATTGATATTACATCCATCAAATCAGATAAAAACACAGAATTAATTGAATTTATTGTTCAAGATTTTGGTGTAGGTATGAGTGAAGAATATATTAAAACAATATTTACAAAATTTAATCAAGAGGATAATTTAAACAATAGAAAAGAACAAGGAACAGGATTAGGACTAGTAATCACAAAAGAACTAATTGAGCTAATGAATGGGCAAATCAAAATTGAAAGTAAAAAGAACACAGGAACAAAGATTACAATAAAAATACCTTTCATAAATTTAGAAAACAAAGTAGAAACAATAAACAGAGCTGAAAAACTAAATATTGAATTAAAAGGTGTTAGAATTCTAATTGCTGAAGATAATGAAATGAACATAGAAGTTCTAAATAATATACTCCAGCCATACAGACCAATTATAAAAACAGTCATAAATGGACAAGAAGCAATAGATATCTGTAAAGAAGAAACATTTGACATTATACTTATGGATATTCAAATGCCAATAGTAGATGGAATACAAGCAACAAAAACACTAAAGAAAAAATTAAAAATAACTACACCAATAATTGCAGTCTCAGCTAATGCTTTTAAAAATGAAATTAATGAATGCTATAAAGCAGGAATGATAAATTACATTATTAAACCATATGAAGAAGAAGATTTACTTCAAATAATCCAAACAGAATTAAACAAAAAACATTTCGAAATTTATAATCTAGATAAGCTGATAGATATGAGTAAAAATGATAAAAACTTTTTAAATAGAATGATAGGATTATTTATAAAGATAGCTTCAGAATCTCTAATTAATATTCAAAAAGCTATAAGTGATAAAAATATTAGCATAGCACAAAAAGAATTACATAAATTAAAACCTACATTCAAAAATATGAATATTGAGTTTTTAGACACAGAAATTAAAACAGTAAATCAATACAAAAATGAGAAATACAATTCTACAATAGAAGAAACATTAATATCAGCACTAGATAAAATAAAATTATTAATCAATAAACTAAAAGAAGAAAAACACCGTTAAAGTTAACAGAACATGACCAAAGAATAACATTAAATTAACATTAAAACGTTTTAAATTAAAAAATAGACACATCAATCAAAACGAGTCTATTTTTATTACTTTTTTGTTTTTGAATTAAATCCTTTTTGCTATGTTTGTCGTTATAAACTAAAAAAAAATATAAAAATTCTAATTATGAGTACAACAAAAAAGTCTTCAGGAGGTTTTTCTTCATTAGTTTCAGCAATTGCAATTGCAGTAGCATTAATTATTGCAATTCTTGTTTACAAGTTCATCTTTGGTGATCCAAGTAACTTTATTGATAACGATCCAAATGGTGAGCCATTAGAAGGAAATTACTTAGGTATAGTTTATAAAGGAGGGATTATCGTACCTTTCTTATTAGCAACAAACTTTGTTGTAATTATTTTTACTATTGAGCGTTTCATCAACTTAGCTAAAGCTAAAGGTAAAGGTGGATTAAATTCATTCGTTTTAAAAATGAAAGAATTATTAAAAAATAAAGATGTTTCAGGAGCAAAAGAAGAATGTGATGTTCAAAAAGGATCTTTAGCTGCTGTTGTTCATGCGGGATTAACTAAATACGAAACAGTTCAAAACACAACTGACTTATCTAAAGAAGAGAAAGTAGATGCTTTGAAAAAAGAATTAGAAGAAGCTACAGCATTAGAAATGCCAATGTTATCTAAAAACTTAGTAGTATTATCTACTTGTGCATCTGTATCTACATTAATTGGTTTGATTGGAACAGTAATGGGGATGATTAAATCATTTGCTGCGATGTCATCAGGTTCTCCAGATACAGCACAATTAGCAACTGGTATTTCTGAGGCACTTATCAATACATTATTAGGTATCTTAGGTTCTACATTAGCGATTATTTTCTTTAACTTATTCTCTACTAAAATTGATCAATTAACAAATAGTATGGATGAGGCTGCTTTTACAATTGTACAAGACTTTTCAGCTTCTAAATAATATCAGCGTTAATTTATTAATTAAAAAAGAACGAAATGGCTAAGATAAAAGCTCCTAAAGCGTCTCCTACGATTGACATGACACCTATGGTGGATTTGGCTTTCTTATTGGTGACTTTCTTTATGCTTTCTGCTAATTTCCGTTCAGATGAACCTGTACAAGTTGATACTCCATCGAGTATTGCTGATGCTGAAATTCCTAAAAATGTCATCATGATTACTGTTGACAAAGAAGGAAGAGTATTATATGGATTTACTGGCGGACAAGAAGCTAGAAAAAACCTGTTGATTAAAATGGCTGATAAATACAAAGTCAAATTCAACAAAAAACAGTTAGAAGAGTTTAGTATATTACCAAGTTTTGGATGTTCAGTTCAACAACTTCCTCAGTATCTAGAGATGGAGTCTGAGAAAAGAAAAGAGTTGAAAGCTTCCATTCCAATGGACTCTACTAACAACCAATTAAAGGATTGGATTTATTTTGGAAACATTGAAGGATTAGCTTCTGGAAAAGTAAAATTTGAAGAAGCAGTAAATAAAAATCCTGAAACTGAAATGAATGAATACAAACCTAAATTTGTTCTAAAAGTAGATGGTAAAGCATTGTACGAACATGCAAAAGGCGTTATCGAAATTTTTAGAGACTTAGATTTAAATAACTTAAACTTCGTTACTTCATTAGAAGGAGGAGGCGAAAAACATTAAGATATTATGGCAGATATGGGAGAAAGTGGCGGAGGCCACGAAAAGGGAGGAAAAAAACGCGCCAAGAAAGGGTCTACTCGAGTAGACATGACCCCACTGGTAGATTTAGCCTTCTTATTATTAACTTTCTTTGTCTTGACTTCAACTTTTAGTAAACCTAAAATAATGAGTCTTGTTTATCCTGCAAAACCAAAAGAAGATGTTAAAATAGAAGAGCAAAAAATCAACAATGCTATCACTTTTTTAATATCAGAGAATAAGATCTTTTACTATAAAGGTGAATTCTATGGTCCTGAAAATGCAAAAGGTAAACCAGCTACTCAACTTGAAGAGACTTCTTTCGGTCCAAAAGGTGTGAGAATGCTTCTTGCAGATTTGAATAAATCTGTTTTGAATGGTAAGAAAAAGTTAAAAGCAAGGTTAGATAGCAAACAAATAAAAACAGATGAGTATTTATCTGGAATCAGAGATTTAAAAAGAGCAGATGAAGCCCTTAAAGTTTTGATTAAAACAGACGATAAAGCAATTACAAAAAACTTCATTGACTTAGTTGATGAGTTGAGAATCCATGAAATTGGTGTTATTGCTCCTGTTGATATACTACCTTCTGAACAAGAATTGTTAAACGCTAAATTGAAATAACATGGCAGTAACATTAGTAGTAATTATTTTAATTTCATTTGTATCCTTATACGAGTATTTCTCTGCTAGAAAATGGCAACAAGTAACTTCACACGAAAGAAACGAAGTTATTTTTGAAGGGAAAAACCAAGAATATGGTGCTTATGCTCTTAGAAGAGATTACGATAAAAAAATCATTTACATTCTTTTGGGATTAGTTTTGGTTATTGGGATCACATTTGGTATCTCTAAATACCTTCGATCAATTCCAGAAGAAGTAATCGAAGAGGCGCCAATTGACATGACGCAATTTGAATTACCAGCAGCTCCACCGGAAGAAGAAATACCACCTCCACCAGTAGAGGCTCCACCTCCACCACCGGTAGAGAAAACAATTGCATTTACTCCGCCAGTTGTAACTGACGATGTGGTTGATACTCCTCCACCATTACAAGAGGACTTAGAAGACACCAAAGCATCAACGATAACAAACGATGTGGAAGAATCTTTTGAACCACCTGTAGAAACAGCACCTGTTGTTGTTGAGAAAAAAGTGGAAGAACCAGTAGCATTCGTGGATGAAGATCCTACTTATGCAGGTGGTATAAATGGATTTAGACAATTCTTAGCAAACAATATTCAATACCCTCAAATCGCGGTTGATCAAGGTATCGAAGGTAAATGTTACGTTAGTTTTGTTGTGGATAGAAACGGAAGCATTAGTAACGTTGCAGTAGCTAAGGGTATTCGTGGATGTCCTGAATGTGATAAAGAAGCTGTACGTGTTATTAGAATGACACAAGGTAAATGGGGAGCTGCCAAAGTAAATGGTAAACCTGTTAAATACAAGTACATGCAAGTTGTAGAATACAAACTACAATAATCAAATAGATTTATATTTTAA
>Ga0228627_1000622_pt1 | contig 20784 bp, 20 predicted proteins | sample 33DmetaG_FD_190483 | JGI IMG/M metagenome (GOLD analysis project Ga0228627, IMG submission 190483) | Seawater microbial communities from Monterey Bay, California, United States - 33D | ecosystem: Environmental > Aquatic > Marine > Coastal | place: USA: California | collected 2016-09-28 | reverse complement strand
AAGTAAAAAAAAAAACAAATTAATAGAAAAATGTATAAAAACATATATTTTTATGGTAAAGAATAATATTAAATATTCTTATTGGGGATGGTCAATAATGAATATTTTTACAATAAATATAAAATTATTAAATTATAATAAAAAGTATGGTATATTTATTGAAAAAAATACTAATTATAAAGTTCAAATATTACAAGAAATAAAAGGTAGAACACATAACGAAGATCATAATATTTATAAAAATAAAATAATATTTAAAAATCGTTCTAATGATTGGAATGTTGATACACATCAACTAAAAAAATAATTTATATATATATATGGAAAATTTAATATATTTTTTAGTAATTAATATGAATAAAAATCCAAAAAGATGGAATAATATAGTGCAATTATTTAAAAAATATAATATTAAAAACTATGAAAGAATTGAGGGTATAGATCCTCAAAATTTAAAATATAAAGAAGTTATAAATAAATTATTATATAGAAAAAGATTACTCGGTAGAAAATTGTGTTGTAATAACAATTATGAAAACACAAAATGGCTGTATGATGGAACATTTAATACATCATGGCCAAACTTGAGTTATGGAACAAAAAGTATAGCAGAAAAAGGATTAATATTGTCTAATTTAGTTGCTTTAGAAAGAAGTAAAAATATAAATTCTAAATTTATATGTATTTTAGAAGATGACATATTTTTTTCATTAGAAAATTATAAAAGGTTGTATAAATATTTAAAAACTACAAATAAAGAACTAATTATATTAGATAATCGTCAAAATAAAATGTTAACCGGATGTGGAACTTCAGGAATCATATATTCAAAAAATATTATAGATAAAATTTATAATTACACTCATCCATTATCAACATTAAAAATAACATATAATTTATGGCGAATTAGTGAATTAGATAAGTGTGTTTTAGATATTTTTATGATGTCATTATTAAGAAAAATAAAACATAATATTAGATGGAGTGTTATACCAATAATAGTTAGTGATTTATATCCATCAACTATACAATTAGAAAAATACAATAAGCCTATAATAAATTTAAATATATAAGATAACATATACTATATTAATTATTTATGGAGAGAAAAATACCAAAAATTATCCATATGACAAATAAAACAAAAATATTTCCTGAAAATATAATTAAAATGTGGAAAAAATTAAATCCTGATTATACTTTTACATTTAGCAATGACAAAGATTGTTATGAATTTATTGAAAAAAATTTCAATAAAGAATATGCTGAACTTTTTAATAAAATAAATTATGGTCCTAATAAGGCAGATTTTTGGAGATTATGTAAATTATATGTAGAAGGAGGAGTGTATGTAGATATAGATATAGTTTCCTATGCTTCTATCAATTATATTATTAAAGATTCTACTTTTTGTTCTTGTCTTTCTATATTAGGTAATTCAATTTTTCAAGCATTTTTATCAGCTACACCAAAAAATATATTAATTAAAGAATGTATACAATCATTTGTAGCTAACGCAGATAAAATGAATATTTTAAAAAATACAAATAATCATAATGTTGAACCAACATTTGATATGTATAATACAATAATTAGAAAATTAAATGTAAGAAAAATAAATCCTTTTATTGTTTACAATTTAAAAGTAAATAATAGAGAGAATAATAATTCGTTTAATGAAAAAATTATGTTTCTCCAAGAATTTAATTTAAAACAAACTATGAATAATGGATTTGGAATTAGAATGACAAATAATAATGGTTCAATATACAATATGTATGTTAGAAATGGAGAGAATAAAATTGTTTTAAAGTCGCGCCACAATGCTTATCAAAATGGTTATAATTATTAAATTTAAATTATATATTTTTTACAATAAATTATATAATTTATTTTTCATCATTAAGATAATTATGTAGCAAATTATCTTTATTAGTATTGTTTATATTTCCACTTAATAAGCATTGTTCATATAATTTTCTTATTATATCATTTGGAGCTTCACTTCCAGCTTTTAATAAATTATGCTTTCTTAAGTAGTTTTTCATTTCTAATACAGAAGTTCTTTTTATCTTATTATGTTCAGCATTAATTTTTTTACGAGTAGCAGCATTTTTAATTAATATAGAAACTTTTCTATTTTTTTTACCAAGATGATATTTGATAGTTTTTGTTTTTGTCCTAATATAACCATTATTTGGATAAGGGTTAGAATAAGTATTTTGATTTTTATCGATGCTATTATTTATAACTTGTGAAACTTCTCTCTTTATTTCATTATTTATTTCATTAGGTAAGTCATTATTTTCAAAATTGTTTGAAGTTTTTTCAATAATATTTGTTTGATTATCTTGAACATTATTTATAGATTCACTTTTTACTGGTAAATTTACTAACTGGGGTTCTTTATATGATGTATTTTTAAATGTAAAATTCTTCCATTGTCTAAATGTTGGCTTATTGCCATTTTTCAAGCAACCATATGGAACATCGCCATTTTCTTTATTTGTTATAGTTAATTTAGATTCAACATCATCTTTTTCTTTTAAATTATCTGGCATATCAATATTAATAAGAGGTCTATTTGCCTTCATTGTTTTATTACGCCCTTTTTGTGATAATTGTTGTAAAAAATTTAATGATTTCATAAATTCATTTTGAAATTCATTATTTTCTCTTGTATCCAAGTTTTTATAAATACCTTTTTTTTTTGTATTACTTTCAGTATTGCTATTATTTTGAATAATGTTTCTCTCTATATTTTCAGTAAAATTCTTTTCTTTTTGCTTGTAATTTTTTATTTTCTGTAATAAATCGCGTTTTAATTTATTAGGTTGAATATTATTTTTTATAGTAGATATTTTCTGTGTTTTATTATATGAATGTTTTTCTTTTTTTGTTCCACCACCAACTTTAAATAAATCAGGATTAATAGTTATCGGTTTTATATTACTCATGTTTACTTTATTAATTTATTTTTAAATTAATAAAATCACGAATAAAAAAAATATTACGAATACATTAAAGCTATTATTTTATTATCTTCTTTTTCTTTATCATCGTTATTATTTTTAAATAATTCTAATCCTTTTTCTATATCTCTAAATGTTATTTTTGTTTTTTCTGTATTTTCTAAACAAAAAACTCTTCGACTATGTGCTATTTTAATTTTTGAAAAAAAATTCTCTATATCTCTCCCAAATGACTTGAATAACAATTTGTTATCTTCAAAAAATTTTGATTTTATTTCATCACTTATTGTCCAGCCATTATCATTTACTTTTTTAGTAAAAATATCTTTTAATTCTTCACAACTATATTCATTAATTTTGTAATTCCAAGTAAATCTAGATCTTAAACCTGGATTAAAAGAAAAAAAACAATTATTTAATTCTTCTTCGTAACCAGCAATAATAACCATTAATTCATTCTTATGATTACTTAAAGATTCACATAATGTATCTAAACACTCTTTTGCAAATGAATCTCTCTTTTCTGCATTACCTAAACTATACGCTTCATCAATAAATAATACACCACCTAAACTATCTTTAATAACATCTCTAGTTTTTAAAGCTGTTTGTCCTAAATATCCAGCAATTAAATCACTTCTAGTGACTTTTCTAAATTTATTACTTTTTAATATATCCATTTTACAAAAAATATCTCCTAATATCATAGCAATTTCAGTTTTTCCAGTTCCTGGTGGACCATATAGAACTGTATGTAAATAATCTTCATTTATTTTATTTTCTTTTTTTGGTATATGTAAATTTTGTAAATAATAAATTATTTGGTCACTAATATTCATTTTGAGTTCTTGTAATCCAATTAATGAATTTAACTTAAAAAGAGGCACTTTAATAGAATGTAATTTTTCTAAATCAATATTATAAATTTTGTTTTCATCGTAAGGATAATCTTGAATAATATTAAGTAAATCTTGTAAACCATTTATCTCTCTTTCAATATTAATTTTTTCTTTTTCAATAATAATATTTTCATCAAAAAATTCTTGATAATCTTCATCAGAGTTTAAATATTGATACCAAAAATCATCATTGCTATTATTTCCATAACTAATAGAACCATAATGAATCTGTTTTTGATCATCATTTTTATTTTGTATTTTATTTTTTGGATTATATTCAGTATATGAGAAATTTTTATCTAATGATCTTTTTAATTTATTAGACATATTAAAATAATAATGTTTTTATTTTAATATAATTATTTTAATTAATTATAAAATTATTTTTTATATATATAATAATATAAGCTACATAATATTGCCCATGATGAAAAACCAATTATACAAAGTAAATATAAATTTTTTGAAAAATACTTGTATGTTACCATGACTATAATCCACATTTTAAAAATAATTAAATTTACAAAAACAGCACTAGTTATAAAATTTTCTTGATTTTTTTTATTTATTGCAAGTAAGCCTAAAATTCCAATTGGAAAACTTGATAATAATGCTCCAAGAGTAGGATTACCTTTATTTGAAATTATTATAACAAAATACATAAGTATTCCTCCAAAAAAAGCATTAAATATTGGATTATTTAATAGTTTTACTAAACTCATATATATATATAATATTAATTTAAAAATAAATTGATATAGATTAATAATTTTTAAATGAAAAATAAAATGTGTGATTTGAAAATGGAGCGTAGTGAAAATTTTAATGATAAAAAATTAAATGAAAAAAAAATTTCGGAAAAAGAAATTCCATGGACAATTATTAATTCATACTTTTCAAATCAACATCTTAAACTATTAATTAGACATCAAATTGAATCTTATAATGATTTTATTAGTAGACAAATTCCGCATACGATTGAAATGTTTAATCCTGTTCTAATTACATCAGAACAAGATTATAACAAAGAATTAAAAAAATATGGTCTAGAAGTTTACATTAATTTTGAAAATTTTAGTTTACATAGACCTCAAATTCATGAAAATAATGGAGCAGCAAAAATTATGTTTCCCCATGAAGCTCGACTAAGAAATTTTACATACGCATCAACTATGACTGTTGATTTAAATATTAAATATATTGTAAGAACGGGTAAAAAATTAGAAAATGTTCAAACATATTATAAAGTGCTTCCTAAAATTCATATTGGTAAATTACCTATTATGCTAAGATCAAATATCTGTGTATTATCTCAATATAAACATTTAACATCGGAAGTAATTGGTGAATGTAAAATGGACCCTGGTGGATATTTTATCATTAATGGTTCTGAGAAAACTTGTCTTGGTCAAGAACGAGCAGCTGAAAATCAAATTTATTGTTTTGATATTAGTAAAAATAATAGTAAATGGTCATATATGGCAGAAATTAAATCTGTTCCAGATTGGAAATGTATTTCACCAAAACAAATTGCTATTATGATGTCTTCAAAAAATAATTCATTTGGATATGGACTATGGATTCAAATTCCAAGACTTAAAAATCCAATTCCAGTTGTTATATTATTCAGAGCATTAGGTGTAATTTCAGATAAAGAAATTTGTGAAAAAATAGTTTTAGATTTAAATAATCCTCTATATGAAGTATTTATCAAAGAATTTAAAGCATCTATTATTGAAGGAAATAATTATCTAGATTATGAATCGGCAATGAAATATATTACAAGTAATGTAATGTATACACCAATGAATATGGATAAAGAACAAGGTGCTATAAAAAAGCGTGAATTTGCGGAAGAAGTTCTAGAAAATGACTTATTTCCACATTGTCATAATAAGAGACAAAAAATTTATTTCTTAGGATATATGATATTTAAATTATTCAAATGTTATTTAAAACTGGCACCAGTTGATGATCGTGATTCATATATTAATAAACGCATTGATTTAACAGGAACACTTCTTAATAATTTATTCAGAAATTACTTGAATAAGCTAGTAAAAGATATGCAAAAATATATTGTAAGAGAGATTAATACAGGTTCATGGAAATCAACAGAAGATTATAGTAATATTATTAATTTAACAAACATTTATAAAATTATTAAATCTACAACAATTGAAAATGGAATTAAGAGAGCATTAGCAACAGGAGATTTTGGTATTAAACAAACAAATAGTAATAAAGTTGGTGTAGCTCAAGTTCTAAATCGTCTTACATATATTTCATCTCTAAGTCATTTGCGACGTATTAATACTCCTATTGATAAAAGCGGTAAGTTAGTTCCTCCTAGAAAATTACATAATAGCTCATGGGGTTATTTATGCTGTGCGGAAACTCCTGAAGGGGCTTCCGTTGGTGTTGTAAAAAATTTAAGTTATATGTCAACAATTACAATTAATTCAAATAGCACACCTTTACTAGATTGTGTAAATCTTGAAATAACTAAAATAGAACATTGCAAAGATAATTTGGATAATTATGTAAAGGTATTTATCAATGGAGCTTGGATTGGTGTAACTGATGAACCAGAAAAATTATATTTATCTCTTAAAGATAAAAAATATAAGGGTATTATTAATATTTATACAAGTGTAATTTTCGATTATAAAAATCGTGAAATTAGAGTTTGTAATGATGGTGGAAGATTAATTCGACCAGTGCTCAAAGTAAATAATAATAAGATTTTATATACGCCAGAAATTATTAATAAATTAGAAAAGCAAGAATTAAGTTGGAATGATTTATTAATTGCTTGTAATATTGATGATTCTATTATTGAATATATTGATCCATTAGAACAATCATTTAGTATGATTGCTATGAAAAAGAAAGACTTAGTTACTAGCAAGAAAAATAATGTTATTTATAAATATACTCATTGTGAAATTCATCCAAGTTCAATATTTGGAATATTAGCATCATGTATTCCATTTCCAGATCATAATCAATCGCCGAGAAATACTTACCAATCGGCTATGGGCAAGCAAGCAATGGGTGTATATGTAACAAATTATGAAAAAAGAATGGATAAAACTGCGTATGTATTATCATATCCAATGAGACCACTAGTAGATACTCGTATTATGAATATTATTAATTTAAATAAAATTCCTTCAGGGGAAATGGTAATTGTAGCAATTGCTTCTCACACTGGTTACAATCAAGAAGATAGTATCTTATTTAATAAAGGTTCTCTAGATAGAGGATTATTCCAAGCAACTGTATATCATACAGAAAAAGATGAAGATAAAAAAATTCAAGGAGATGAAGAAATTAGATGTAAACCTGTTCCAAATAAAACAAAAGGAATGAAATTTGCGAATTATGATAAAGTAGATCATAATGGTGTAATTCCAGAAAATTCTCTAGTTGAAGATCGTGATATTATTATTTCAAAAATTCTTCCAATAAAAGAAAATAGAAATGATCATACTAAAGTTATTAAATATGAAGATCAAAGTAAAGTATATAGAACAAAAGAGGAAACATATATTGATAAAAATTATATTGAGAGAAATGGAGATGGATATAATTTTTGTAAAGTTAGATTACGTATTGTAAGAAAGCCTGTTATTGGAGATAAATTTTGTATTAGAGAAAATGCTTTAATTTTAACTGATTATGGATGGATTTCATTAAAAGAGATTGATATTAATAAACACAAAGTAGCTACATTAAAAAATAATAAAGAATTAGATTATGTTTATGCTGTTAAAAAATATGAGTTCGATTGTGTTGATGAAGAATTATATTCTATGAAAACTCAACAAGTTCATATGGTTTGTACCAAAGAACATAAATTATATATCAAAAAAAGATATCATAAAGATTTTGAATTTATTGAAGCTAAAAATGCATTTGGTAAAATGGTAAGATATAAAAAAGATGTTGTAAATATATTTCCAGATCAACAATATATTAATTTTAAAACTATTAGATATCCTATGGATTCTTGGTTAAAATTATTAGGTATTTATATTTCTGATGGTTGGAGTGATGATAAAGCAAAATGTATTAATCTTTGTGGATTAAAAAATAGAAAAAAAGAATTTATGAATTCAACATGTAATGAATTAGGTATTGAATATTCTATTTATGAACAAGGAATTATAATTTCAGGTTATAAATATTCAGAAATTTTTGATAATTTAATTAATAAAAAATCTTATGAAAAATATTTACCCGATTATGTATGGTCTTTATCACAAAGACAAAGTAGAATTTTATTAGATAGTTTAATGAGATGTGATGGACATACATATACTTATAAAGGCGAACCATCTTTTCAAAGATATGGAACAACCAGTCTTCAATTAGCCGAAGATATTCAAAGATTAGCATTTACATGTGGATGGTCTGGTATTATTAAATTAGATAATTCCTCTTTAGGAATAACAAGAGTAGGCATAAGAAATTTAGGAAAAAGAGCTGGTGAAAGAGTAGAAGCTACTCAAACACACGATTATTATAAAATTAGTATAATTACTAAACAAAATAATCCTTGGGTTAATAAGAAAACTAATTATGCAAATAAAGAAGATTATATTAAATTTACAGGAAAAGTAGGATGTATTGAAGTTCCAGATACTCACCTATTTTATTATAAAGAAGATATTTATTCACCGCCAGTATGGACTGGTAATTCTTCAAGGCATAAATAGACTGTGCCGAAAAGCATCCTGCTCAATCAATTCAGGCTCTTGATTGAGAAAAACAGTTGTGCTCCTGATACCTTTAATAGGTAATAGACAGATGCTAGTAACCAATTTTAGATTGGTTGCAAGACACCTTGATGCGGGAAACCCCTTAGAGTCCTAGCTACCACTTTTACTTGGAAACTTGTAAAAGGAACTCGGTTAATAGCCGAACCCAATGGTAATAATGCTAGGGATTGGGCAATCCGCAGGGTAACTACCTACGTCCGCTATGGTAAGGATATGGTAGGCCTTCAGAGACTGAACGGGTGTCGGTCAGCAATGATAGATTAACCATCTTGAGCTGGCTTAAGATACAGTCCACCCTCTAGAGAAATTTAGAGGAATACCCTTGGGTCAAAAGGGAACTATTGGAAATATTATTAATGAAGAAGATATGCCTTTTACAGCAGAAGGACTGAAACCTGATATTATTATTAATCCTCATGCTATTCCTAGTCGTATGACTATTGGTCAATTAAAAGAAACATTATTAGGAAAAGTATTAGTTCAACTTGGACTATTTGGCGATGGAACAAGTTTTGAAGATTTAGACATTAAAGATATTTGTAAAGAATTACAAAAAAATGGTTATGAATCTAATGGTAATGAAGTATTATATAATGGTCTTACTGGAGAACAAATTGATAGTAATATTTTCATTGGACCAGCATTTTATCAAAGATTAAAGCATATGGTAAATGATAAACAACATAGTAGAAGTATTGGACCAATGGTTAATCTAACACGTCAACCAGCGGAAGGACGTTCAAGAGATGGTGGTCTTCGATTTGGAGAGATGGAAAGAGATGCTATGGTAGCACATGGCGCATCAAGATTTACAAAAGGACGTCTATATGATGCATCAGATGCTTTCAAAGTAAATGTTTGTAAGAAATGTGGATTAATAGCAGCATATAATGATAAAACACATATTCATTATTGTAAAACATGCGAAAATAGAACAGACTTTAACTTAGTTCATATTCCATATTCTTGTAAATTATTATTCCAAGAACTAATGACAATGAATATTGCGCCAAGAATTATGACATAAAAATTATTGTTTATTACATTAAATTAAAGTAAAAATATTTTTTTTATATTTTTATATTAATATAATATAAATGCCAAATATTACAATGACTATTCATACAAAACCTTTAGTATATAGAAGTCAATCTAATAGTATAGGTTTAAGTGGTATGGCTGTAGTAACTAGTAGAGCAGATACTAAAGTTAGTAATATAAATGGAGCCAATCCACCAAAATTTTATCCATCAAGTCAAGGTTATTCTAATTATGCTAATTTAAGAAGAGTATATAAAAGTGATGCTGGTGGTGGTGAAAATTATTTTACATCATCCCAAGTTATGGAATTAAAAAAAATAAATGCTGTTGGAAAAAGTAGTTTTGGAGATAATGTTCATGGTTTCTCTCATGGATATATTGATAAATCTTTTACAAATACTAAATTAAGACATGTTAGAAATGGCGGAACAGTTGCCCCCCCTAAAAAATCTTCATTAGATAATAAATTCCGAAGTGGTGGTTCTGCTATAACAAATGTTAGAAGAGACTTAAATAGAGTTGTTAGACCATAAATAAAAATATAAAAATTTTATTAAAATCTTATATTTTTTAAATTATTTTTTTAAACATTTATTCGCAATTGACAAAAATAATATAAATAAGAGAGAAATATATATAACATTAATTAAATTTTTTACATAATCTATATTATCATCTTCTAATTCTGTAACATTATTTGGTTGTTGTTTTCTATTTTCAAATGCCTCTCTACATGGCGTATTTGTAACTGGATTAATTTTGTTTGGAAACCAACAAGGATTCATATTTTTTATATCAGAAGTCAATACATGTTGTGTTTCTTGAGATACATTATTATTTACATCAATAGTTTCCATCTTAATATCTTGACATTCTGGACTATTACCTAACATAAATGCTTGAAAAACACCAAGAGGATTTAATTGTGCTATATTACTCATTGTTCCAGGAAGTAAACCTTCAAATTCAGTAAAATTAACTCCCATACCAGAAGATATAAATGGTATTTCACCACCTGGAACATTATTTACATATATAAATCTATTTACTTGATTTCCAGTTTTTTTATCTGTACATTGAGCTCCAGTTTGTAAAAAATATTTGTTTCCTAAAGGTTTTCCTGTTGCTGAAGCAGCACCGCCACCACTAACTAATAATTCAGTATAAGCAATAAGACCATTTATATTACTACCAATAGCACCTAGAGAACCATGGTCGGACATCCCAATTTCTTTTGGTGTTTTTATAAATTTATAATATTTGTAATTTGGGCCTAATATTTGTTCTTCCATACCAGATAAATCATTCATTATATTATCAAAAAAATTACTCATTATATTAATATATGTAAATAATTTTATTTAATTTTAATTTAATCCACCAATTTTTGGTGGTGGATCTTTAATAGTTTCCATATTTCTACCGGCTGTTCCAAATCCTTGATTTCCTATTTTATTTACCATATCTGTTACACTTTTTTGAAGTAAATTTAATCGATTATTCATTCCATCAACTTGTTTTTTTAATCCTTGTAATTTATTTACTTCTTTTGATAAAATATTAATTTGAGAAGCATTATTTATAGATAAAAATAAGGGATCTTTACTTAAACAAGAATTATTATTTGTATTTTCATTATTATCACTATTTTGATTATTTTCTAAATTTTCTATAGTTGTAAAATAATTATTATATAAAATAACTAATAATACTAAAGCTAATAATATTAAAATACAATTCATTATATAATATTATTATTTATTATTTTCTATAATAATATTATAATGAATTTGAAAAAACCATATAGTAGTTATAAATGGCAATTTCAACCATATGTATCATGGAAAGGTAAATCAACTACATCAATTATACCAATTAAATCTAGACCTAATACTAATCAAACTAGCAAAGCTGCTCATAGAGCAGGTATTAATCCTATTTATGTAGATGAAGCAAACGATTATAGTAGTGCTTTTGGAACCGCCAGACCTTTAAAACATTATAGAAAACAATTAAAACCTCCTAGAAAAGATAGCGCTAAAAGTGTAGGCAGAGATCAATCTATGATAGATTTACCAGGAAGCACTGTTTATTTAGGAAATAATTCAGATGATTGCTCAAAATGTAATGATGAACATAATAGTATATTAGGGTCAATAAAAGAAAATATTTTGAGAGAAAATAATGATATTAAAGAACATATTCATGAAGGTGATAAATTTTTAAATCCATGTAATGGAAGACCAGTTTGTCAAAGTTGTAATGCTCCGAACAATAGAATTCGAAGTGCTGTTACTCTTTTACATAAAAATTATTATTCTGATACAAGAAATTATTTAAAAAGTAGAGTTAAAACATATCAACAAAACTTAAATTTATCAAAAAATAAATTCATTAAATATCAAGATGAAGAAGGAAATCCTATATATCCAACTAACAATTTTTATTCATGGCAAGGATTACTTAATGATAAATATGGTTTAGATGGTGATAAAGCAATTGCTCCTCAACAATTTGTATCAACCAACTTTATACAGAAAGGATGTAATAATGAATGTAATGATGGTTATACCAAAAAAACTATTATATATAAACCAAGTAATCAAAACTTTTCTCAACAAGGAGCTGTATCTTCTGGATTAAGAACACTAAATGCAAAAGTAAATAATATTAATAAAAATGCAAATTCGTTTTATACAGCTTGTGGTAGAGAAGGTGCTAATGCTGGTAAATATAGTTCAAATGTTAACCCACCAATTTTTTTAAAATCAAGATATCAAGTATGTATACCAAATATTAGAAGAAGAGTGATATGGAATAATAATACTGGAAGGCAACCAAAAGGTGGTAGTGGTAATAACACACTTTGTTTTCATACACCACAAGGTTCTATTATCCCATCTACAAATGGAGATACTATCAGTAATATAAGTGGTGCTGGAACAGGTAGACTTATTCCAAAACAGCAAATCTTTAGATAATTTTTTATATTATTTTATATACATTTTATATTTCTTTAATATATAAAATGAATTATAATGAACAAAATGAATTATAATGAACAAAATGAACAAAGAATAATTACTAATAGAAAGTATAAATTATTTTCTTTTGCTTCAGAAACACATGTTTTGTCTATTCAAGTATTATCAACCACATTAATATTTTGTCTCCTATTATTTAATGATAAATTAGTTAAAAATATAGATAAAAGATATATAATTTTTATATCATCATTTTTAATAATTGCTGGTATAGTTATATTAATTAGCGCAACATATGAATTTATTATTTTTATTAATATTGAAAAATTACCATTGAACAATTTTACTTTTCTATTATTATGTTATCTTATTATATTTTTTATAAATATAGTATTTGCAGTACTTTTTTATAAAATTAGTAAAAATAGAGCATTTTAAAAAACAATATTATCATTAATCCATTTTTTTATTTGAGTATTTATAGGATTTAATATACTATTAATTCCATTAATATATTCATTATAATTTTGAGGATTTTTTTCTAATAAAACTAGTGTGTTATAAATTATATTATAATCTTGAATACTATATAGTTTTGTTATATTTACAAAAACATTATCTATATCTTTTGTATAACTTATAAATGATGAATTTATATTATTAATGTTTGAATTTACAATTAAATTATTAGAACTACTTTGAACAATTGCATTAGAATTTTCATCTATATTATTTGAATTTAAATCACTTTCTAAAAACATTTTATACATTCTTAAAGTATGTAATAATGCTGGATTATCTACTTGATTATATGTTATAATTAAATTATCAATTCCTTTAATAGATAATTTTTTCAATAAATTAAATAAACTATTATTTTGAATTTCTGGAATATTTTTATAAAACTTATTAAATCTTACAACAGCATTAAATAAATAAAATAAATCATTTTTTGAATCATTATAATAAGCTCTAGATAATGGTTGAGTCCATCCCGCTGCTTGTATATACAATAAATTATTATGTATATTTAATTTACTACCAATTGGATAAAATCCTAAAAATGATATTTGTATCATTGCTTGTAGTGGCTCTAAAATAATTTCAAAACGTTCTTTACGTTTTCCTTTTGAAAACATACTATAAGCAGAGATCATAGAATACATTTATAATTATAATATTTATAATTAAAATGCTTTTATTAATTTTATTTATAATTATTTATTATTATTTTTTTAAAAGAATATATTCATAATCTAGGACGCTGGTGTAATAAAAGCATGCCTACTTGTAATGATAAAGTTATAGAAAGAAAAAATGACCATGGCTATTATGGATAATGATATGGGATTAAGTAATTTAAAATTTGATAGTAATAAAAAAATTTCTATTAATAATAAAAAATGACTATACAAGAATATATTAACTATTATTATTTTCTATAATAATAGTATATGAAAAATTGTTGTAATATAAATAAAAAATCTAAAAGATGTATAAGAAAAGATGGCAAAATATTTAGTTTACCAAGAAAATTTACAAGAAAACAATGTAGAAGAATAAAAGGGTTTTCGAAAAAAAGTTCTTGTGCTCCTTTTAAATATTGTAAAACTATTAAAGGTGGAGGTCCTAAAGAAGAATATTCATTTATTTTAAAACAAAAATTGGGAGAAGGGGAAAAAGGAATATATCAACCTGAAATACAAAAATTAATAATAAGTAATATTCCTGCCTCAAAATTAACACCAGGATATATGTTAGCTCGTAAAGAATTTTTAAAGATGAGACAAAAACATGAAGAAAATAAAATTAGAAATGAAAAAATTTCAAGTCAAGTAAAAACAATAGAAGATAAAAATTTTCTAAATAAAGTAAGATAAATAATAAATCAAAACTAAAAAAAATATCTCAGCAAAAAAATCCTGAAAAAAAGCACCAACAAAGTTAGAAAAAAACGAATAGATGAATATAATAGAAAAACGGATATTGCTAAAGAACAATTTAAAGAAATATAAGAGTGACCTGTTTCTATAAGAAGAAGAAGTCAAACAAAACAAAATAGAGAAGAACTAAAATAATTGGAACGTTATGTTTATTAAATATTTATTTCCATAGAATAGCGAACTAGTAAGGTAAATACTAAGGTGTGTAATAAATAACCTAATATAGTAGGACATCCATTTTTATCTGATAATTTTCCTATTAAATTACCTAATATACTTTGTGTTAATCTAAACATCGTTGGGTTAAATAAAATGACTACTAAAAATGTTCCTATTAAAGAAAACTTCCATTTTTCTAAATTATTTGGTTCTAATTCTTCTCTACATTTTTGACAATCTACTTTATTATTTGTCATTTTATATATTATATTTTTAAATAATAAATAAAATAAAATATACATTTAATTTCTATGATAAATATTAGTATTATATCAAATTTTTATAATATGGTATTTTGTATTTCATACACCATTGAACACATTTTTGTATATTATTATTCTTAATATTTTCTAATTTATCATTTTTGTTCTTATTATTAATTAAATTAATAGTTGATATAATATTTTCTATTTGTTGTTGTCCAATAATAGCATTATATTCTTCTAATTTATTCAAAAAAAAGTATGGTATCTTTATATTCAATATTCTTTTTAAAAAATTTTTGTCATTGTTAATTTGTCTATAATTTAATATAATTTTATCTAATATACTTTTCACATTAATAGATTTAAATTTTTTACATACAATATATTTTTCTGAATTAGCATACCGACTAGTAAATGGTTTAACAATATAAATTTTTTCATAACATAATGATAATAAATAAATTAAATCCACAGATGCTTCAGTAAATAAATCAAAAAATTTTAAAATAAATATTCCACCTTCTTTTTGCATTGAAATAGCAAAGGATATTTGATATAAAATTAATTTAGTTGATACAATTTCTTGTTTATTAAAATCAACAGAAAAATCAAATCCACCATCACCAGTTATAATATCAATTGAATTTTTGTATTTTTCATAACAATATTTTAAATTTTCAACATCAGATAAATCACCATTTTTATTTATACCATACTCTATTTTAACATTTTGATTTTTATTTAAAAAATATTGGCTTTTTTTCCATCCAGGTATATTATCATTATCGCTTATCAATGTCAATCCATAATAAATATCATTTGTATTATTTCTCAACCATAATAAAGCTTCTATAAATCCACCTGGACCTTCAGCTAAATGAAAACTACTAATATTTGGTATTGTAACATCATTAAATATATCTAATAAATGAAAAATTTCTATTAATTTAAAAAATGATCTAGATAATGGTTTTAGTTTAGATATAGAAGTTTTATAATATGGAATTATAGTGTGTATATATTCATAAGGATTTGTATATTTTTTATATAAATCCCATTCTGAATAATATATATTTATTTGTTTTTTAACATAATTAATATAATTGTATAATGATTTATTTACATAAATATTAATATTATCTACATCATTAGTATATGTAAATGAAATGTTATTTATATTTACAGTATTACTATTACTTGGTAATAAATAAAAACTCATGTGCTAATTATGTAAATAAATTTATATTTATATAATTTTCTAATTAAAGGTTATAATTTATGATTCTAATTTTAATTTTTTAATTTTTTTTGGTTTAGTTTTTTTCTCTTCCTTCTGTATTTCTTTATTTGTTTCTTCAATTATTTTTTTAGATTTTAAACTTTCAACAAATTCTTCCTTTTTCTCTTCAGGAGTTTCTTTAGTTAAAATATTATTAGCATCAACAATGTCAATATTTCTAACTTTTTTATAAATAAAATAGTTATTATTAAAAGATATTATTTTTTCTTCATCGGTCATTTTCAAAGCATTACCATAATTATTTTTTGCTCGCGGATTTCTCTCAATTTCCTCTAACACTTTGTTATATAAAATTTCAAATGAACCAACAGATGATGGAAAATTAATTCTTTTCAATTCATCTTCTGTTAATTTGGCAAATCCATAATCTTGCATTAATTGATCTAAATAATCAAAATTTACTAAATATTCTTTAAAAACTTTATTAATAGATTCTTGATAAACTTCAATACCATAACCAATAGAAGTTGTATTATTATCAAAACTTCCTCTATCATATTTTTTTGTAATTTCAGTAATTTTTTTATCATCTTTCATAAGAGTATAGCTTTCATTTTCTTTCTTATCTTTAAGCAATTCAAATATTTTTTTACCATCAAAACAAGTTCCTATTACAATTCCATTTATCGCAGTACATTGAGATAAATTAGTTAAGAAATTTTGTAATGTATTATTATTTTCAAACATATAATGTAAAGCAAATTGTATTGAGCTTACATTAAATCCTCCTTCTCCTTTTCCATAAATATTATATACTCCTTTACCTAATAATTTCTCATCTTTTGGACCATTTCCAAAAACAGCTTCTGTAATTTGTTTACCTTTATCTGTAAATTGCGCATCTAATTTGCGAATATTTAATCCAGCATTGCCTTGAATAAACATTACTTTTGGTAAAATTTTAAATTTTTTTTTATAATTAATATAACGAGCACAAGCTCCATCTAATTTATTTTCAATATTATCTTTTGAAATATCTAATCCAAATACAAATGAAAAATTTGCATTAATCCATTTTGGTAAGTCGCCACCTTTTCCCATAGCATAATCTATTAGTGTGTCACCTTTTTTTGAAATAGAATTTACTAATATATTTTTCACATATAAGTTATGAAAATCACGTAATGGTCTAGTAATTGAAACACCTTCTACTTTATTATAATAAATATCATCATCTCCTAATTCATTTTCAATATTTTTACCAGTTGAAATCATTTTTTCTGTAATTGGATTATGGATACTATGCCAATTACTGTTAGCTACATGATATGCGTTACCAAAATTCTTATTACCTGCTCTAAAATCCGCTGTTTTGTCATATCTTACTCTTAATGGAATCCATCTCCATTGTTTTTCTTTTGTAATATCATATCTAAATTCAACAATCATATTATCTTCTATAATTTCATTTTCTTCTGTAAACATTTGTTTTACATTTAAATTATCATATGATAGTAAAACATTACAAACGCCAGCATCATTATCATAAGGATTAGTTGGAAAGAATTGAACTGGTTTATATGAATCTTCATCATCTATATTTGAATTATTTGGAAATACATCTTCAATTATATTAACACATGGATTTATATAACCATGTTTTTTAATATCAAAACCAACCCGTAAAATTAATGTTTTATATTGATTAATTTGATTATTAGTTAAAAGATTTGTTCCTGATTGGAAAATATTACCTATAGATTCTTGCCCATTTGGCATTTTCTTTGTTGTAACTAAAAAGTCAATTGTATTATATATGGCAGGTTTCCATTTGAATGAATAATCCCAAGTAATCTTATGTGATTTTGCCTCTTCTCCTATTTTATCACTACCAACGCCTTTATCCATTGGAGTAAAAATTAAACCATCAGTATTATATTCATAAAAATCATTATTAACTTGAGATAATATTGTATTACATCCTACAAATATAGATTGTTTTTCACTTTCAGAATAAAATTTTTTATTTTCTATTCTAATAGGCGGTAAATTATTTTTACTTCCAAACAATACAGGTTCCAATCCTTTCAAAAATTTATTCAATAATGGTAATCTAAAATTTGTTTGAATATCTTCCATTGTAAGTGGAGTAAAACCTAGACTTCTAACATCTTTATTATTAATGAAATAAATATCAAATGCTGCATATAAATTAATAAATTGCCCCTTTTTATTATATAAAATATGTTCTCCATCTAAAATACTTTCATATAAATCTTTATTTTTTGTTTCTGCTCCAGTAAATTGAATATTCATATTTGTTGTAATTAAATATATTTTTCCTTTTTTATTAATAAATAAGAGTTTTCTATCACCATCAGCCTTATCTGTTACAGTATACATATTTCTAATATTAGGAATCTTAGCATCTTGATTTTTTTCAGTAATATTATTCATTTGTAATGTATATGAACTTGGTCCAATAAAATCTCGCGTTTGAATATTTTTTTCATATTTACTATCTTTTTTAATAATTTTTAAATAATCTCTTCCAACATCATTTTGTTCATCATAAGAAATTGGAAATTTTGATTCTTGTAATCCAGATAAAATAATTTTTATTAATTTTTTAATTTTACTCTCTAATTGTTTAAAATCTGTTGAATCGCTAATTTTATCATTATCTAATTCAATTTCAATTTCATATTTTTCACTCCCGTCAAATATATTACTTTCTTTGATATTATAATATTTAGTTTTACTTTCTTTTACAATACTCAAATCAATATTAACTGGATAATCAGGATGAGTAAATGTAAATCTTTTTATCAATCTGTAAAATTTTTTTACATTTTTTAATTCACTAATAATACTATTTATTTCATCGCTTGATGTTATCATCTCTTCATTTTGATATGATGCTCTAAAATTAAAATTATCAACATTAGCTGGATTATTTACACTTTCATCTTCTATTAAATCTTTTGTTATCAAAGTAACATCAGTATATATATTCCCATTTTCATCAATAATATTATTACTTTGACAATATTTTTGTATATTAGTTAAGCCATTTATTTGAATACGTAATTTTTTATCTGATAAATCAGGGTTTATATTCAAATAATGTCTACCAACATCATCAAATGTAAAATTCATTGATTTTAGTATTTTAATGACATTATCATAGTTAATTTTATTAATATTTTGAATATTCTTGATTTTACGAGTTCCAAATCTGATTTCAAATTCAGGATTATTATTTTCATCAAATTGATTTCTAGTATCTAAATATAATTTTAATAATTTACTTAAATTATCTAATGAATTTGTCATATATTATAAAGTAATATTAATATTTATATAGTATTAATATTATCAATTTTATATTTTATATTTTACTTATTAAAATTTTTCATATATTTTCTGATATAAATGTTTTTTATTTTTAATATTATCTTGTATTATTTGTAATTTTTTTGCCATTAATTCTAATTCTTTTATTGTATAACCAGAAATAGCCTTTAATGGTTTATTAATATTTTCTATACAATAATAATTATTTCTATAATAATCTAAATCTTTTTTAATGATTAATAATGAATCTTTATCATTTACATTGCTAATTACATAAATATCATTAGTATTATCAATTGAATCATTATTTAATTCATAATATTTGTTATTAAATGTATAAATTAAATTAATTTTATATAAAATACACAATGCCACTAATGTTTTTAATGTAATTTTTCTCTCATTTAATAAATCGTTTTCAATTGTAGATAAAGTTAATTTATATGGTTTCAAATAATTTTTATTTTTTCGTAATTTTTCAATACAATCGATTTTAAATTCTTTTTCAATTCTAAAATTCTCATTTTCATCCCAAGATTCATTAATTATTTTATAAAAACACCAAAATAATTTATCATTAGAATACGGAACATAATATTCACTTTTTTCTTTGGAAATATTATCTCTATTGTTATATTTTTCATTTTTCTTATTGTAATTTTTATTATTTTCATTATTATGTAAAAAATTACAATAATTTTTATTAATATTATCTTGAGTTAACATATATTTTTTATAATCTTCAATTTGTAGCATTTATACTTACATTTGTTGATTTTTCTTTATTTTCTTTATATAATTTATTTTTTTCATTAAAAAACTCATTTTCTATATTGATTTTTTCTTCTTCAATACTAATTAATTGTTCTTGTTGAACATTTACATATGTAATATATTCATTTAATTTATTATATAATTGTTCTGATAAATCAAGTAAATTAATAAAAATGCCATTATTATTTTCGTTTATCATAATTGAATTATCTTCATTAAAAATTTTTAAAATTTCTATTTGATGAAATTTATTTAAGTTTTCGATATTTGTTTTTAATGTTATAATTAATTCTGTTTTAACTTTAGTCATATAGTGTAAAATGAAAAAATTATTTTATATTCTTTTTACAATTTTATAAATC
>Ga0228627_1000614_pt1 | contig 20889 bp, 19 predicted proteins | sample 33DmetaG_FD_190483 | JGI IMG/M metagenome (GOLD analysis project Ga0228627, IMG submission 190483) | Seawater microbial communities from Monterey Bay, California, United States - 33D | ecosystem: Environmental > Aquatic > Marine > Coastal | place: USA: California | collected 2016-09-28 | reverse complement strand
CCAGCGGCGTCCTTCTGTACCGTCCTGCCTGACTTCGACCAAGGCCTCCGCCTCCGGTCGCGCCGCAGCCACCTCGCGCAGCAATGCGCCGATGGTGATTTCGCGCGTATCCAAATCGGATTGGGCCGGGACGTGCGAAATGCTGAGCGTCAGGTCATACATGGTTATTCCGCCGCTATTGGGCTTGTGGGGATGTCGACAAGCTTGCCGCGTGGGATCAGGCGGTCGGCGTCATACATTGGTAAGGTACAAAGTTCTCCGCTGCGGGTAGACCCATCGGCGCAGAGCACCTCTACCTTTGTTCCCGGACCCTGCGCGGGGTCGTCCATGCGCACGATGCAAACACCACAGCCCTGATAAGGCGAATAGCCCGAGGAACAGACACGGCCGACCTCCTTGCCATCAATGGTCATGACGCGTCCAAGCTGAGCCACGCCGCCGGTGACCCGCATGCCCCAAGTGCGGCAGGACTTATCTGCGGCCTCCAGCGCCTTGCGGCCAACAAAGTCACGGTCGTCGAACTCGACAAACCCGCCAAGCCCTGCGTCGAACGGCGTCGTCTCGGCTCCGAAATCCGAACCGGCATTGAGCAACCCGGCCTCGATCCGCCGCGCGCGAAACACCGGCGTTCCGGTCAGCAGGATGCCGAATGCCGCACCGACTTCCATGATCCGGTCGCCGATGGCAGGGATGTTGGTGTCCGGCAGCAGGTAGACTTCCCAGCCTAATTCATTGGTGAAGCCCGAGCGGCTGATCCAGCAGGTCTGCCCCGCGATGGAAACCTCGGCGCAATCGAAATAGCGGAAAGGATCGGGCATGGGGCCGTCCAGCACAGCGGCCAGCAATTCGAGTGACCGTGGACCCTGAATCTGGCTGACCCAGACATTGGGGTCGTGGATTTTCACATCAAGCCCCTCGGCATGTGCTTTGTACCAACTGAACAGGTCGCCGTCGGCCTGCGCCATCCAGAATCTGTCTTCCGCAAGCCGCAGCAGCACCCCATCGGTGATCATGCCGCCATCGTGATAGCAAGCAAACTGATAGGAGCAGCGCCCCGGTTTGACTTTGCTAACACTGCGAGTGAACACCTTGTTCAGCAGGGTTTCGGCATCTGGCCCGCTAATCTCGATTGGCAGTTCCCCGGTGTGGCGGAAAATGACGTTGGTGCGAACGGCCCAATACATCTCGTCATCCGTGGCCGTGTCGAGTTTCTCCGGCGTCAGGCGCGAATTGTAGAGCGTGTATTCGGGATCGAAGGGCAGTTCCATGTAGCTCAGCGGATGTGCAGGCATGGTGCGGGCAAGCTCGCGCGGACGCGCGCCCTTGTTCAGCAAAGCTTTGGCGACGAAACGATAGTGGGAAAGGTCGGTTGTCATGTGATTCACCGTTCAGAGTTGTTAGACGTCTGCGGGTGATCTTCGACAAGGACAGATGGGTGCCACGCATTGAGATTAGCTTATTTGGTCACCTACGCTTGGTGCAAATCTAATGATTTGCACAAGTCGTTCGAAAAAATTAGACAATAGCCATGCGCTTTCGTTCTTATGATTCCCTCAAGACCTTTGATGCCGTTGCCCGCACTCTGTCGATGACCAAGGCGGCGGACGAGATGCATCAATCGAAAGGCTCGATCAGTTACCAGGTGGGCAAGCTCGAAGCCGAGCTTGGGCTTAGACTGTTCGAGCGCGCGCACGCAAAACTGGAGCTAACAGAAGAAGGGCGCAGATTGTGGCATGTGTCCCAAACGGCCCTAAGCCAGATCGACCGTGAAATCGAAGACCTGCGCGGCACGGCCTCGGGTGCCGTGACCGTTGGCGCGCTGACCTACTTCTCTTCACGCTGGCTGTCGCCAAGGCTCACCCGCTTTTTTGAGGCCAATCCCGGTATCAGCCTGCGGATCGAACCGATCAATTCCGTCGACATGATGAGATCGGTCAAAGTCGACATGGCAATCCTCTGGGGAATTGACGGCTGGGTGGGTCACAAGAGCGAACTTCTTCTGTCCCTGCCTGCTGTGCCAACCGCCAGCCGTGCAGTTGCTGAGCAGGTAAGGCAGCTTGGTCTGGCCGAGGCGGTCAGGCAGCTTCCACTTTTGGGCGATAGCTCCGGCGATGCGGGGTGGAGGGCCTGGCACGCAGCAGCAGGGCTGCCTTACGCGCCCAGCCGGTCCAGCTTGACGATCCCGGACTCCAACAGCCGCGTTCAGGCGGTAGTGGATGGCCAGGGCATCGCCCTATGGGATGATCTGGTCGCGCCAGAGGTGGAAGCCGGAACGTTGGTGCCGCTTACCGACACCCAGCTGGAGGGCGCGGGTTACCACGTCGTGTTTCCTGGCAGAGTACTGTCACCCGGTGCGTGCTCGATGCTGAGCTGGCTGAAAGAACAGGTTAGAGGTTGACCGATTACTCCCGTCTGAGTCGGAGCAACGCGTCTACAGCAGTGGCGCGCCCGTCTGAGTCAAGGATGATCGGATTCACGTCGAGCTCCACCAAACTGCTTCTGTGCTGTTCCGCAAATGCAGCGACAGCCTGGATCTGCGTCACAAGCGCGGTTCGCTCGGTATCGGACAGCCTTAGCTTGCCGCTGATCTTCAGGCTGGCAAGCGCGTCCTCGATTTGCGTGTGACCCGCCGGGAGCAGCAACGTGGCATAATCCTTCAGCTCTTCAACCGCCGTCCCGCCGCGACCAATGACCAAAGCATGCCCTAATCCCGGCTTGTAGCTGATGCCGACGATGAATTCGGCACGGGGGGACGCCACCATGCGTTCAATCAGAAAACACTCGGTTGACAGGGCCGGATCGTAGGCTCTGACAGACATCCTGATTGCCTCAATCGCGTCTTCCAGCGCGGGTTTGCTGCTCACGTTCAGATGCACCGCGCCTGCGTGGTTTTTGTGGGCCAGATCGGCGCTGAGAAGCTTGACCGCGAGCGGAAACCCGAGTGTTTCGGCCTCAGCAATCACTTGCCCAGCCGAACCCGTCACGCCCATAGGGGTCGTCAGCCCCCAGCTTGCCAATGCTGTCTTTCCCTCTGCCTCGTCAAGTTGGATGACCGACCTGGGCTCGGGTGGGGGAGCAGACAGTTCCCGGTTTTCAGGGTCCGCCAGAACCACGCGACGCAAGCTGTGGTATTTGCCTGCCGCTGCGATCGCCACCAATGCGTCGTCCAGCCCCTGAAGGCAGATCAGGCCCGCCTCGGTCAGTTGGCGGCGCAATTCCGGGGGCAACCCGTCGGGGAAGACGCTTGCGACCAAAACCGGTTGGGCGATCCGTGCATTCAGGCGGATCAGGCCTTCGAGCGTTGGCCACCACACGTTCGCGACATCCTTCTGGCGGGGCCAGTCGATGAAATAGACCAAGAGGTCGACCTCATCGGTCATAAGATGGCCAAGGCCGACATCCGAGGTCTCGGACCGCGCCATGCTGGCCCAGGGCAGGTTCCAGTCGAGCGGGTTCAGCAGCGACACCAGATCGGGCACATCCTCGCGCAAGGCTTGCTGTGCTGCATCGCTTGGCGCGGGAAACTCCAGACCTGCGGCGCATCCCTTTTCGCCGATCATCGCGGCATAGCCGCCGGAATTTGCGGCAGCAACCACGCGGTTGCCTTTTGGCAGCTTGGGCGAGCCGAGAAGCTTCAGCGTCTCGACCAAGACCTTGGGCGACCCGGCCTCGACGATGCCGAGGCGGCGAAACAGCGCGCTCCACAGCTCGTTTGCAACCGCGAGGGTGCCCGAATGGCTGCGGGTCAGTTCGGAGCTTTCCTGCGTGCCGCCAGCCTTCAAAGCCACGATCGGAACGCCCTTTAGGGTCGCGCGCAGGGCCGCACGGCTCAGCGCGGCGACATCGACGATCCCTTCCAGATAGAGGCCGATGGCGCGGACCCGCGGATCATCCAGCAGGGCTTCGATGAAATCGGCGACGTTCAGCACCGCCTGATTGCCCATGCTGATAACGTAGCCCAGCGGCAAAGCCTCTTCGACATTGGTGATCGAATAGGCGACATAGCCCGACTGGCTGATCAGAGCGACACCGTCACCACTGACCGGTTCGAACACGTTATCGCCGCCCCAGACCGCTGCGCGATCGAACATGTTCATTAGCCCAAGGCAATTCGGGCCGACAAGTGCAAGATCTCCGGCCGCTTCAATCAGCCGAGCCTGTAACGCGGCCCCGTCCTCTCCCGTTTCGGCAAACTCGCCGACAATGGACACCGCCCCGCCCGCACCCATTGCGTTAAGTTCTGCCACTACGTCAATGGTGCGCTCACGCGATACGGCAATCAGGGTGGCATCCGGCGGTTCGGGCAGGTCGGCAAGGGTGGGCACGCATGGGATGCCTGCCAGTTCCTCGTATTTCGGATGCACCACCCAGATGTCCCCGGCAAAGCCGGATTTTCGGGTGGCGTTGATACAGTCCTCGACCGCCTTGCCACCGACAAAAGCGATGTGGCGCGGTTTCAGGAGCCGTTTCAGGTTTTCGCGGCGAGCGCTGGAGGCAGTGTCTTTCATCCCTTGAACTCCATGATCTCAAGGCTCCGGGGGATGCGTTTGTCAGGGTCAAAGAACGGCAGTGCATGCAGGGTCAGCGGATGTTCAGTCCCGTCTCGGCCCTTCACGGTATACGCATTGGCCGCCATGGCCTCGGGCGTGTCGAAGAGGACATAGCCGATCCCCATGCCCAGGGTTGGCGATGGCTCGAAGGCTTTCACACGGCCGACCACCTGGCCATCCGTCAGGACAGGCGATCCCCATTTGATGTCTCTCGCCTCGGTCATGAAGCCAGAGAACCGATGCTTTCGGTCAGCGCTTAGCAAGGCGTCCCGCCCGACGAAGTCATGATCGAAGTCGACAAACCCGCCCAGCCCCAGATCGAACGGCGTTGTGTCCCACCCCATGTCGGTGCCGTAATTCATGATCCCCGCCTCGATCCGGCGCGGGTTCATGGCATAGGTCGACAGGATCTCCATCCCATGTGGTGCGCCTGCCGCCATCAGGTGAGACCAAAGCGCCATGCCGTCGACATGCGGATCCATGTTGTAGACTTCGAAGCCCAGTTCGGCGGTCCATCCCGTCCGGCTGATCAGGACGGGCTGACCGCCCATGGTGACCTGACGCGCGTGGTAATATTTGAACCCGTCCGGGGCCCCGCCATCGACGCAGGCATCCAGTATCTCAAGGCTGGTCGGCCCTTGTATCTGGATCGCCCAGGCACCCGGATCGCGAATTTCAACGTCATGGCCGGGGCGCAGGGCCTGAAGCCATGTGAACACGTCGCGGTCCGCATGGACATACCAGAACCTGTCGTCCGCCAGCCGGAACACCACGCCATCGCATGCAATGCCGCCGCCATGATGACACATCAAGCCGTACCGGCCCCGGTCTACGGCCATGGTGCTGACAGGCCGCGTGAACACATGGTCAAGGAACGCCGCCGCATCCGGCCCCCGGATTTCCAGCGGGACCTCCGGCACATCGAAAATGCCCGCCTTGGTGCGCAAAACCCGGTATTCATCGACGATTGGCCGTTCAAAGGTGACGGGCGTCAGACGCCCTTCGTGGTCACCATAAGCGGTGGTGATCTCGCGCGTCGCCTTGAACCATGGCGAACGAGCACAGCTAGAGATCATGGGCAATACCATTCCGGCCATATCCATGGCTCCTTTCGGTCTTGGGTGAGTGGATCAGCCCGGCAGGGCGCGGCTGATGATGGCGTCAAGGTCGAGCCCCTTGGGCAGGGTCCCGAACGCCCCGCGATAGCGTGGGGCAAGGCGGCTGGCGCAGAAGGCATCGGCAACGGGGCTGTCGCCGTGGCGGGTCAGCAGCGCCGCTTGCAAGGTCAGGGCCATCATCTCGGTCACCATGCGCATTCGGGCTTCCAGCCCCTCCGGGTCGGCCAGTTCATCGCGCAGATCGTCGATTGCCCGGTCAAGATTGGGATGGTTTCCGCGCGCCTTCTCCAGTTCCGCCATCACGGCGGGGATCGCCTCGGCCTCGCGCCCCATGGCCCGCAGCACGTCGAGCCCCATCACATTGCCCGACCCTTCCCAGATCGAGTTGAGCGGCGCTTCGCGGTAAAGCCGGGGCATGATGCTCTCTTCGACATAGCCCGGGCCGCCATGGCATTCGAGCGCCTCGACCACCAGGCTCGGGCAGCGTTTGGTGTTCCAGTATTTCGCGACTGCCGTGCCAATGCGGGCCAGCGCCGCCTCGGCCGGGTCATCCATGCGGTCCATCGCCTGCGCCACGCGCAGCCCGAGCGCCAGCGCGGCCTCGACCTCAACCGCCATGTCGGCCAGAACATTCTGCATCAGCGGCTGTTGGATCAGGCGTTTCTGAAAGGCCGAGCGGTGCGATGTATGATGCAACGCCTGCACCAAAGCCTGCCGCATGATTCCGGCCGAGGACATGGCACAATACAGCCGGTTGCCAGTGACCATCTCAATGATCGTGCGGATGCCACGGCCTTCCTCGCCGACCATCACACCGTATGTGTCCTGAAACTCCATTTCGGTCGACGCGTTGGAGTGATTGCCCAGTTTGTCTTTCATCCGCTGGATAAACAGAGTGTTGCGCGTGCCATCGGGTCGCCATCGGGGCACGAGGAAGCAGGAAATTCCCATAACTTCGGTATTGGCCAGTACCAGAAATGCATCACACATCGGGGCCGAGCAGAAGAATTTGTGCCCGGTCAGCAGGTAGCCGTCACCGATCGGTCGGGCCACTGTCGAATTGGCGCGCACATCCGACCCGCCCTGTTTCTCGGTCATGAACATGCCGATCATGGCGCCGGTCTTTTCAGCCGCCGGAATGTCGCGCCTGTCATATTGCGTTGACAGAAGGCGCGGCATCCATTCCTCCGCCAAATACGGTGCCATGCGAAGCGACGGCACAACGGAATAGGTCATCGCCATCGGACACATCACGCCGCCCTCGGGCTGGCTGAACATATAGGTTAGAACAGACTGGCCTACATGTCCTGCATTGTCCTCGTTATGCCAGGCGAAATTATGCACCTTATTGGAAATCGCGAGATGCATCAGGTCATGATAAGCGGGATGAAACTCTACCGCGTTGATCCGCATGCCATAGCGATCAAAGGCGCGCAATTCCGGCCCATGTCGGTTGGCTTGGTTCGCTTTCTCAAAGGTCTCATCCAGCCCGGTGAGATGTCCGACATGGGCAAAATGCCCGGCATGACCGGCCCCGCCCATGTGAGATGCCCAGTGTCTCAGCGCACGATCATTCCCCCACAGGTCCTGATCGCCCATGTGGGGCGGCATGTTGATGACTTGGTGGGTCGGCAAATGCGAAATCGGATCGCGTGGTGTCATGATGTCTCTCCCTGCAGTGAGAGTAGATGTCCAAACCGGTCAGCGGCAAACCCAATTTCTTGATCTCTGTGTTCAGATCAATTAAACAGAATCATGCGATTTCGATCCTTTGACAGCCTCAACATATTTCGCACCGTTGCCGAGCGAATGAGCTTCACGGCGGCAGGGGGTGCCTTGAACATGTCCAAGGGCGCGGTGAGCTACCAGATCGCAAAGCTGGAGGACGAATTGGGCGTGCGCCTGTTCGAGCGCCGCCACACTCATATCCGCCTGACGGCGGAAGGCACGCGCCTGAAAGACGCAGCGGCACGGCACCTGAGCCATATCGAGACCGTGATGGACGAGATAAGATCAACCGTTGAAGAACCACTGTGCGTGGGCGCCCACAGCTGGTTCATCGCGCGGTGGCTCGGCCCGAGGCTGTCCGACTTCACCCGCGCCAATCCCGACATTTCGCTCAAGGTCGAACCGATCAATACCAGGGCCGATCTGCAGAACCGCGCTCTCGATCTGTCGATCTTCTGGTGCGATCCTTCGGCCGAGGACATGGACGTTGAAGTGCTGTTCAAATCCAACACCAGGCCTTTGGCCAGCCCGGAAACCGCAGCCCGCGTCGAAGCACTTGGCCTTGAAAATGCCGTTCGGGAAATCCCCCTCTTGCCGGATGCATCCGGCATGGCAGCCTGGCGCGACTGGCATGACATCGCGGGACTGACATTCGCGCCGAGAAAGAACGCACTTTCGCTGCCGGACGCCAACAGCCGCCTTCAGGCGGTCATTGCTGGAAATGGATTGGGGATGCAGGATGCGTTTGCAGAGCCAGAGATCGAAAGCGGTCATCTCGTCTGGATCTCGGATCTTGCGCTGACAAACTTCGCTTACTGTATCTCGCTGCCAACAAAGGGGAACATTTCGGCAGCCGCAGAACTCTTCAGAGACTGGATAAGGGCGCAGGACTTTTGAAACCTGAATGAATGCCATGGCTGAGAAAACTCCGAGAGTTTAATCCCTGTCGGACCAGGTATGGCACTACGAAAGCAGTCGTCGGATCACTTTGCAGAAAAACAAACCTCGCGAATGACCGGTCTGACGACATCCGCCGCGCCCCAACGATATGACTACTGCAAATGCAAGCAAATGCCGCGTTAGCACTAGCTGCATCTGCATAAGGCGGCTTTGTCCGCTCAGCGGACCTCCGTGCCAAGCGCAGCGAAGGTCCGCTAACCGCCATTAGTGCCAAGATGTACATGCCGCAGCTCGGTCAGTTTTGGTTTATTGATGCTGTTCGCGACGATTGGTACCAATGTCTGCACTTGTTCCAGCTCTTCCTCCCAAAAAAATAGCTGCCACTGGCCCCCGCCCGACCACCCGCGAGGGGTAGCCGGACGAGGGTATGTTTTGAAGTTATAACGCCACATTTGTAGGCACTCTCACCCCCTCGACGATCTCCCGCTTCTGCGCGTCGGATATCCCCGCTGAGTAGAGCCCGTAGGTGGGTGTTGTCAGACATACTTGAACGCCCGTAAAAGGCAAATCAAGTCAATCATCATGCGGCACAGAAATTGAACCACTCTGTGAGAGCAGTTATACGTTTTTTCTTAAAGGATTGTCTGCTTTCTAAATGTCTTTCATGATTGAAGTGGTTGTATATCTGGGCATGATAACTGGTAAATTTCTGGAGCATTGCACAATTTTTAAACTTCTGCATCGCTCGTTCTTGTCGTCGAAATGGCAGATGTGAATTTTCACATCTGTTGTTGGATCGGCTGCCACATAATTGACGATCTACAACTCCAATCTCACGAAGTGCCGCGCCGTAGGATGGCAACTTGTCTGTAGTGATGATCTTAGGTGAGCCGTGTTTACGCATTGCTTTTATAAGGAACTTCTTCGCTGCAGCCTTATTGCGTCGCTTTGTAACAAAGCATTCCAGAACTTCCCCTTCATGATCAACGGCGCGCCAAAGGTAAAAGCGTTCTCCATTTATTTTCACAAAGACTTCATCCAGGTGCCATTGCCAGTTTGAGTGTTGACCCACCCTCTTCTTTCGAATTTCCTTAGCAAATTTTGCACCAAAACGTTCAACCCAAAACCGAACTGTTTCGTGACAGATATCGACGCCGCGTTCATGTAAGATATCTTCAACTTGGCGGAAACTCAGCGGGTAACGTATGTAATACATCACTGCCAATCTGATGATTTTGGGAGACGTTTTGAAATATTTGAATGGATTATGTGCTGTCATCAACCAGAATTAAGGATTAGCCGCTTGCCCGTCAACTTTGTCTGACAATGCCCTTTGGGATCTGGGCAAGCGCTTCTCTTGCCATCGGGACCGCTGCCTTGCAGACAGCGACCACAAAATACTGCCCCCCATCCAGAGCCGGCAACGGGGTGCGCTCCAATTGCCGCCGCATCGCAAGCGCAGGGTCAGCACAACGCACAGCGGGAAAAAATAGCGTCTTTGCCAAGTCGCGCATGGCCTGCATGTTTCCACCCCTGTCGTTGTCGATAGCCGTTTCCCGCCCTGCATCGTGCGATTGAATATCAAAGCTGGTAATCAAGGACGCGTTTGGTGGCTTCATCCGGCATTGCCCGTCTTCGCTAACCAACCCAACCCCTCGCGGGTCCCGTTCCGCGGGACATATTCGCAGCCAACCCAACCGGAATAGCCGATCTGGTCGATGTATTTGAATATCTCGGCATAGTTCAACTCTCCGGTGTCTGGTTCTTGCCGATCAGGCACACTGGCGATCTGAATATGACCGATTACATCTTTGCAATCCGTCAGCGACTGCATGACATCACCGCGCGTGATCTGGTGATGGAAGATGTCGAACTGAAGCCGCAACGCAGGATGTTTGACGCGGTCGATCAAGCCCACGGCCTGTGCCGTTGTTGACAGGAAATACCCCGGCATTGATCGCGGATTGATCGGCTCGATCAACAGCTCTAGATTGGCCTTCGCCAACCTCTCGGCGGCATATCGGATATTGTTCAGGTAGGTGGTTTCACGATCAGCGTCGGGCTCCACCAGTCCCGCCATCGCGTGCAGACGCCGCGCGCCTACAGCTTCAGCGTAGGGCAATGCGCGTGCAACCGAAGCCCTGAATTCCGCCTCTCTGTCCGGTAAAGCGGCAAGTCCACGTTCGCCAGCTTGCCAGTCGCCGGGAAAAAGGTTGAAGACGGAAATCTCCAATGCATTTTCAACGACTGCCTTTTCAAGATCATCAGGGGAATGGTCGTAGGGGAAAAGAAATTCCACGGCCGCAAACCCCGCATCCCGCGCAGCTTTAAAGCGGTCAAGAAACGCATATTCTTGAAACATCATGGAAAGATTGGCTGAGAAACGAGGCATGGATGTTCACCAAGGTGGGAAATGCCGGTCGAGATCAGCGATCTGCTCGGCGTTTAGCGTGTTGGGGTCTGCGCCACGCAACATCAGTGCAAGGCGTGCGGTCTGTTCCAGTTCTTCTGTCGCATACATGGCGCTTTGTAAGGTTTTTCCCGCGACCACGGGACCATGATGCGCCAATAGAATACTCCAATGTTTGTGTGCCTTCTGCCGCACGGCTTCGGCAAGCTTGTCATCCCCCGGCCTGTAATAGGGCAGCATGGCCACATGCCCGCATTGCATATGGCCGTAGGCCGTCAGTTTGGGAAGCGCATCGTCGGGATCGGCTACAGGCAGACAGGACAGCGCAACGGAATGGGTGCCGTGCAGATGGATCACAGCGCCGGCATTCTTGCGGGCCATATAGACGGCCCGGTGCAAAAAGCTTTCCTTGGTGGGCTGGTCGCCCGACAATAAATTGCCACTGGCGTCCAATTTGGAAAGCCGGGCAGGATCAAGTGTGCCGAAAGAGGAACCTGTCGGGGTCACGATCAATCCGTCCTCAACCGGGACCGAGATATTTCCGGTAGACCCATGCGTGTAGCCACGCTGAAACAACGATTCTGCGGCCGAGACGATCTCTTCCCGAATGCGTGTTTCATTCGTCAAAGCCTGCCCTCCATCGACGCCTTCACAAAAAAGTCCTCGCTGCCGAAGTTTCCGGATTTAAGCGCAATCGGGATAAGCGGCGTACCTGCCGCATCAAGGGCCAGTGTCCAAGGCACACCGGGGTCGATTTCTGATCCAATCCTAAGGGCTGCGATCTGCAGCCGAGAGACCACCGCGCCAGAGGTCTCACCGCCAGCCACAATAACCCGGGCGACATGCGGCTGGGTGGCCAACATTTCGGCCAGCTTTGACAATGCCCTTTCGATCACTTTGCCGGCGCGTTCCTCGCCCAGTCGCGCTTGGGCGCGCCGGACGTCTTCGGGACTGGCAGAGCCATGGATCAGAACTGGCTTGTTGGCCAGCGTTTCAACGGCCCAGTTGGCGATTGCCTCAACCGTGTCCTCACCCGCTTCGATCAACGTTGGGTCAACCTGTCGGATCGCACCTCCGGCCTTGCGAAATGCCTCAATCTGACCAAGGGTTGCTTTGGAGCAGCTTCCTGAAAGGATCAGCGTGTGGCCCGCGCGCGTGGGTCCAATGTCTGCCGGTTGCACGTGTGCGCCGGCGTGAGTTTTCGTTAGCCGCTGGGCAAGGGGCGTTGCCAGCCCCGCACCGCCCGCAAAAAAATCGGCATTTTGCAAGACGTCGGCCCAAACACGAAGGTCCTCCTCGTCTATGGCATCACCAATGACATGAGACGCGCCGCCACATTCAGCCAATGCCGCTCTGACATTCTCTGCCCCCGTGGCAAGGACCGCATGATTGATCAGCGCCACATCCCCTTCAACCTGCGCCCCCAAACAGCGCAGAAGGCTGGCATCTGTCATAGGATTGAGCGGATGATTTTCCATTCCGCTTTCGTTCAACAGCGCAGTGCCCACAAAAAGATGCCCGTTGTAAACCCTCCGCCCATTCACAGGCAACGCGGGAACATGCACCACAAGGTCGCATCCCATTTCAGCGGCCAACGCATCACTGACCGGGCCGATGTTTCCCACAGGGGTGGAATCGAAGGTTGAGCAGTATTTGAACTGCGCCCGAGAGACGCCGACCCGCCGCAACGCTTTCAGGGCCGAAAGCGATTGGGTCACGGCATCAGGTGCCGGGATGGAGCGTGTTTTGAGCGCCACAACGACGGCATCCGCGTCGCCAAAGTCGAAATCGGCCGCAGGCGGCCCGATTGTCAAAACAACTTTCATTCCTCCGCGCACAAGCATCGAGCCAATGTCCGTGGCGCCGGTGAAGTCGTCGGCGATCACTCCGAATGCAGGTCCCGACATGATCACACAACCCTGCTGGGCAACACGTCGCCCGAAAAGAATGCATCCAGGTTGTCAGCGGCCAGCATACCCATTGCCGTGCGCACCTCTTGCGTGGCTGATCCGATATGCGGCAAGAGTGTAACGTTTTCCATTTCGCAAAGGACGTCAGGCACAGATGGCTCATGCGCGAACACGTCAAGTCCGGCTCCGGCGATGCGCCCGTCAACCAGTGCATCTATCAGGGCGGTTTGATCAATGCTGTCACCACGTGCGGTGTTGACCAGATAGGCCGAAGGTTTCATCTGCGCGATGTGGTTGGCGGTGATCAATGGATTCGCACCACCTCCGGGCACATGGACCGACACGACATCGGACGCCGCCATGACAGTATCAATGCTGTCCAATTGTTTGGCATCAAAACCCAAATCGGTAACGGGTGATCGGTTGTAGAAAACAACGTCCATTCCAAACCCCAGGGCTGCACGGTGGGCGGTCGCCCTGCCGATGCGGCCCATGCCAATGATCCCTAACACCTTATTCTGAATGCCGCGGCCCAAACTCTCGACAACCGAAAATCCGGCCCAGCGGCCGTCACGCAGATCACGTTCCGCCGCATAGGCCCTTCTGGTGGCGGACAGGATCAGCAAGATGGCGATATCCGCAGTCGCATCGGTTAGCACGTCGGGCGTGTTTGACACACTGATGCCTGCGCCTTGCGCAGTCTCGGTATCAATATTGCTATAGCCGACACCGACGTTGGCAATCATGCGCACGCTGCGTGCCTCGACACGCAGTACCCTAGAATCCAACAGATCGCTGACCGTCGGCACCAGCGCGTCAAAGTCTTGCATCGCCACCAAAAGCTCTGCCGCGCTCATTGGGATGTCGTTTGGGTTAAAGGTCGCGTCGTAGTTTTGCGCCAGTCGTGCTTCGACCGCGTCGGGAAGTTTCCGCGTTACAAGGATCTTTGGTTTCGCCATTGGGTGCATCAGGTCCTTGCCTTTTCGAATTTAGCCCAAGCCTCTTCGAGCTTTGAGATATCAAACTCGGGCTCCCGGGCCGGACCAAGCACAATTGCTTCGCTTTCGAAGACGGTCTCGATTGCTTGTTTCAGTGCGGGAAGAACCTCCGACGGAATGACCAAGGCACCGTGCCGGTCGGCGTGGATCAGCTCGTCCTGCGCGACACGCATCCCCAAAACATTGACCGAGGTGCCAATCTCAACGACATGCACATAGCCATGGCTCGGTCCGATTGACCCTGCCAGAACCGGAAAACCGTCATCAATCACATCAAGGTCGCGCACCACACCATTCGTCACGGCTCCTTGTAGGCCCAAACCCTTGTGAACGGCCACATGGACCTCCCCCCACCAGCCTGCAATGCAATTGGGATAATCTACATCTTCGACGACCGCTGCGGTCGGCCCGCTGCCGCCGGCCATCAAGCGGAAATAATCCATACGGCGCGCCCGAATAACCTCTTCGGGTTCATTGGGGGGCGCAAGTCCAGAGATTTTGGCCGTGCGCGCAAACCCTACAATGGCAGGATCCCCAGGTTTGGAATGCTGCATGGTGCCGCGCGTAAAGCGGTTGAAACCGCGTTTGCCCTGGACCACTTCAATTGCGTTGCAGACCGTCGGCGTATCGACCTTTCGCAACAAATCGAGTAGGTCTTTAGGGATTACATTCTCAACCATTCTTTCAACCTCCTATTCGTATGTTCAGATTGTTCCAGAGTCGGCAAATGACCGGCTCCCGGGATAACGGCAAGTTTCGATCCGGGGATCAGGCCGCACATAAACTCGTGGCGCGAAACTGGACAAAGGCGGTCGTCCTCGCCGCACAACAGCACTGTAGGGACGCCAACGGACTTTAGTGTGTCGCACTGGTCGGGCCTGTGTTGGATGGCGGCGGACTGATCTGCAAAGACCTTTGGGCCAAGCTTTTCGGCCATGACCATGCAAAGGCTGAGGATCATTTCGCGGTGGGGCCCAACCGTCAAATAATTTGGTTTCAGCTCGTCCCGCATAACAGACCGCAACCCGCCGTTCAGAACCCTGTCGACCTGTGCTTCGCGCGTCGCCGCCATTTCCGGTGGATCAGCAAGGGCATTCGTGTCCAAAAGCGCAAGCCTGCTGACCCGGTCCGGTGCCTGGCGTATGATTTCCATCGCAACGATTCCGCCCATTGATAATCCTGCAAGCGCAAAGCGCGACGGCGCATTGGCCAGAACTGCACTGGCCAGCGCACTCATCGTGTCCGCGCCCGTCAAAGGCGCGACCATGACCGCCCTCTCATGCGAGAAGGCGGCGATCTGTGCATCAAACAGCCGCCCGTCGCACATCATACCGGGCAGCAAGACCAGAGGTTCAAGCATCAATCGAGAGGCACGGTCTTACCCGCTGGATCGTCGGTTCGCCGGACGCGATACATGCTCACTTCGCCGGTCATCGAGGGTGCGATTGAACGCGCCATGCCTTCAGGCACCAAACAGGTGTCACCCGGCGCCAGCACATCTTCACCACCGTCCCATTCCAGTCGCCAATGGCCTTTTACCGGCATCAACACCTCTGGAACATCACGGGAGTACCGATCCGCTGAGATCGAACCGCGCGTGATGAAATCAGCTTCAAAACCCGGCCGATCATGCAAAACCGCATCCTGTCCGATGACCCCGATTGGTTGACGGTCTGCCAAGGCCATCAGGTCCCAATAGCGTGCGACATAGTTCGGAATGACGTCTGCGGTTGTCGGCTCTCCGCGTTTGGCCAGTTCTTCGGCAGACATAAGTGGCATCGGGCTGACATTATGCGGCAGTGTTTCGCCGTTTTTGCTGTCATAGAGAACGCCGTTCTCACCCAGAATAAGCCCATGATCAGCCGCATCTTCAACCACCTGGGGTGCCCACAAGACACCACCGCCTGCGTCATCCCCGCCCAAGAGGGCCATAATCATCCCATAGTCGGTGCCGACATTCTCAAACCCCCGAAAGATGCCGGTGGGAATGTTGAAAATATCACCTTCTTCCAGCGTGACTTCGCCCGCATCACCATAGCGACCCCAGAAAAACCGCCAGCGCCCCTTGAGCACAAAGAACGCCTCAGCGGTGTTATGGTCATGAAGCGAATTGCGGCACTTTGGCGGCTGCCCTGCCGCGCCAATGTTAAATCCGGGCGTCTCGCGGATATGCACATGCTGGTCAGCGCTTTCCGAGACACCACCACCGATGATGGTAAAGTTTTCCTTCTGGTCCGAACCTGGCGTGTGAGCGTCAATAAAGGCGGTCTTGCAGGGTTTCAGTTCACCGTAGCGGACGATGCGGGGTTTCTCTTGCTGTGTCATTGTGTTTCCCTCGTGGTCGCATTGACTGTTGTTCGTGCGTGAAGTTGTTGAGTTTTGTTGCCCCAGATCGAGCCATCTTTTTTTTACAGAACGTGACTTGCACGCCCCATCGATCATGCGTCTATTCTTGTCCCCGTTGATTTATCAAACAGGTGAATCCTGCCGCCTGCCTGCGGAGCAAGGTAGCAAACCTCATCGATCTTGGTTTCAAGGTCAGCCGGACCGCGCACACAAATCGACGTTGCACCATCCTTCACTGTCAAAAGGGTCGATTCACCTGTCAGTTCCAATGCGTAGGCCGGCGCCGTAATGGCAGCCCCTTCCTGCTTGACGATCTCCAGATCCTCGGGACGCACCCCCAAAACGACGTCGCGCCTGTCAGCAAGCTGCACTGGAATTTTGACACCCTTAGCTACAAAGAAGCCGTTCTCGACGGCGCCTTCGATGAGGTTCATAGAAGGAGACCCGATGAAGCCCGCCACAAAAAGGTCGATAGGTTCCGAGTAGATTTTTTTTGGTGTGTCCAACTGAACGATCCGGCCTTCACGCATCACGGCAATCCGAGATGCCAGCGTCATTGCTTCCATTTGGTCGTGGGTGACGTAAACAGTTGTAACGCCCAGTTCATAATGCAGATGCTTGAGTTCGGCGCGCATGGTTACACGCAGCTTGGCATCCAGGTTCGACAGGGGCTCGTCCATCAAAAATATCTTCGGCGTCCGAACTATGGCGCGGGCCAGTGCCACACGCTGGCGTTGCCCACCCGACAGCTCGGATGGGCGCCGCTTGAGCAACGTCTCCAACTCGACTTTCTTTGCGATCTCTAAGACACGCTCATTGCGTTTCGCCCTGTCCATCCCGCGAAGTTTCAGCGGATAGCCGATGTTTTGCGCGACGGTCATATGCGGATATAAACCGTAGTTCTGGAACACCATCGCGATGTCACGGTCTTTTGGCGGCTTGTCGTTTACGCGCTCATCGCCGATCAGGATATCCCCTGATGTAATATCCTCTAGGCCCGCAATCATGCGCATGGTCGTCGTCTTACCACAGCCGGATGGCCCAAGAAGAACAAGAAACTCACCCTCTTCAATCGTCAGGCTTTGTTTCGGTAGCGCTAGAAATGCACCGTAGCGCTTTTCCACATCTACCAATCGGACCTCGGTCATTTTTGGTATTCCTTTATTTGATCGCACCGGCAGTCATGCCACGTGTGAAGTGTTTTTGAATAAGTATTGCCATGATGAAGATCGGCACCGTGATCATGACACCTGCCGCGCTCATCAGTTCCCATAAGTCGCCGCGTTCGGTGCGAAAATTGACCAATCCAACCGGAAGCGTCACCGCGTCGCGGCGGGTCAGGATCAGTGAGAACAGGAACTCGTTCCAGGTCAGGATGAAGCAAAAAATCGACGACGTCAGAATGCCGGGCGCGGCCATCGGCAAGACAATGTCGCGAATAACCCTGAGGCGAGAGGCCCCGTCGATCAAAGCGGCTTCTTCGCTGTCGACCGGAATCGCGTCGATAAAGCCTTTGATCATCCAGATGACGAAAGGTGTCACAATTGCCAGATTTACAATAATCAGAGCAATCCGGGTATCAAGCAGCCCAAGGGAGCGGAACATCAGAAAGAATGGCAGCACGATGACAACTGCAGGGATGAATTGGGTCGAAAGAACAAGAAAAAACAAGATCTTTCGACCTTTGACCCGAAATCTTGAGAAGCTATAGGCCGCCAGCGAGGCGCAAGGTACTGCAATCAAAACCGTAACGCCTGCCACTATGACAGAGTTCAGAACCATACTCCCCAAATTCCAAGGATCGGCAAAGACCGTGGCAAAATTCTCAAGGGTTGGCTGGAAGTTCAGCGTGATTGAATATGCGTCCCGGGGCTTCTTTAACGACGTTAGAAACATCCAAAAGATCGGGAAAAGGACGACGAAGGAAACCAGCAGCAAGAGCGTGCGTTCGATTGCCCAATAAATTCGATTTTTCATACCGTCGCCATTTTCTTTTCGCTCAGCAGCATGCGAACATACCAAACCGAGATGAGCATCATGATGAGTGTGAGGATCCAGGCCAACGACGAGGCGTAGCCCATATCGTACCATTCGAACCCCACGTTGAATACAAAGTACGCCAAGGTCTCGGTCGATGTTCCCGGCCCTCCGCCGGTTAGTGTGACCACCTGATCAAACATCTTGAGAGCAAAAATCGTTTTCAGGATTGCCGTGACAAGAAGGACGCCTTTCATTTGCGGGAGCACAATCTCCCAAACGATGCGAAATCCAGAAGCGCCATCAATTCGTGCGGCCTCCTCGGTTTCACGCGGGATGGATGCCAGCCCGCCCAGGCACATGAAGGTCATGTAAGGCGTCCAGTGCCAGACATCGGTCGCAATCAAGACTGCCATAGCCAGATCAGGGTCGGCGAGCCACGGCGTGTCCTTAAGGCCGGGGAAAATCGAACCCAGACCAACAGCCAGAACACCAAATTCGGGGTTGAACATAAACCGATAGCTGACGCCGATAAGGGCGGGACTCATTGCAAAGGGTAAAATCAGGATAATGCGGGTGAACGTGTGCAGTGAACCTTTACGGCGCAGCAGCAAAGCCAATGACATCGCCAGAAGAAGGGTAAGAGCGACACTGGTAACCACGAATATGGTTGTCACCCAAAGCGAGTTTTGAAATCCGGTTTCTGTTACCGCATGCGCGTAGTTTTCGAAACCAACGAAGTCACCGGGCCTGCGTTGGCGCGTTAGATCCCATTCACGGAACGACGTGACAAAGGAATATACCAAAGGATAAATGGTCGTGGCCAGAACAATGACGAAGGCCGGGACCAACAGGGCATAAGATAGGAAACGGTCCTGCATTTAGGATGCCAACCTTTCTGTGGGATCAAGTCATGTGGCCGGACCCAAATCCTTAGGGCCCGACCACACAGGGAGAAGTCTTAGCGAATACGCGAGATTTCCTCGGCAGCCGCATCAAGAACAGCGGCCACATCGTCAGATTCACCGGAGGCAAGGCTCGAAATCGCATTTTCCAGTATCTCTGAGATACGCGGCCAATCTGCGTCAAACCCCATGCCAGGAGCTGTCGCCAGAGCATCCGCCGCGGCCTGATGAATACCGCCCCAACGCGCGTTCACTTCAGGGTCTCTCAGGTTAGAGAAATGCACCGCCACGGTTTCGTTGAGGTCCTCGTCCAACAGCACATCGCGCTCGATCGCAGGATCGGTCAGCCAGCCTAGATATTCGATAGCAGCGTCGCGGTTGCGCGATCCTTCTGTGACCCCGAAAATCCAGGTGTTAGTAAAGGTTGTCCGCTCGGAACCGGTGACAGCTGGCAGAGCCGTAACGCCCAATTGCTCCTCCGTTACGGTGGATTCCTCCGGGTCGGTCAGCTGCGAGCGCACCCACCACCAAAGAGGCAGCATGGCAGAATTGCCCTGCTTGAAGCTGTTTACCGCATCCTGCTCGACATATGCAGCCGCTCCGACTGGCACAATCTCGTGCGTCAACAGCAAATCGATGAACTGTTGGGTTGCAGTCACCCCGGCTTCGGAGTTGAAAGCAGGGCTGCCGTCCTCGTTAAAGAGGTCGCCACCGTGGCCCCAAAGCAGGTTGATCCAGACCTGAAGGTTCTGACCGTTGAGCTTACCGTAAGGCAGGGCGATGCCCGCCAGATCGCTTGACTCCTGAACGGCAAGACCAGCCTCGACAACCTCGGCCCAGGTCGTTGGCGGCGTTACACCGGCTTGCTCCAGAATATCCTTGCGATAAAACAAGAGTTGAACATGGCCGCGAACAGGTAGGCCATGCAGTTGGCCGTCAATGTACCCGTGACGAAGATGCGCCTCCGGGAAGTCAGACAGATCGGTCCCCTGTGCTGCAATTCCTTCATCAATTGGATCGATCAGGTTTTCAAGAGAGCTCACCCAACCGTCCATGATCGAAACAACATCATAGTCGCCAGCCCCGCCGATCATTTCAGCAGTGAGGGCTTCTTTCATGTTCGGAAAGGGTACGTAGTCAATAACAACATCAATGCCAGTTGCCTCCTCAAAGGCGCTCATGCGGGCCTCATGGGCCTCGAACTGACTTGATTTCACAATGAGCGCATGAACGGTTTGACCTTCGTAAGGCCGGCCGGGGGTCGCCTCCCAGGCAAGCGCCGGACCGGCGAATAGCATTGCAGAGAGCGCAAGCGCGCTTGAGTACAACTTCATCTTTTTTCCTCCCAGAAAGTTTGTGCAGCCAGCCTATTGGCGCAGGACTTCTTTTGTCAATATTATTATTGATAATCGTGGCAATAAAATTGTTGTTTCTTGAAACCGTTTATGAAAATGATGGTCAAATGAGGAAACACGTGCAAAATACTCTCACACAGCAGATCGAAGACGATATTGTCTTTGGCGTTCTCTCACCTGGTGCCCGGCTCACAGAAGATCGCATAATCGAACAGTACTCAGTAAGACGCCATGCAGTGCGAACTGCATTTGCAGAGCTGAAAGCCCGCAGAATGCTCATACACGAGCCAAATCGTGGCGTAGAGGTCGTCGCTTTCACCCCCGATGAGGTCGAAGAACTATATGAAATTCGACTTGTCCTTGAGAGTTCTGCCGCAAGAAAGACCAAACTGCCGGTGGCGAAGACCATTTCGGATCAACTGACCGAAATCGCCACAGCGCACAAAAATGCCTATCAGGCTGGTGATCTGCGAGGTGTTTTCCATCTAAATAAAGACTTTCACAGGGTTCAGTTTTCCTGCTGCAGCAATAAAAACCTTGTTAAACTAGTCCAAGAATATGCACGAATTGTTCAACCTATTCGCGTCATGCAGTATGGAAGTGGCGAGCACATGTCGTTGGTTATCGAACAGCATTTCGCGATCATCGACGCAATGAAAACGGATTCTCAGGAACGTTATGTTCAAGCCGCA
>Ga0228627_1000601_pt1 | contig 21299 bp, 30 predicted proteins | sample 33DmetaG_FD_190483 | JGI IMG/M metagenome (GOLD analysis project Ga0228627, IMG submission 190483) | Seawater microbial communities from Monterey Bay, California, United States - 33D | ecosystem: Environmental > Aquatic > Marine > Coastal | place: USA: California | collected 2016-09-28 | reverse complement strand
CATCATTCTAGCGATAACAAAGGAAAAGCCTTTGGTATGTGCCAGCTCGTGACCGTAGATAATACCAATACCAAGAAAGATACCAGTGGACAGCGTTGCGCCGATTAACTCAGTTAGTGTTACTGCGCCTGCCATAAACCCACTAACCTGGAAGGCCAGTGCAATTTGTAAGCAGATAAACAGTGGTAGCATCACGTACATGGTTAGGTTCTGGAACCACGCCACGCCGTTAGTTTCTCCGTTCTCGTCAAAACCTGCACCTACTGTTTGCTTCTTCACGAGTGTATCCACGATAATGGCTACACCTAGCATAAATACACCCAACCAAGACAATACACCTCCTTGAACTACTCCGTAGAGTGCCAAACTAATCGAGGCGGGTGCTAGTAAGTAACGTAAGTTAATTAGTAATTTCTTCATAATGGTATCCCTTCAACGTAATTCGAGAACTCTGCGGGCAGGCATACTGCACCGTAGTCTTTTATCATTTTCTTTACTTTCATGTCCTCCAGTTCATTGGCAATAGCCGCTACGTCAGGACACTCTTGCTCAATAGTAGTCTTGTGTATTACCTCACCGTTAAGGTTTAGTATTAAGACCACTACTATTGCAATCTTCATTTCTTTTTCTTCTTTCTTTGTTGTACGCCAGCTGTTCGTTGATATGAAGCCATACCCATACCACTTCTACTAGCTGGCTTTTTCTTTTTCTTAGGTGGTCGCCCAACCTTAGAACCATATGTACCTGTACCTTGTGGCATAGACCACCTCCTTATTAGTTATTTAAATCTACTTTCTTTTTATACCTACATTTCTTAAGGGCATAGCTTTCCCCTTTATAATTATCTTTCTTCTTATTGTAAATCATTCTATGTTGGCCGAAAAATGGAGTTTTTCTAGGTGGATTCATAGTTTATTATTTTCTTATTTTTTTTATTTTGTTATTAACATAGTAACTTATGCTTCGCATGAAACTATATAATATTATAGCATATAATTTTGAATAAGTCAAGAACTATTTTATATTTACGATAAACATACGATAAACATGCGATAAAAACTGTGGTGGTATTATCATACTCCGTATCGTTCTGTACGTTTTATGCTACGCATCGAGCTGTCCGTTTTCCGTATAGTAAAAATAAATAAAAACTAGTAAGTAAAACAATAAGTTAACTCATTTTATTTTATCGTTAATTTCGTTAATTAAATAACCAAAAATCACCTATTTTGTATCTGGGTGGCTACTGTAACAATTACGACTTGCCGCCCCTGCCCCCGCCCCTTTATCCACAGCTTATCCACAGAGTTATCCACAAGGCAGAGTTATCCACAATTACCTGGAAGTTATCCACAGGATATCCACAGGGTTATGCACAGGCATTGTCGCCAGTGATTTGCTAAGTGAATGTGTCGGGGTGGTTGCCTACCTGGCATTTAATCGGTGTATATATAAGGTGTGTTTCCCATAGGGTTATATAGCTACCTTACTATCTCTAATGGGGTATAAGGTAATAATGTTTAAATAACCGCTTGACATACAGCAAAACTACGATACAATGACTACACGATAACAAAACAAATAGGGTTATATATATGAAGCATTACGGAATTATTTACGATACAGAATTCGGCGCGGCAGATTTTGGCGGTGAGTATTCACACTATCAAACATTTATCGCAGCAGCTAACAAAGAAGCCAGAGCAATGGGTTTATTAGAAGATGGTGAATCAGTACTAGATTGTGATAACGAAATAACAGTTGACGGCGAGGTTATATAAGAATGAAAACCGCATTACAGTTATTATGCCTACTTCTTTTCATGGTGCTATCAGCAGGCGCGACAGTGTGGTCTCTACACGCTGTCCTTCATGGCTTAATTTAAACAAAGGGAATATTAAAAATGAAAAACGTATTAAGTATTCAAGCAGATGCAAAAACATCGAAGGGCGTAGAGTTAGGCTTTCTAACTGGCATTCTATACCTCGCGCCACACACTCTAAGCGGTGCAGGGAATACTTGCCCGATGGCTAAAGTTGCGCAATGTGATAAAGCTTGCCTATATTCTGCAGGTCGCGGTGCAATGTCGCCAGTACAGAATGCGCGCATAGCTAAAACAAAAAGGTTTTTTAATGAGCAACCGGAATTCATGGCGGATATTGTTTATTCAATCAACGCATTAATAAGAAAAGCAAAGCGTGAAAACCTAACACCTTTGGTTCGCTTGAACGGCACTAGTGATATTAGATGGGAAAATATACCTGTTGGCGAGCATGCGAATATTTTCGCCGCTTTTCCGGATATTAAATTCTATGACTATACAAAAATTCCTAATAGACGCAATATACCGCCAAACTACGATTTAACATTTAGCTACAGTGGTGTTAAAGGTTGGCAAAAACACGTAGAGAAAGCGAAAGCTAATAAGAGCCTAAGCCGAATCGCTGTGGTATTTTCACACCGCGAGCGCGCGCCTAAAACTTTCAACGGCTGGCCCGTAGTAGACGGCGATAATACGGACGTACGCCACCTTGACGGTACCAGAAAGATTGTGGGCTTATATGCTAAGGGTCAAGCAAAGAAAGATACAAGCGGTTTTGTTGTTCAAGTATAAAAAGGGAGAATAATTAGAATGAAAATCAAACACGATTACGCAAACATAAATACGAGCGAGCGAAGTGAGACTTTAGCCTACGTTGCCTGGGCTGGCCTAGCTATTATGTCAACTAGTTTATTGCTCGCTAATATGCTTTGGGTCATGGAGGTAATTTGATGAATGACGACGCCTATAGAAATATCGCGCTTATGCTTTCCAACTGGGCGCTTGATTTTAATCGGTCGGCTACTGATGCTATTAATTACATGGATAAAATTCTTGTACTTGATGAGCTAACTCGTGATATTATGATAACCGATATAAAAACCAATATTAATAAAGTAAGGCATAATAGTGATGATAGAATTTGAAAGTAATTTTATGACAGCAAAAGAGGAGCAAGAAATGGAAGATGATATTGATTATACACTTGAAGAAGAGTTTCAAATTTGGCTCGAAGACGCTATAACGCCCCAAGAAGGCGATGCTATGCGTACTCAAGACTTACGCGAATTAATTAATAATATACACAGCAGCGCACATAATAGGGGCTATGCCGAATTAGGGGAATATCTTTATCACTTAGCGTATGACGCTTTAGTTGAGTATAATTTGTACAATCAATCGCAACTGGAGCGAGATTAATGGATAAGGAAGACCAAGTACTAGAGCCGACACACTATACAGTGTGGAAAATGCAGCCAATAACTTTCATCATGCAGAACCGCATGGAATTCTGGCGCGGTAATGTTATTAAATACGTAGCCCGGGCAGGTTTCAAAGGTGATGAGGTGCAAGATTTACAGAAAGCGATACGATATCTTGAAATGCGTATTAATGAACTTTCCGGCGCACCGATTACGCATCATCATAAACAACCAGTAAACGGGCTTAAAGATGACTAAGCGTAAATACGGCGACCAGCACAAGTTTTGGTGCGATGTAGAGATGCAAAACGGTCACATTGTTTCATTCGAAGACGATAAGTTTAAGAATAAAACGCAGGCTTTAGAACATGCAGTTGCGCAGATGCAGCCACTAGGCGATGGATGGCTTATTACTACGTATCGTTGCCAGCAACCTAACGTTGTTCGGATTGCTAAAGGCGGTGAATTATATATTTATGACCCAATAGGAGACACATACAATGGCACAAGATGATTTTGGAAATAAGATTATAGAACCGCAAACTATTGAAGAAGAAAAACTTAAAGAGCATCACCTGGCCTGGGCGCTTTCGGATGCTGAAAACTATATAGATATGTACGGTTACGAGGCTTTTATGTTTGAACTTCACGCGAGGCTTATACAACAATGATTAAATATATTGATGAAAAACTAGTTAGTGATGAAAAACTAATTAGTGATAATGATATTCTTTCCGCTTATAGCGAGTACTTAAGTTACTTAGCGTGGCTCGATGCGGAAGAATTGGAATTACAAAAACAACACGAAATGGAAGCCGCTAATGCGATGTTCAGTGTGTGATACTGAGTTGACTGATGGCGAAACGTCTAGGAAGCATCCCGATACTAGGGAATATCTAGACACTTGCAGTAAGTGCCTACAGTCTATCTTTAACTATGACCTTGAAGATGATATGAGTGACGTTAAATTGATGTCAAAATACATACATACCGAAAGAGATATATTATAAAAAGGGGAAAAACATGCTATACTTAATAGGAATTGTTTGTTTATTACTTATTTTTTCTTTTATATTTGATTAAAAAGGGGGAATAATGAGCAAAAAAGATTTAGAAAAGGGGAAATGTTTGCACAAAGCACCATGCCCTAGTTGCGGTAGCAGTGACGCAAGGCAGTTCTATGAGAAACCTTCTGGCGTTGTTGATTCGTTTTGCCATTCGTGCGATACATTTTTTCCGTCTGATGACAATATCCAGGAATCCGCCAGTTCCTTTGTAAAGAGACATAAGAGCAAGCCAATGTTTGATATTAATAATGTAGGAAGTCTACCCACACGCGAAATAAGGGGCGTTAGGGAAGAAATATGCAAAGGTTTTGGCGTAAAAGTCTTGTTGTCGGAGACAGATGGCCAAACAATAACCAGTCATGTATTTCCAGACCGCGTAGATGGTAGAGTGGTTGGTTATGAAGTAAAATCCACAGATAAAAAGATAACAAGCGTTGGTGACCGCAAAGGTAATCTTCAATTATGGGGTCAGCATATCGCTATGAAGAATGGTGGTAAAAAATTATTTATCACTGAAGGCCGCCTGGACGCTATGAGTCTTTATCAGTCGCTGTTTGACCATAAGCCAAAAGGATATGCTGGTAAGCCTTCCGTTGTATCAGTAACAAAAGGTGCGACCAGTGCAGTAAAGGACTTGATGAACAATCGGGAGTTCGTAGATAGCTACGATGAGGTTATTCTCGTTATGGATAGTGATTCAGCAGGTCAGAAAGCTGTTAAAGATGTTCTAAAAGTCTTTCCTCGTTTTAAATCAGTTAAGTTACCTATGAAGGATAGTAACGAAATGCTGGAAGCTGGCGAGTCTAAGAAGCTGTATGAATTAGCAATGTATAAAGCTGAACACATTCGGCAGGGTGAGCTTGTAGATATCGATGCTGACCTGATTCAAAAGGCATTAGTAAAACCAGAAATGGGTATACCTTTCCCCTGGCGCAGTGTTAATAAAGCAACCTTCGGGATTAGACCGCACACTATTCATGTCGTAGGGGCAGCACCAAAGGTAGGTAAATCACACCATGAGTACCAGCTAATCCAGCACCTGCTAAAACTAGACCACAAAGTTGGGGTATTTGATTTAGAAAACGCACCTGTTAAAACCGCAGTACGAATTGCGAGTAAGGAAGCAAAACAGGACTTTACTAGACCAGATAAAGAGTTTGACCCACAGACCCTGCATGACACCCTGCTAGACCTACAAGGAAAGGTTCGGTTCTATGACAGGGGTGCGTCAAGGGACTGGTCAGACATACGCATATGTATAGAAGAAATGCATCTTTTGGACGGAATTTCGCTGTTTTTCATAGACCCACTAACCGCCCTTATTTCTCGTTACAATTCATCGGAAGCGAACGACAAACTGAATGAGATATGTACGGATATGGCCGACCTGGTGAACCTCTATCCAATTACGTTGTTTTGCTATTCACACGTCAACCCTAAACCAAAAGGCAGTAAACCGCACGAAACTGGTGCTAAGGTCTTATCAAGTGAGTTTACGGGTAGTCGTGCTATGGAGAAATGGTTTCATTATGGGCATGGTATTAGTCGTGACAGAACAGATGAATGTCCAATTGAACGTAGCAACATGAGTGAATTCTATATGCTGTTTGACCGAGAATATGGTCAACAATACAAGTGTGATGTATACTTTGAAGAAGACACAGTACAGTATCAGGAGGTCGGCTTTGACGGATTACATAATTGATATAGAAACGGACGGTTTGGACGCTACTAAAATCCACTGTATGTCGGTACACAATGGTAAATCTATAGAAACTTTTACCAAGTATGCTGATATGCAGGTGTTCTTAGCTACAGTTAATAGGCTGGACAGGATTATTGGTCATAATTTTATTCGCTATGATGCTCCAGTTATTGAGCGTATTTTAGGCACCAACATGCCCTGCCAAATTGTGGATACCCTGGCACTTTCTTGGTATCTTTACCATGCTGAAAATAGGCATGGCCTGGAGCAGTGGGGCGAACGTCTAGGCGTTGCTAAACCCCAAGTTCAAGACTGGGAAAACGCTGACCTTGAAACTTATGTCCACCGATGCGAACAAGATGTTAAAATCAATTATTTGTTGTGGACTAGGCAACATGAGTACCTTAACAACTTATACACAGATAAGCCTGAGCCTATTATCAAGTACTTAATGTTTAAGATGAAGTGTGCTGCCTTACAAGAAAAGTGTAAATGGAAGTTGGATGTTACTAAGGCCAATACTTTACTAGATAAGTTGGAATCTGAATATGATGAATTATGTATTCAGTTAAAGTCCGTCATGCCACAGGTACCCAAAGTGGCTAAACGTCATAGACCAGCCAAGCCATTTAAGCAGGACGGTACACTTTCAGCGCATGGCCTGAAGTGGAAAGGCTTGTGTGATAAAAACAATGTAGACTTTGATTCAAAAGAGCCTATCGAAGAAACTGTCGGATTTGATGAACCAAACCCCAATAGCGTTTTCCAGGTGAAAAATTGGCTGACTAGTCTAGGTTGGAAACCAATTACTTTTGAGTACAAAGCGGCTGCCAGTGATTTGAGAAATAAAAGCAAGTCAAAGGAAAACTATGAAAGTGTTCCACAAGTTAAAATAAAAGATGGTGGCCTATGCAAATCCGTAATAAAACTTATTCCTGAAAACCCTGAAATCAAGGCTCTAGATACAATAACATTGATTAAGCACAGGATAGGCTCGATTAAGCATTTCTTAAAAAATGTAGATGAGCATGGCTTTGTTAAAGCAGAGATAGGCGGCTTAACTAATACGCTACGATTCACGCACAGAGTATGCGTTAATATACCGTCTAGTCGTAAATTATATGGTTTAGAAATACGCGAGTTGTTGACGGTATCTAACGATGACAATATTTTATGCGGCAGTGACTTAGCATCGTTAGAAGATAGAACCAAGCAACACTTTATGTGGAATCATGACCGAGATTTTGTAAAGGAAATGATGGTTGACGATTTTGACCCACACCTTGACTTAGCTTTATCAGCCAGTGCAGTTACGGAAGAGCAGGTAATGGCTTATAAGTACGGTGACGATAAATCAATCAGCACTATACGCCACAACTTCAAGGGCGGTAATTATGCCTGTACGTATGGATGTGGTGTTACTACGCTTTCTCGTCAATTGGGTATTGAAAAGAAGGAAGCCGAAAAAATACACAAAGCATACTGGAAGCGTAATTGGTCGCTTAAGAAGATAGCTAGTGAATCTACAGTTAAGAATGTGAATGGTAATCTTTGGCTGCTTAATCCAGTTAGTAAGCTATGGTATTCGCTACGGGCAGAAAAGGATATATTCTCTACGCTTAATCAGGGTACTGGTACATTCTGTTTTGATATGTGGCTTGGGTTTATAATTCAGAAACGCCCACAGCTAACTGCACAGTTTCATGACGAGGTTATACTTGAATGTAGTGAATCAGAAAAGGAGGAAATTGGTCAGATTTTAAGTAGTAGTTTAGAAAAGGTAAATAACCTATTGAAGTTAAATAGAGACTTAGGTTGTGATGTACAGTTTGGAAAAAACTATTCACAAATACATTAAAGTGTGTTATACTATTATAGTAACATTAACAAAAGGAGTTACAAATGGCGTTAAATAGAAAAAGTTCTGTACCTAGTACCACTGCTTCGAGTGATACAGAGTACACTAACCTAAAACCAGGTGAGTACGAAGGCAGACTGGCTTATGTAGCAGACTTAGGCTTGCAAGAGCGTGAGTACATGGGCGAGTCAAAACCACCTGCACAGCAAATCTCATTAGGTATTGAGATACTTAATCAGTTTGTTACCGTTGATGGTAAAGAGCAACCTCGATTGCTATGGACTAAACCATTTAATATTTTTTATGAAATGGATGAAAGGGGTAATGAATACAAGTTTTACAAGACATTTGATTCATCTGCTCAAGAAGGTCAAGTAGCTGATTGGGATTCAGTACTGGGCAAACCCTGCAATGTACTCGTCAAGAATGTTGCTGGCAAGGGTGAAAATGCAAGTAGACTCTATGATAACATTGATTCTATTTCACCTATCCCTACTAAGTATCAGGGTGACGTAGCAGCATCGGTAGTTACTGACATGGCAGTTGGTGACGCTGATGACGATAACAACCCTGCTCAACGTGCTATGTTTGGCTTACCTCGTTACATCTTTGACCGTAGAATCAAGGGTGGTAATAGTGGGGCTGAGGCAAAAGCTGTAGAAGGTTCTGAAGACTTTGAAGACGCTATTCCATTCTAATGAGACTACTCATTGATGGTGACCCTATTGTTTATCGTATAGCGTTCGCTAGTCAAAAGAAGCAGGAAGACGGGTCGGTGAAAGCTGACCCTGAATCCTACACACTACATTCCTGCAAACTGTACATGTCAGACCTGATTCGTGATACAGGGTGCAAAAGCTACAAAGTTTTTCTTTCGGGTAAACCTAACTTCCGAGATAAAGTCAGGGCTGATTACAAAGGCAATCGGTCAAAAGCTGTAAAGCCTATTCATTACCAGCTTATTCGAGACTACTTAGAAGAAAGGTTCAAAGCCCAGGTTGTCAATGGTATGGAAGCAGATGATGCACTTGGTTTAGCTCAAGAGCCTGACCACTCTACTGCTATTGCTACTATTGATAAGGACTTGCTTATGGTTGAAGGCCTACACTACAACTATAACACTAGGGAATGGAAAACTGTTAGTGCCGAGGAAGGTACACGTTTCTTTTACAAGCAGATGCTTACTGGTGATAGGGTAGATAATATAACGGGGATTAGGGGCATTGGCGACAAGAAAGCAGATAAGTTATTAGATGAAAACGATAACTGGGATAAGCTAATTGTTGATATGTACCTTGATGAGTTTGATAACGGATTTCAACGAGCTGTAGAAAACTCACAGCTACTTTGGATGCTACAAAGGGGCAAAGAAATGCCTATAGACTTTTATGAACAAGCCAAAGTATAGAAGCGGATTGGAAGAAGCCTTTGCTAACAAGACAACTGGATTTGATTTTGAGCCTATAGATATTCCATATATCGTTAAGCGCAAGTACAAGCCAGACTTTGTTAAGGGTGACGTATTGATTGAGTGCAAGGGATTCTTTCGCTCTGGTGATACTGCAAAATATAAGTCAATTAAAAGAGATGTCGAAGGGACTTACGAACTTATTTTTGTTTTATCCAACCCAAGTAAAAAACTTAGGAAGGGTAGTAAAATGAACATGGGCCAATGGTGTGATAAGGAGGGTATTAAATACTTCACAATAGACACCATTAAAGAATTAAATTACTACATGAAAACAAGAGAAAAAATATGTTAACGCTTAACGAGCTTTGCGAAAGACTAAAACACATTGATGAAATATCTTTAATGGAAGTCTTGGAAATAAACTCTGACGAGATAGTGGACAGGTTTGTGGATAAGATTGAAGAAAGGATAGACGATTTGCTGTTAGATTTTGAAGCAGAGTTTGATGAAATAGAGGAATAAAATGAAATTTCAATTTGAATTAACACCTTTTCGTATTAACGAAGGTGATGGCTGTATATTGATGCTTGGGTATCCACTGTTTGGTGGCTGGCTACCTTTCGCTGGATTTGTAACTTTTCAACACGAGGATAATCAGATTAAGTCATTTATGGTTGAATGGCTCCTGCGTGGTGTTATTATTACTAGCTCAAGAGCAGAGCTGGAGGAATTAGACGATGACTAAACCGCAAATAATGACTCCTAAGTCTACCTATACCTATGACTACCCACAGGCATTAGGCTACACAGAAATGCAGCAATCTATATTCTGGACTTCTGACGAAATCGAAATGAATAAAGATATTCACGACCTTAAAACCAAGCTAACGGAAGCAGAGCTGCATGGTGTAACTACTGTACTCAAGCTGTTTACATTGTATGAGCTTCACGTAGGTAACGAATACTGGTTAGACTATGTTCGTAAAACTTTTCCACGTCCAGAGATACAGCGTATGGCTAGTTTGTTTGGCATGTTTGAGCTGAACGTACATGCCCCATTCTATGACAAGCTGAATGAAGTCATGGGCTTGAAGACTGATGAGTTTTACAGTAGCTATGCTGAAGACAAAGTACTGGCTGACCGCATGGCCTGGATTGACCGCCAGTTTAAAGTAGATGACCCGTTATTAATTACTGCAATGGGTAGCATCACTGAAGGTGCAATCCTTTACAGCAACTTCGCCTTCCTAAAGCACTTTCAGTCTGAAGGTAAGAACAAGTTAATGAACATGACGGCAGGTATTAACTTTTCTGTTCGTGATGAGAACCTGCATAGTGAGGCAGGGGCATGGCTATACAAGCAGTTGCTCAAAGAAGAACAGCCAGACCCTGAACGTATGAGCAAAGTATTAAGTAAGATTAAACGCACATGTCGCCAGATATATGAGCATGAGTCGCGTATCATCGATATGATATTTGAAAAAGGTGCTATCAAGGGCATCACTGACGTGCAGATGAAAAACTTTATTCAATCACGCCTTAACTTATGCTTAGGACAGCTAGACATAGAACCTATGTTTACTGTAGAGTATGACCCTATTAGTCAGTGGTTCTACAAGAACATTAACTCAGGAAGCCTACACGACTTCTTTACGAAGCAAGGTAACAATTACAGCCGAGATTGGTCGGAAGGTAAATTTGCATGGTAGACAAAACGAAACCAGCTAAGAAGGACAGAAAGAAGTTTGATATTGACTTGGCGTATGGTGAAGTAAGGGAACAAGCCATAGCTGATATGTTGCAGAACAAGAAGGTTGAAGTTAAATCTGAACGTGGTATGTGGATTAAGACTGGTAACATAGCTATTGAATATGAAAGCTACGGTAAGCCATCAGGTATTGAAGCTACTGAATCTGACTACTGGTTTCATAACTTATGTGTAGGCGATGACATATATGCTACACTTGTATTTGAAACTGAACAGTTAAAGAAAATAATAGAAGTAATACCAAGCAAGAAGTCTGTAAGTGGTGGTGACCATAATGCATCAAGAATGTGGTTACTTCCGCTTAGAAACTTGTTTGTGGAAAAAACAATAACAGGGTCTAAAGATGTCTAAATCAATTTATCAAGAGTTAGGTGACGAGCGTAAACACCTACAATCAGAAGGTAAGTTACCACTATGGGTAACTACAGCAGCATGGCAAATACTAAAAGACAAATATACAACAGATGAGTACCCCGATTTGTACTCAATATACAAGCGCGTATCAATCACTGCTGCGAAGCACATGGACGACTCAGAGCATTGGCAAAAGATGTTCTTCAATCTAATGTGGAATGGTTGGTTAGCTTTATCAACTCCTGTGTTATCAAACATGGGTACTAACCGTGGTTGCTCTGTGTCGTGCAGTGGTGGCTATGTAGGAGATAGTGTCTATGACTTTTATGATGCACAAAGAGAAGTTGCAGTTCTTAGCAAGAATGGTTTCGGAACTTCAAGTTACATTGGAGATATTAGAGACAGAGGCACTTCTATCAGCTCAGGAGGATTGGCTAGTGGAGTACTACCAGTGCTTCGAGATTTTGTCCAACTATCACGCGATGTATCACAAGGAAATACTAGACGAGGTGCATGGGCGGGATATGTCGAACTAGAGCATGGTGACTTTTGGGAAATATGTGACCACCTAATCAATCACCCTGATGACTGTAACGTAGGGTGGAATGTTACCAATGACTTTATGGACAGACTGGACAGGGGTGACGAGGACGCAGTAGGCCGTTATCAACGTGCTATGAAAGTCAAGATGGTTACAGGTAAGGGTTACTTCTTTTTCGTAGATAGAGTTAATGAAGCCAACCCAGCCATGTATAAAGAGCATGGCTTAAAGGTTAAGGCTAGTAACTTATGTACAGAGATTACATTACATAGTGATGAGTTTCATACATTTACTTGTGTCTTATCGTCAATGAACCTAGCTAAGTATGATGAATGGGCAGATACTGATGCAGTGCAGACTGCTATCATATTTCTTGATTGTGTAGCTCAAGAGTTTATTGAGCAAGGTAGGGGTATCAAGGGTATCGAGAAAGCAGTGCGAGCTACTGAGTCTGGCCGTGCATTAGGCTTAGGTACTCTAGGTTTTCATACTTACCTACAGCAGAACATGATTGACATTGAAAGCTTTGAAGCTCACAACATAAATCAGAATATGTTTAAGGTAATTCAGAAGCAAGCTAAAGGGGCTAGTCAATGGTTAGCTAAGACTAAGGGCGAACCTAAATGGTGTAAGGGTCATGGTGTACGTAACACTCACCTACTTGCAGTAGCACCTAACAGTTCTAGCGCACTAATTTGTGGCTCTGTATCACAAGGCATTGAGCCTGTGTATAAGAACGTATTCGTACAGGGTAGCCCAGCAGGCGAGATTAACCGTATTAACCCTGTCTTAGTTGACCTGATGAAGTCTAAGGATGTATACAGTGACGAGACAATCAATCAGATTATCAAGGACAATGGCTCAGTACAATTAGTCGATTGGCTAACTGATGAAGAGAAAGCTGTGTTTAAGACTAGCTTTGAGATTAACCAAGAAGTGTTGGTACGTCTAGCTAGTGCAAGACAGCGTTATATCTGTCAGGCACAATCGCTAAACCTGTTCTTCCCTAGTGATACTCCAGAAGCGGAGATTAGCCGTATACACAAGCTCGCATTCAAAGATAAATACATAAAATCATTGTACTATCTAAGAAGCGAGGCAGGTGTACGTGGCAGCAGTGGTGAATGTATTGCATGTGAAGGTTAAGGCTTATCTCTTGCTTCTATGTCTGCCTTAATTTGAAGTTTTTCTTCTTCACTTAAGTTGTCAATAATTTTTGCTAAATTTGACACAATAAACTCAGGAGCGAGTTCTGTACCACTAGCGTACGCTCGCTCTACTTTCTTATTTAACCCCAACAACTTGTTAGTTGCTTTTCTGTTTGTGCCTATTGCAAGAGCAATCGAAGGAATTGTTAAAATAAATGGTAAAGTGGCAGCATTTGTAAGTGCGATAGACCCTTGTAATATGTTTGCAAGTCCGTATAAAGCATTTGTCTCTTTACCCCTTATAGATAAGCTAAGTAAATTAGCTCCAGGGCCATCTTTTGATTCTAAAACTGCATTGGAAAGTCTTTTCAAGGAAGCAAACCCTTCTTGACCTAGTAGGGCGGTTAATCTAGCTTGCTCTTCTTTAGACTCTAATTTAGCTAATTTGCTACTCATTTTAAACAAATCGAAAGTACCATCGGGGTCACTAAACAAAGTCTTAAGGTAGCTTTGTCTAATCGAGGCCCTTGCATGCTCGGAGGTTTTTACTACACCATCTATTTCTTTACCATTTTTTGCTAATTGTGCATAGCCTTCGTCAATAGAACCCAGCATCTTTTTAATTTCTGACGGATTAGCACCTAGTAGTGATTTTCCAAGTAAAGAAAAGTTTTCCCTATCTCCAGCCTTTAAAAATCTAGCACCTATTTTGGGGACTAGTAATTCCCTAGACCGTTTATAACCAGCATTTAATACTTGGTAGTCAGAAGCTAGGTTTGAATTGGTATTTAAAAATGACGTATCAAGCGCTTTTCTAAATTGAGCAGATAGTTCAGAAAGCTCAGCAGTGCTTTGAGACTTATTAGTAGCGTTAAAGTCACCTGCGGCATCAATCTGTCTTTTTAATAATTTTTCTACTGCAATTAGTTTTTCAACAGATGCCTTAGAAGATAGGCCTTCGCCTACAATCCTATTACGCGCATCATTAATTATATTTAGAGCTGGTGCATCCAGTGTTTGAACGTCATCTACCATTTTACTATTTACAAAGGCATCTAGGGTATCGACCAATTTGGTTGAATCTACTTTTACACGCCCATACTTACTTGTAATTGAATCTAAACCTACCCTGTAATTATCGCTTAAGGCTTTTTTACCCAAATCAATAATATTAAATATTTGCTGACCTAATGCCTCTGTATCAAGAGTTAAATTAGTATCTAAACCATCCATTATTTTCTTAGCTTCACCTACAAGAACTTCATTATTCTTCTGAAGCATTTTGTTTAACTTCCTTTGGGAAACTACACCAACACTACCTATAGATGTTAAAATACTTTGCATTACGGACGCTTTACCTGTCTGGGTAGTTAGCAAAGAACCGCCATTCTGTTCTAAAAGTTTTTGTGTTTGTTGAAGAGATTCAAGCGTACCCGTAGGAAGTACTTCAGGTGTAGTAGCCGCACCGACAACAGCATTTGGGTTAGCTCTTAAAGATTTGATAATTGGCCTTAAGGCTCTTCCCAAACCCAGTGTACCAACATCTATAACTAAAGAAGTTACAGCCTCATGCGCAGCCGCATCCATAGGGTCTACATTTGGGTCATTCTTTATTTTTTCAGACGCATATTTACCCCCAAATGTACCCAGCGCACCCAAAGCCATACTACCTACAACTACGCCTGGAAGGCCAAAAGGTGAGCCTATTTTCGCACCCCACGCAGCGCCCCCAATACCGCCAGGTACATCTAAGTTTCTAGTTACTACGTTTGTATCGTCAAGTATACCAGCAGCTAAGTCAGCTTCTCTTTGAGCCGCTATTTGGGATTCAATTCTAGCCCTATTTTGCCTTTCTTGTACTTGTGGGTCATTTGGGTCACTTACGTCACCAAACTGTTTTTGTAAAGCTTCCAACAGGTTTTTATCTTTAACTAATTTCATTTTATATACCCTTAATCTAGCTCGTAATCATTACCATCTACTGGGTCACGAAAATACTTTTTACCATTATATTCAATAACATATTTTTTGTATTCAGGCCTTGTGTAATCTAGTTCTACATCTTCACCGAGTATAAGATTTCTTACATTTTCATAATGTTTTTTAACTATATCAAGCTGTTCTTTAAATTCTACCTCGCCTAGTGCGGGGTTTAAAGCAGCTATAGAATTTTGTAATAAACCAATTTCTATATTACTTACTTGACCCAATGCCCCACCTGTTGGGGATGCGTCTCGCATACGTTGAAGTTCATCAAAACTTAAATTAGCTTTAACTGATTGTACTAAATTACTTAATGCATACGCGTCAGTGGCTGGTATAAATTGATTTACCATATAAAGTGGGCCAGCAGCTCCGTCCACGCCCAAAAAACTATCTGGGGAGATTGCAAGAGATTCAATCCTATCAAGCTGGGAAAGAACATTGTCTGCCCTAGCTACTGCCATCTTTTTGTTGCTTAGCTCCTTTTTGTCAACAATTTCTTGTTGGTCAGGGGTTAGTGTTACATTGGTTTGTTTACCTGTGTTTTTATCAATAATGACAAAAGCACCGTTATCCAGTTTCTTAATTTCGTTATTTGGTTTTCCAGCTTCAGCAGAAGCAGCAGCATCGGCAGCCTTTTTATCTGCTGCTTCTTTTTGACGCTTAAGTATTTCAGCAAGACCTTCTTGTGGAGTCAGTGTTTTGTCGGCAATTCTGTCAGCTAAATCTGGAAAGCCAGCAGCTAAAGCCTGATTAGCTACATTTACTTTTTGCGTGGCAGTAGTTTCTTGTTGAGCAGTTTGCTGGTCTATTTCTCTAGCTAAAGTTATAGCCTTAATAGCTGATTCTTGCTCGTTCTGTGACTGATATAAAGAAGCCATTTCCATTAAGTTTTTAGAAGTCATTGGTTTCTTTTGTAACTCAGCAAGTAACTTATTAGCTTGGTCAGTATCTATAGCTCGTTGTCTTTCCGTATCCTTTACGTTAAAAGCACGAAGCAAACCCTTGCCTAGTGTATCACCCATAGCAGTTGCTAAACTGGTTTTAAAAGGCTGTCTTGACGCAGAAGCTGTGGTGTAAATATCTTCACCTATAGACTGCCTTCTTTGAGCCAACAAGTCTTCTTCAGCACTACCTTGTTGCCTAGAGGACAGTGAATCTAAAAAGCCTTGTACATTAATGTTAGCCATTATTTATTTCCTATGTAAAGATATAATCTAAAAGTTTGTCACCTAGTCCTGGAGCTGCTGTAGCCACCGCTTGTGAACCTAACTGCTGTAGTAGGGTTGGTTCAGCGTAAGCAGGGGCAAGCGCGCCAGCGAGTTTTGCATCTATTTGTCTATTACTTAAGTAAATATTAGCAGCATTTTGCATGTTAACTCTTTCAAGCTCGTCAAGGCCTAAAGCCATTTGCAACGAGTCAGCACCTACTCCACCAAGTTGATTAAGGTAACCAACTCTGTTAGCTTCTTGCAGTTGTTGTCGGGCAAGTTCACGTTTAGCAATTTCACCAGTTTCAGTAGCAGCTTGATTCCTAGAATTAAGGAATAGCTCAGATAATGCTCTATTCTGTGCTAACTGTTGTGTGTAGTCATCTACATTAACTAAGCCTGCACCTGCACCTGCACCCATAGCTTCGCCAGACAAGTTAAGGCCAAGTCTGCCTGTACCAAAAGACCTATCTCTGGAAGCAATCTGTTGAGCCATCATTTCAGGGGCTAGTACATCTAAACCCTGTTGATATATTTCCTGCTGCCTGCCTAACACGTCTTCGTCTAAAACTACGTCTTCTGGACGAGACATCATAGCCTGTTGTATATAAGCAGGATATAATTGTTGTGCGCCTGCTGTACCTACCGCTTGTAATGCTTGTAAAGAAGGTGCAATCTGGCCTGTTAATAACGCAGGCGAAGTAGGTGTGCCAGGAACATAATCAGTAGCAGTTAAACCTGTTCGTATTGCTACAGGTTGGAATTCTGTTTGTAAGCTAGGTGGCTTGTAGTTTTCATACGGATTGTATGGTTTGTTTAATGAGCTAAGAAGTTCGTTACCCAACGCCAGTGCGCCTGCACTTTTTCCTACTGTACCTAAACCAGTGTCTCCTAAAAAATCACCTACTTGTCCACCCAAGTCCGTTAAAAAATTACCATTTGAATCAGGTTGAGGCAGTGGTATAGCTCCTTCTGGGCCACCTGATGTAAGGCCACGATTTGAATAGTAGTCCGAAAGAGTAGCATTACTAGCAGGATTAAAACCAGGTGTCATAAAACCACCAGTAGCAGGGTTATAAGCAGCACCAGATATCGCGCCCACTGTTCTGCCGATATCACCACCAAATTCGTTTCCTATTGTCATGCCAGCAGCCGCATAGGGGTTTCCACCCGACATGGCATAATTTACTGCAAAGTCTGGTGCAAATTTTGCAACCGATTTTAAAGCACTGGAAGCAGCTTTACTAATTCCCTTTAATGCTTTTCCAACAAAAAATTCAGGCTGACCAGTCATTGGGTTAATCGAGTTAGCCCCAGTACCCACTGTATATCGCATAGGGTCAAGACCAGAAAGCATCATGTCCCTGTTTACCATAGACTGTGTCTCACCAGACAAAACAGGTGGTACTACCATTTCACCTTTAGCAACGTGAGCTAGGTAACTATCTTCGTTCCTACCTAGTTGTGCATTACCTAATTGTGTAGTCATTAATTTATTCATATTTATTTACCTTTAAGCTGTGCGCTTCCACATGTATACCGTAATGTATGGCTGTAGGTTAGCGTTAGTAGCAGAAGAACCTTGACTGTCTGTTGTACCAGATACAACGTGAGTATGGGCAGTACCTGCGCTTGTTAAGCCAATATTTGCGACAGTGTTAGATGCAGTATTAACTGTAGCAGAACGAGAACCTGGGTCATAACTTCTGGCAGGGTAGTTGCTCGCAGTCATAGTGTCACCACTAGCATCACCATTATGAGTGAAGTGGGTGTGCGCTGCTTCTTCTGCTGAAGTAACAGCAAAGTCATGCGTGTGAGCCACGTTAGTTTGGTCAGCACTACCGCCAGTTTCTTCTAATGTATCAAATGCTGTGTTACCACTATCTAAACCTACTAGTACACGGCCAGCAGCGTAAGCCGTCCATGTACCAAATCCTAGTAATGTGGCTGGGTTAGTGGCTACTGCTGCATTACTGTAGATAGAACCTACTGGGTATACCGCAGCCATAGCAGCTTGTACGAAAGCAGTGGTAGATATTTGTGTATTATCCGTACCAAAAGTGGCTGTAGGTGCAGTTGGTGTACCTGTAAGTGCAGCATTATTCTTATCTGCTTTAGAGTTTACAGCAGTTTGTATTGCTTCAAACTCATCATCAATCTCCGTACCCTTGACAATCTTATTAGCGTTGCCAGTGGTCAGTGCATCTTTAGCTGCAAAGTCTGTGGTTTTAGAATAGTTACTCATTAAATAATCCTGCCTTGTTTAGCGTAAACGTCTAGTTTTTGGACGCTTAGTGGTGCGCCGTCAACGTGTGTTTCAATACCTATCTGAACTATGTCTCCTGAGCCAGATACCTGTGAAGATAGTTTGTCTAAGGATACCCCTAGATTGTATTCAGCTACTGTCGCTGCATTAGCCCCGTATTCTGCAATACCGTACTCAGCTACAATTAACTCTTTTAATGTGAATGGAAAACTATAATAAGAAGTCTGATAGTCATAGCCTACTTTTAAAGCAAAGTCTTGACCACTACTACCAATGGCAGTAACGCCTGCCTTCTTTAATATCTTATTTACGTTAGAACTTCCTAAGTCAAAGTGATTAGTAAAGTAGGACATAAGGTAACCAGAACCGTTATCTTGATACCCTGTGTACTCTGCTATACCATCTACCTGTGTTAAGTACAATGCTTTAGCTTTAGCATCATATACGAAGTCAGTATGGTCTAGGTCATTCCAGGTTGTTACACGAAGCGAAGAATCTTCAAGTGTACCCCTAGCATCAAAAACAAACTGTGTCTTTGCATCAGGTAAGCTAATTAAGTAAAAAGCACCTTCTGGGAAATAAGTAGATTTAATTAAACCAAAGTCATCTTCCCTGTTTACAATATCCATGAACGTATCTCGTACATTCTTAGACAAATCGTTTAGTGGTTGTGACTTTTCTTGGATAACACGACCTAATGAACGTAAACCAGTAGCTGATAGGAACACTACATCGTTACCTAGATTCTGAATACTATCTCTAGCGATACAGCCCACACCACTAATTACTTCTACTAAGCGTAGTGTATTTACGTCAAAGCTACCCTGAAAGCTATCTTGGTCAGCATAGATAATAATATTGTTACGACATAGAACAATTAAATAGCCATTGTGTTCAGCAAGCCCTGTAATTACGTCAGAGCCTCTAGGAAGCACACCTGCTATATTAAGACTACCTGCACTACCTGAATTCCACTTAGCACCATTCAAAAGGTCTGAAAAGTATACTGTGGTTTTGTTAGTTGGAGTATCAGCAGCCCATATACGACCAAAGGCAGACATAGCAATATTAGCCAGTGGTGCTGTGCCAGTATAGTCAGCATGACTTTCTATAGATTTAAACTCGTCTGCTGTTGTTTCGTTAGTGTAGTATAGTGGTTTGTAACCACCTTGAAAGAAGTAGGCTCTATCGTTTAGTGTCACTGCTTGCCACTTACCTGCGCTAATTGTATCGCTAGTAGTTGGTGTAATAGTTGATAAAGTAGTAAAGCCTTTATAAAATGTAGTAGCACTCCATGATATTAAATTCTTAGAATCAGTAACATCTATGAATGGGTGCATACCTAGTAAGTTAGTACCAGTACCACCTGAAGTAGTACGATATATCCAACCTTTCCTAGCACCTAGTCTACCAAATTCATCAATTACACAGTTGTTAGCTTCCAGCGCAAATCTTGGGTCGTTAGCTACACTTGATTCTTGAGTATTTAAACCTAAGAAAGCAGGAGCTACTAGTGATGCTGTTACTAAAGGTTTTGCCATTATGCTGTACTCACTAGGTAAGGTGTTTCTTCAAAGGTCAACATACAAGATACGCCTGTAGAACCTGCATCACCTGTAATTTTATAACCAGATTCCAGCATTACATAGCCACCATCTTGCTTTAATTGTACAAAGTCTCCAGAGCCTAAAGACTTAGAACCTAATACAGTAATAGTTTCATCGTTTTCAATCTTAAGATGCACGTCACTAATTGTAGAACCTGTACCATTAGACACAAAAGCTAGTATCCACTTAGCTCTAACGTTGTCGGGCACTGTATAAAGCACCCCGTTAGTAGTGGGTAAGTTTTCTACTAATACTGTTCTAGCTTTCATACCAAATAGTCTCTTCTGGGTGCTTCGCTGCATCTAAACCGATAGCATCTTGTAAGGCATTGTTAGCTCTAGCGTAAGCAGATACAGGATTTACACCACCGTCTTCCCCACGCTCTTCTACGGCCATAGCATAGGCTAATAGCTCAATAGGTTTAATAGGTATTTGGAAGGTGTCTGCATCGCCTGACAGCTCATCTGAGCGCAGTACAACGTTAAAGCGTAAGTCATACGCACCATCAGGAATTGGGTAGATGTCTACTTGTGTATCACCATCTGGGCTAATACCGTTGAACGAGTAGTAGTACGGCGTACCTTTAGTAGCATTTTGATTTAAAAAGAAGTTATTAAACTTGTGTGCAGTTTCATACTTCATAAAGTGGTTAGCTGTATCGTTGACTACATCGAGTACAGTTAACTTATTTTGGGAACCGTTTAGCTCGTAGTTGAATACGTCTTCCGTAGTTGTAGCTGAAAGAGTAGTACGAAGACCAGACCAATGCCAGGAGTTTTCTACTATGTCCTTAGCGTCATTAATAAGTACAGCAATTAAGGATGAGTAAGTAGACTCATTAACCGTAGCTACTGTACGCTCACGTAAGCGTTTTAATATATTGTTTACTACTTCTAAGTAAGTCATAGAATATTATACCATATTTTGGAGGTAATGTAAAGTATTACCATTTAACTTTGTTAGCCCAGTAAGCTGCTGAACATTTACCTTTAGCTATGTTCTTTGCGTGTCTTGCTTTAAATGATTTACGCTTTGCTTTCATACGAGCAGACTCACCAGCTTTAGGCTTACCTGCTGTCTTTGCTCCTTGCTCACCAAATCTAATTGTTTTAACACTACCATCTTCACATTTAGCTA
>Ga0228627_1000587_pt1 | contig 21497 bp, 18 predicted proteins | sample 33DmetaG_FD_190483 | JGI IMG/M metagenome (GOLD analysis project Ga0228627, IMG submission 190483) | Seawater microbial communities from Monterey Bay, California, United States - 33D | ecosystem: Environmental > Aquatic > Marine > Coastal | place: USA: California | collected 2016-09-28 | reverse complement strand
CACCATAAAAGGTTTTATGGAACATCAAGAAGTTTTAAAGACGATGAGTGATGCTGATATTTTTATTTTTCCATCGGTATGCGAAACGTTTGGGATTACTTTAGCTGAAGCTATGTATATTGGGTTACCGATCATCTGTGCTGACGCTAGTTCGTTGCCGGACCTACTTAAAGATGGGGGGCTTTACTGTGATTCTAATAGTCCTTCCTCTATTTCGGAGTGTATACTTACAGTAGTCAATAATCCCATCGATACAGCTAATCGGGCGATATTGGCGAGTAAAATAGCTCAGAGGTTTAGCTGGCGACAGGCGAGTGTTGAAACCTTTGAATTGATAGAGCGAACTGCTAAGTGTGAATAAAAAGTAGGCATAAAATAAATACTCTTGGCAGTGTAGAGTTAATAAACGTAAAGATTCATTGTGGGTACCACGCATTTTTATGAAGAGAAAGAAAAAATATGGCTAATTACCAAATATGTAATCGATGTGTTATGGATACTTCAGATCCCAGAATACATTTCGATAGCTTGGGGATTTGTGACTACTGTCAAAATTTTGAAACCCATATTTTACCAAGCTGGAACTATGGTAAAAATAAATCAAAAGACCTAGCGAACCTGTCAGATGCGATTAAGAAAGAAGGTGTGGGTAAAGATTTTGACTGTATTATTGGCTTAAGTGGCGGTCTCGATAGTTCTTATACAGCTTACCTGGCGAAAGAAATTATGGGCCTAAGACCATTATTGTTCCATGTTGATGCAGGATGGAACACTTACAAAGCTGTTGGGAATATTTCAAAATTGGTGGATCGACTTGGGCTTGATCTTTATACTGATGTTATAAATTGGGAGGAAATGAGAGATCTTCAACTTGCATTCTTCAAGGCACAAATCCCAGATCAAGATTTGCCTCAAGATGCGGCTTTTTTCTCTGGCCTTTATCGCTTTGCACGAAAACATAGAATAAAATATGTGCTAACAGGCGGAAATTTCTCTACAGAATGTTGCCGTGAGCCAGAGGAGTGGGGAGCTTACCCAGGCATAGATAAAAGGCTCTTTAAAGATATACATAAACAGTTTGGTGAGAGAAAGCTGGAGACGTTCCCACTCCTAGATATTTTCCGATACAAAGTTTTTTATCAATATGTCTTGGGCATGAAAGTCGTCAAACCACTCAATTTATATCCCTACAATAAAGAAGACGCAGAAAATACGCTTGCAGAATTCTGCGGGTGGGAATCCTTCAAGCATAAGCATCATGAGTCTAGGTTTACTCGTTTTTATGAAGATTATTGGATGCCAAGAAAGTTTGGATACGAGAAGCGGCGAGCGCATTTCTCAAGTTTGATTATGACTTCCCAAATGTCTAGAGATGAAGCTTTGAATCGATTAAAAACCTCTGAGCTTGACAAAGATTTTTTAAGCAAAGAGTTTAGTTATGTAGCGAAAAAATTAGAAGTTACTGATGACGAACTGCGTGTGATTTTTAATGGGACTAACAAAACTTTTAAGCAATTTAAGAATAAACATTGGATTATAGGTATTGGAGCCAAAGTAATGTCGATGCTTAAGTTAGAACTTAGGTTGTTTAGATGATAGGCATTTTAGACTATGGAGTTGGTAATGTTCAGGCCTTTGGTAATCTGTATTCGGAATTAAGTATCCCTTGGAAGGTGGTTTCAAATGTGTCTGATTTTGATCATGTCACTCATATTATTCTTCCTGGGGTTGGATCTTTTGATTATGCGATGACTTTGCTTGATGAATCCGGATTAAGGAAAAGGCTTGATCATCTTGTGTTGAATGTGAAGATTCCTGTTTTGGGCGTCTGTATTGGCATGCAAATGATGGGAAAAAAAAGTGAGGAGGGTCAACTATCTGGATTAGGTTGGTTAGATGCAACGTCTAGAAGAATAGAATTTAATCCGGAAGATCACTTGAAGGCATTACCACTTCCTCACATGGGCTGGAATACTATCAAAATCCGTAAACCCAGCAGTCTACTTAAAGATATTCAGGCAAATGAATACTTTTATTTTTTACACTCTTATTTCTTATCTTGTAATGACCGAAATATTATTATGGCCGAAGCGAAATACGGTGCAACGGTGACAAGTTTGGTTCAGCAGGAGAATATTTATGGAATACAGCAGCATCCTGAGAAAAGCCATGATGCGGGTATTAAATTACTTAGGAACTTTGCGAGTATTTAGATGTTAATGTCACGAATAATTCCTGTCTTGCTCATTAGAAATAACGGCCTTATTAAAACTGTTAAATTTAGGGAAGATAAGTATTTAGGAGATCCTATTAACGCAGTAAAGATTTTTAATGAAAAGAAAGTCGATGAGATAATTCTACTAGACATAGATGCCACAACGCGAGCGCGGGAGCCAAATTATAAGCTGATTAAAAGTATTGCTGCACAATGTAGGTCTCCCTTGTGTTATGGCGGAGGTATTAAGTCAGTAGAAACAGCTAAGAAGATACTGTCGCTTGGAGTGGAGAAAGTAGCAGTAAGCACGGAGGCAATTAAAAACCTATTTTTTCTAACTGAACTTGTGACGGCCATTGGAGCACAAAGCGTTGTGGTGGTTTTGGACGTAAAGAAAAAGCGATTAGGTGGTTATGAAGTTATGATTTCTAACGGATCTGAGAAGACTGGTTATGCACCTATCGAATTTCTGAAAAAAATCAGAGGTGTCGGTGTCGGTGAAATAGTAATCAACTCCATAGATAACGATGGAATGATGACTGGTTATCCATTGGATTTATTTGACAAGTTAAAGAAACATATTGATGTACCAATGACGATTCTTGGCGGTGCTGGCACTGAAGCAGATTTGAAATCGGCAGTTGCACGGTATGGCACCATAGGGGTAGCGGCTGGAAGCTACTTTGTCTACAAAGGCAAGTATAAGGCGGTATTGATTGACTATCCTAATAACCCAAGAGATATATAGCTAAGTAACATGCTAGAAAATGTCTTGGACTTGTTAAGTTAAATATACAGACTCAAGAAAGTAGTTTAATTTTGTTTGATGGGTACCAGGGTTGAGTTGATACTTCTTATAAAGGTAGCTGGCTAACTCAGATATGGGATATTCAAAGCAATACACAGGTTAGTTTTCTGCTTACGTTGAGTCATATCAGCTAGATTGAGCACCTAATTGTAAATAAGAGGTTTAAAATCCTACATGGAGATTTAGTCAGAATGTTTAATAATAAGACGTTATTAATAACAGGGGGCACGGGATCTTTTGGCCATGCTGTACTCAAAAAGTTTCTTCAAAGTGACTTAAAAGAAATCAGAATATTTAGTCGAGATGAAAAAAAACAGGATGATATGCGCAAACTCTTTAATTCTCCTAAACTTAGGTTTTTTGTTGGAGATGTCAGAGATTATCGCAGCGTTTTAGACTCAATTCGTGGAGTGGATTTTATTTTTCACGCAGCCGCGCTTAAACAGGTCCCAAGTTGTGAATTTTATCCAATGGAAGCAGTTAAAACTAATGTACTTGGTACCGAAAATGTTTTGGAGGCGGCTATTGTGAGTGGAGTGTCAAAAGTTGTTTGTTTGAGTACAGATAAGGCAGTCTATCCAATAAATGCTATGGGCATTTCTAAAGCAATGATGGAAAAAGTAATGGTTGCTAAGGCTCGAACGGTGGATCAATCTCAAACAATGATTTGCGGAACGCGCTACGGAAATGTAATGGCGTCCAGAGGCTCGGTAATTCCTTTATTCCTGCGTCAAATTTTCTCTGACCAACCTATTAGTGTTACTGACCCTGAAATGACAAGGTTTATGATGACACTAGATGATGCCGTAGAATTAGTGTTACATGCTTTCACTAGCGGGTCTAATGGCGATATCTTCGTACAGAAAGCTCCTGCCGCGACTATAGATGTTCTAGTTAAAGCCCTCCTACGTATTACAGGAAAGCATGAATCTCCAGTAAACACAATTGGGACACGACACGGTGAAAAACTGTTTGAAGCTTTATGCTCCAGAGAAGAGATGTTTGTAGCAACGGATCAGGGTAACTACTATCGTATCCCTTCTGATGATCGCGACCTAAATTATTCCAAGTACCATGATGAAGGTGAGAGAGATCTATCTAAAGTGGAAGATTATAATTCTCATAACACTGAGCGCCTTGATGTTGATGGAATGGTGAAATTGTTACATAAATTAGATTTTATACGTGAGATCTCATCAGGTAGTACTGTCGTGCCTGAGGGGGTTTAGATGCGAATTGTCGTTACAGGTTCCGAGGGTTTTATTGGGAGAAACTTGTGTCTTCGGCTAAAAGAAAAGGAGCAGTACCAGGTCCTCGGGATCAGCCGTGAGACAACAAAAGAACAAGCATCATTGTTGCTATCCCAAGCTGATTTTGTGTTCCATCTTGCAGGTGTCAATCGCACGAAGGGACTTGATACCTTTCAAAATGGGAATGTTGATTTAACCAGTTATGTCGTTAAAACTCTCGAAGGTCATGGCCGACATGTTCCATTAGTTTTAAGTTCCTCAACCCAGGTAAAACAAGATAACCAGTATGGAAAAAGCAAGTTAGCGGCGGAGAAAGACGTAAAAGACTACTCAAAAAGAACTGGTGCACCACACTACATTTATAGGTTGCCCAATGTTTTTGGAAAGTGGTGTAAGCCAAACTATAACTCATTTGTAGCTACATTTTGCTACAATGTTATGCATGGGATTGAGCTTTCTATCGATGATTCGAGTGCTGAGGTAACGTTGGTTTCCATAGATGATGTATGTGAATCTTTTCTTGAATTACTGTCAGAGATGCCGAATTCAAACTATCCTGTTGCCCACCCTGAATACAGCACTACAGTTGGTGAGGTGGCAGCACTTATCTCTTCATTTAAGTCGTCCCGAGATAACCTTATTGTTGAGTCTGTTGGTACTGGTCTGACACGCCTTTTGTATTCAACCTTCTTAAGTTATGCGCCGACGGAAACGTTTAGTTATAGTATACCTAGTCATGTTGATGAGCGCGGTATGTTTTGCGAGATGCTTAAAACCAGAGATTCGGGACAGCTCTCGTTCTTTACAGCTCACCCTGGGATCACCCGTGGTGGCCATTATCATCATACAAAGACTGAAAAATTTTTGGTAATCAAAGGGAGTGCTCGTTTTAGGTTCCGTCATGTACTGACAAATGAGGAGTTTAGTATTGATACCTCTGATAAAACTCCAATGATTGTTGAAACGGTTCCTGGGTGGAGCCACGATATTACAAATAATGGTGACGATGATCTAATGGTGATGCTATGGGCGAACGAACTTTTCGATCATGATAAACCTGACACTATAGAGAGCATAATAGATAATGAAAAAACTTAAAGTCTGCACAGTAGTTGGTACTAGGCCGGAAATTATAAGACTTTCGCGAGTGATGGCAGTACTTGATGAATATTGCGAACATATTATTGTTCATACTGGGCAAAACTATGATTATGAATTAAATCAAATTTTCTTTGATGATCTCGAGCTGCGTATGCCAGACCACTTTTTAGATGCGGCAGGTACAAATGGAGCTGAGACAATCGGAAATGTAATTATAGCAGTCGATAAAATGCTTGCTAAAGAGACTCCGGATGCAATGCTGGTGCTTGGAGATACTAATAGCTGTATGGCAGCAATCCCGGCTAAACGGCGCAAGATCCCAATTTTCCACATGGAAGCCGGCAATCGCTGTTTCGATATGCGTGTTCCTGAAGAGATAAATAGAAAAATCGTAGATCATACTGCAGACATCAATCTAACTTATAGCTCGATCGCACGAGAGTATTTGTTACGTGAGGGTTTATCACCGGACATGATTATAAAGACTGGTAGCCCGATGTTTGAAGTGCTTAGACATTATCGAGAGAAAATCGATGCTTCTGATATTTTATCCAAGCTTGATTTGAAGTCCGGTCAGTATTTTCTAGTGAGTGCACATCGTGAGGAAAATATCGACTCTGTTTTGAATTTTGGTAATCTTGTTGATACGCTCAACAGTATTGCTGAGGTCTATGATTTGCCGATTATTGTGTCTACGCATCCGCGGACCCAAAAGAAAATCGACGCGTTTGGTTCTGCATTTAACCATAAAGTTAGGCTGCTAAAACCTCTTGGATTTACTGATTATAATATGCTTCAATTAAATGCTAAGGCAACGCTATCTGATAGTGGAACCATTAATGAGGAGTCGTCAGTAATGAATTTTCCCGCCTTGAATCTTAGGGAGGCACACGAACGACCTGAGGGGATGGAGGAAGCTGCCGTCATGATGGTTGGCTTAGAGTCCGAACGTGTTTTGCAGGGGTTGAAAATATTAGAAAATCAATCCTTTGGTGACGCGAGACTACTAAATCAAGTACAAGACTATAGTATGCCAAATGTTTCTGAGAAGGTGGTCAGAATCATACATAGTTATGTGGACTATGTTAACCGGACCGTTTGGAAAAAATATTAAGTTACTCGGCCATAGCACTGTTGGACAAATCAAGTTGACGGAATTTGATGTTTATTCTAGGTAATAAAATGTTGGATGGTTTGTGCCAGCAAGCTGAGTATTCTTTGCACCGTCGACAACATTTGAATATTCATTCTTCTTATCAGGAAAACTGTCAGCGGTTATTTAATACGATTCAACCTAACAGTTATATTCCCCCTCACAGGCATTATATAGCGAATAAGCAAGAGCTTTTGGTGGCCATAAGAGGAAGTTTTTGTTTAATCACATTTGATGACCACGGCAATTTTGTTCGAAGTTCCTCATTTGGGTCGGAACTATATGCAGACGAATTATGCTCAAACGTAGGGGTTGAAATCCCTCCGGATGTTTGGCACACAGTTATAGCAATGCAGGAGAATTCGATTCTTCTTGAAGTAAAAGAAGGTCCATTTGTTTCGGAAGATTCTGAAGAAATCGCGCTCCGGGCTCCGCGAGATGGTTCAGCAGAGGTGGATAGTTTTCTAGCTCGCTGTCATAAATTTTCTGAGTCTAATGCAAGTCTTTTTTAAAAGGTTAACAGTACAGTGCCAAGACGAATATTACTCATTACTCAGTGGTTTGATCCGGAACCTTCTTTCAAGGGCATACTTTTTGCAAAAGAATTGGTTTCTCGTGGTTTTGAGGTTGAAGTAATTACGGGCTTCCCAAATTACCCTGGAGGAACTTTATATGATGGCTACCGGGTAAAATTCATTCAAAAAGAAGTTATTGATGGCGTATTGGTTACGAGGGTTCCACTTTTTCCTAGCCACGACAAAAGTAAACTAGGTAGAGTTTTTAATTATTTAAGTTTTGCTTTTTCATCATTGATATATGGTCTTTTCTTCTCGAAACGAGCTGATGTTATTTACGCTTACCACCCACCATTGACAGTCGGTATTTCAGCATTAATTATAAAGCTATTTCGGCGAGTACCCGTAGTTTTAGATATCCAAGACATGTGGCCAGATACATTAAAGGCTACCGGCATGATAAGTAATTCACGCTTGCTAGGATCGGTATCTAAGGTCTGCAATTTTATTTATTCAGGTGTAACGAAAATTGTAGTGTTATCACCGGGGTTTAAAGACTTATTGATTGACAGAGGCGTTCCTGAGAACAAGATTGAGATCATCTATAATTGGGCAGATGAAGATGTTCTCAGAACTAAGACTGGTGAGAGGCCACAAGACATGGTCAGTATAGAAGGCTTTAAGGTTTTATTTGCCGGAAATGTTGGTCAAGCGCAAGGGCTAGATGTAGTTCTTGATGCTGCGCTTTTACTTAAAGATGATGTTCCGAATATTCACTTTTTAGTTTTAGGGCGTGGGCTTAAGCTTGATGATTTGAAGAGACGGGAAAAAGAGTTGAACTTGGGTAATGTTCACTTTTTTCCTGCAGTTGGTATGGAAAAAGTTGGAAGTTTTTTGGGCTTTGCTGATGCGCTGCTAATTCATTTAAATTCCGATCCCCTTTTTGAAATCACCATCCCTGGAAAGACTCAAGCGTACATGGCTGTAGGCAAGCCAATTATTATGGGTGTTAGCGGTGACGCTTCGAATCTTGTGTCGAGAGCGGATTGTGGTGTTTGTTTTGAACCTGAAGATTCAGTTGCTCTAGCGGAAGCTGCGAAGGGTTTGATGCTACTAGATTCAACTGATATTCAAAGGCTTGGGAAAAATGCTGAGAGATTCTATAATGAAAATCTTTCAGTTATGGTCGGCGTTAACTCCTTTGAAAAAGTGTTTAACGAAGTTATCGACATGAGGCAAAGGTAAAAATCTTACCATGGAAGTATCAATTAAATTTAAGGAATATACGTCCTATGAATAGACAATTTCATCTGTCTTTTGTGGAGCAAGCAAAGCTCATTTTTGGAAATGATTTTATTCCGCTTCATCGGCCTGTGTTCGAGGGTAATGAACGGCAATATTTAGTTGATTGTATCGATTCGAATTTCGTCTCTTCGGTCGGTGCAAAGGTAACCGAATTCGAGGAAAAAGTAGCCGAATTCACAGGGTCTAAGTATGCAATAGCCACTGTGAATGGCACTGCTGCGCTCCATGTTGCAATTGAGCTTGCGGGAGTCAAGCCTGGAGATGAGGTGATATCTCAGGCTCTTACTTTTATCGCCACTTGTAACGCTATTAGTTACGCAGGTGCCAAACCACTTTTTATCGATGTAGACCCCGATACAATGGGCCTTAGTCCAGCTGCGTTGGAACGTTTTCTAGAAAAAAATACTGAGAAAAGGGCGAGTGGAACGTTTAATAAAACCTCAGGTAACCGAATATCTGCCTGCGTTCCCATGCATACTTTTGGCTTTCCCTGTCGAATAGCCGAAATTGCCGAGATCTGTGCTGATTGGGACATTGCTTTGATAGAGGACGCTGCTGAGTCCCTAGGTAGTTATGCAGGCAGCCGTCATACAGGTACTTTTTCCTCAATGGCCACACTTAGTTTCAATGGTAATAAGGTGATAACGACAGGCGGTGGAGGCATGATTATTACTGATGACTCTGAGCTGGCTAAGCGAGCGAAGTATATTACGACCACTGCAAAGGTTCCGCATCCATACGAGTTTGTGCATGATGAGACAGGTTATAATTATCGTATGCCCAATCTAAATGCAGCCTTAGGTTGTGCTCAAATGGAGCGTCTAGACGAATTTTTGACGGTAAAAGCGCAATTAGCTGACCAATGGGACGCCTTTTTTAACGACAGAGATGTTGATTTTGTGAAAGCCGTTAATGGAAACAATGCAAACCACTGGCTCAATGCAATAATTCTCGATTCCAGATCAGATCGCGATAAATTCTTAAAGATGACTAATGATAATAATGTTATGACGCGTCCAATTTGGACGCTGATGTCGAAACTCCCAATGTTCAAAGATTGTCAAACAGACGGTCTTGAAAACTCTCTTTGGCTAGAAGATCGAGTAGTGAATATACCCTCAAGTGTTCCTGATGGATCCTTAAAGAAACTGGATAAGTAATAGTTACTATGAACATATTAAAACTAATTGGTCGGACGGCGCCACTGTTTGATGCTGATATTGCTAGTCGCAGAGAAGAACTAGAGGGATATGTTTCAAATAGCCGTTTCTTGGTGATAGGCGGCGCAGGTTCTATTGGCCAGGCTGTTACGCGTGAAATATTTAAAAGGAATCCTCTAGTGCTTCATGTTGTTGATATAAGTGAAAACAATATGGTGGAACTTGTAAGAGATATTCGTAGTACTCTTGGCTACATTGATGGTGATTTCCGCACTTTTGCTCTTGATTGTGGTAGCAATGAGTATAGAGCACTCATGAATGCTAGTGGGGGGTATGACTATGTCCTCAATCTTTCGGCACTTAAGCATGTTCGAAGTGAAAAAGACCCTTTTACATTGATGCGTCTTATTGAGGTCAATATCCTTAATGTCATTAATACAGTTCAAATGGCTAAATCGCAGGGTGCCAAGAAGTATTTTTGCGTATCAACTGATAAAGCGGCAAATCCGGTGAATATGATGGGTGCGAGTAAGCGCATCATGGAAATGTTTCTGATGCGTGAAAGTGAAACTATGAAAATATCGACTGCTAGATTTGCTAACGTCGCGTTTTCGGATGGTTCACTTTTGCATGGTTTTAACCAACGTTTTGCAAAACGGCAGCCTATTTCAGCCCCAAATGATGTTAGACGTTATTTTGTAACTCCCCAGGAATCTGGAGAACTATGTCTAATGTCATGCCTCCTTGGTGCGAACCGAGATATCTTTTTCCCAAAGTTAAGTGAACAGCTCCATTTGACTACTTTTTCTGATATTGCTGAGCGCTACATAGAGAACTTTGGGTATGAACCTTATCATTGCTCTACTGAGGAGGAAGCAAGAGACAGATCTGTTGAATTAATCGCTTCTAAACGCTGGCCGTGCTATTTCTTTAAATCAGACACCTCAGGTGAAAAAGATTTTGAAGAATTTTTTACAGATAAAGAAATTCTGGATATGGGTCGATTTCAGAATTTAGGGGTGATCAAAAACGAAGCTAACTTTAGTTCGGATATACTGGATAATTTCTTAGAAGTGATCCGTGAGCTTAGTGCTGAAACAGTCTGGGAAAAGGCTCCAATAGTTGATCTATTTAATGAGATGATCCCTGACTTTGATCACAAAGAGACTGGTAAATACTTGGATGGGAGAATGTAGATGCAGAGGTTATTTGATTTAGTTATTTCAGGGTTAGCAATTCTTGTACTGAGTCCATTGTTATTGCCGATTATTCTGTTATTGCGAATTACAGGGGAGGGGGAGGTGTTCTTTTCCCAAGAACGCATGGGAAAAGGTGGTTCTTTATTTTCTTTACATAAGTTCGCAACTATGTTGAAAGACAGTCCTAATATTGGCTCTGGCACTTTAACTGTCCAGAATGACCCTAGAATACTGCCACTTGGAAATTTTTTAAGAAAGACTAAAATAAACGAATTGCCACAACTCTTTAATGTTATTAAAGGGGATATGAGTATTGTTGGGCCGAGACCCCAGAGCTCAAGAAATTTCTCAGCTTTTTCCAAAGATGTGCAGAAAAATATTATGCTTGTTTCTCCTGGTTTAACGGGTTTGGGATCCATTTTTTTTAGTGATGAAGAAGCGATGCTGACATCAGGTGTGAATCATGATGAATTCTATGACTCAGTGATTATGCCGTACAAGGGACAGTTAGAAACTTGGTATGTGAACCACGCGTCTATTCTCATCGACCTAAAAGTTGTTTATTTAACAGCGCTTAAGATAATTTTTCCAAAGCTTAAGCTAAATCTTTCGAATTTTTTCGGTGGGGTGCCAAATCCTCCAAAAGAATTGCAGAAGTTTCAGTGTAGTTAAAGTGACGCGTCTATTAGATTTTTATTAGCACTTGTGGCAATTCTACTCTTATTGCCTTTTATCTCCCCAATACTGGTTTTGCTAAGAGTCACTGGAGATGGAGAGGTTTTTTATTATCAAAAAAGAAAGGGAAAACATGGGAAAGACTTTCTCCTTATAAGGCTTTCTACTATGAACAAAAATAGTGTTCATAGTAGAATGGGCTTGATTATGCTGAGAGATGATCCGAGAATTAACTTATGGGCCATACGCTGAGAGGGTGGAAGCTAAACGAGTTACCTCATGTGATAATATATTATGGGAGATCTTTCGGTTGTGGGCCCTAGGCCTTTGATCGAGAGAACAACTAGTTATAATGCCTATTCCGATCACTTTAAGTCTAAGATCTTTAGTAATCGTTCAGGCCTTACAGGTATTGGTTCGATAGTCTTTAGGGGCGAAGAGGCTATTTTATCGAGCACCGATAATCCTCATGAATTTTATGTTCGAGAACTTGCACCATATAAAGCTGATCTTGAACTGTGGTACTTTGAGAATAAATCACTAAAGGTAGATGTTGAAATTTTTATCTGTACAGCTATCTAAATTATGTTACCGAAAAGTCGAATACACAAAAACATTTTCTATGGAATTCCTAAAGGTCCTGAAAAGTTGAAAGAATATATGGTTAAGGAGTCCAGTCTATGATTACGGTAGTTTTTTCTGATCTTCATGGTAATCTCCCCGCGCTTACTAAACTAAGGGGCTTGCACCCTGAGTGTAATCATTGGTTAAGTTTAGGTGACAATGTCAATTATGGACCATGGAGTGACGAGTGCGTTCAATTTATAGAGAAAGAACTCGATTGCCACTGCTTGCTCGGGAATCACGAGGAATACTTTTTGTCTGGCGTCTACCCAGGGCAGAATATTGTAGCCAGAGCATTCTTTGAATTCTGTTACGAGCGGTTTTCGCAGAAAAATATCATTGAAAAGTATTTGGATTCTATAGGTATTGGGTCTTATCACTGTACTCATACTGTGGGAGATAAGTATATTTTTCAAGATACAGATGTCGTTATTGATAAAAACTATTTAATAGGGCATTCCCATCAGCAGTTTGCAGTTTCTCGAGGGGCGTATTCTCTGATTAATCCCGGTAGTTTAGGGCAAGACCGAAGATACATAAATCGAGCAAACTATGGACTGTATAACCATGAAGCTGATTCGTTCGAACTAAGGAACTTTACATATGATATCGATATTGTTGTATCAGAAATGAAAACTCAAAAATATCCACAAATATGTCTAGATTACTACCAGAATAAGGAGCGCATTCTTTGAATATATTAGTTACTGGAGTAGGTTCCACACTCGGCTATGGCATTCTCGAAACCATCAGACAGTCTGGGCTCAATTGCCAGGTTTCGGGAACTGATTACTTAGATACCGCTGTTGGTTTGTATCAGGTTGATTATCCCTATATCCTTCCAGATATCTACCAAGATCCACAGAAGGAAAAGGTCTGGTTGAATGCTGTACAAAAAATAATTTCTGAGAGAAAAATAAAATATGTTTTAGTGGGTTTAGATTTTGAGGTGCCATTGTTCGCCAAACACAAAGCTTGTCTCGAAAATAAAACTGATTGTAAGGTGATTGTGAGCTCTGCTGAAGTTGTTGGTATTTGTAATGACAAATGGCTCACTTATTGTTTTCTAAGAGACTCAGGATTTGATGCCCCCCGCTCGTGCCTTCCCGATGGACTGGATGAATTTGTTAAAAGTACTCCTTTCCCTTGGATCGTGAAGCCACGTGTAGGTTCCACCTCTAAAGGTCTGTTTAGAATAAATAATATTGAGACCTTGAGACATGCATTAGAGAATTGTGATAATCCAATTATTCAGGAAGAAGTTGGTGATGTAGAAGGAGAGTTCACATGTGGCGTGGTCGTATCAAATGGTAAGATTTTGAGTTCTATACCGCTTCGTCGTAAGCTGAAAAATGGTAATACGTCCGTTGCATACTTTAATAAATCGGATAAAGTTGACAGATATATTAGGCAAGTAGCTGAGAAGCTTGGGCCCGATGGCCCTATTAACATCCAGTTACGTCTAACGACTGATGGACCAATGGTTTTTGAAATTAACCCAAGGTTTTCTGGCACAACGCCTGTCAGATCATGTTTTGGAATAAACGAGGTCGCGATACTGATCAATTATCTCGAGTTCGCTATACTTCCTGAAAAAACCACAGTGAGAGAAGGAATGGTGGTTCGTTATTGGACTGATCAGTTTGTAACAAAAGAAGACCTAGAAAGTATGGCTGCGCAATGAAAGTTCTAATTACAGGTCACACCGGATTCATTGGGCGGAATATATCTCGTCATCTAGCTATGCAAGGACATGAAATTGTAGGGTTAAGTAGAGGTTTAAGTGAGGAGTCATGTTTTGATGCTCAAGTTAGCTGTGACCTTGGAGAACCACATTTGTGTGAATCAATTATTGGACATAAAAAGTTAAAGGGCGTAGAAATGGTAATTCATGCCTCCTCAATATTGGCTGATAATGAAAATTTAGAGTCGTTTGATTTTTTTTATGCTAATCTCCGTATCATCGAGAACACTGTAAAGCTTTGTAAATCATTGCAACCTAAGATGATTATTAATTTATCAACCGTTGCAGTGTATCCAAATATTGATGGAGATTTTTCAGAGGAATCAAAGACTTTCGTAGGACATAATCCTGAGGGTTTATATGGATTGTCGAAAATATGTAGTGAGAATATTTTTGACTTTTACCTCTCTCGGTCGATGTGTGTTTCCCATCTTAGATTGAGTCAGGTTTTTGGCGATGGTATGAGAGATGATAGGATCTATAGTATTTTTCTCAACGAATTGAGAGAAACGAATAAAATATCTGTATGGGGAAATGGTGAACGCACAAGTAACTTCATAGATATTTCTAAACTTTTAGATATCTTACAGTTGTTCATAGACACAAAAAATCCAGGGGTCTATAACGTGGGAGATCATAACATTTCATATAAAGATATTGCCCAAATCATAATTAATAAGTTTGGGGATAAAGCCTCGAAGATAATACTCGTTCCTGAAGGCAATAAGTCGAAATTTAATCTGAATCTGGAAAAGCTGCATGCTTTACGCAAGAATTTCATTAGCAAAACGAAAGGATGATGTTTTGAGTCGTCGTAAATATGAAGTAATCAAACGCGCTTATGATCTTTTTCTTTCTATAGTGGGATTGCTGGTGCTTTCGCCTTTAATGCTAACAATCACAATTATTCTTAGATTTTCAGGGGAGCATGAGATTTTTTATATACAAGAAAGATTAGGATATAAGGGTTCTTTTTTTCGTATGTACAAATTCGCCACTATGCTCAAAGATAGTCACTTGATGCCTGGAGGATGGATTACTATTACTAATGACCCAAGAACGACATCAATAGGTAGTATTCTTCGTAAAACAAAACTTAATGAACTTCCTCAGTTGTTCAATATAGTTCGTGGGGAAATGTCACTAGTAGGTCCAAGGCCTGCAATACAATCTAGTTTTGCAGATTATCCTGAGGATATTAAGGAGTCGATTTATACTATAAAACCAGGGCTTACTAGCCTAGCATCAATAGTCCTGAGGGATGAAGAGTTATTGATTTCCAAAATCAGTGCTGCGAACTTAGACCCAGTTTTATATTATAATAATATCATATATCCATTTAAAGGCAGTCTTGAGAAGTGGTACAGAGAAAATCAATCTCTTTGGGTTGACGCAAAAATTATAATTTTAACTTTTGTCGTTATTTTTTCCCCAAGTACTCCTCTTGTTCGGATGTTATTCCCTACTGCGCCGATAGACTTAAAGGAAAGCTGAGTAAAAATTTCTGAGTTTATATTAGTGGATACTTGATTAAAGGTAACTTTATATTGCCAAGAGCTGCTTACAGGTCGGCAACTCATCGATAATTCTAAGGTGTTGATATTACAAAGATTAACATTAAAATGAAATCGAAGGTTCGAAAAGCTGTTTTCCCAGTAACAGGATTAGGTACAAGGTTTTTACCTGCGACCAAGGCAATGCTTAAAGAGCATTTACCCATCATAGATAAGCCACTTATACAATAAGCTGCTGAAGAATCTATTGCCGCAGGTTTAGATACATTAAAGTTTATTACTGGTCGTAACAAACGTACATTTGAAGATCTTTTGATGGTAATAACGAACTTGAATTGGCTTTGCGCTCAAAAGGGGAAAATGAAATGGCTGACATGGCCAAAAATATTTTACCAGAAGGTATAGAGTGCGTTTTTGTTAGGCAAAAAGAACAATTAGGGCTTGGCCATTCAGTTCTTTGCGTTGAGCGAGTTGTGAGCAATGAGCCGTTTGCATTACTCTAAGCTGATAATTTTTTTAACATATAGGGGTAACGGTATTAAGTCAGATCTTATCAATGGATATGAAAATCTGGTAAGTCTCAACTTTGTGTCATGAAAGTTGATGCCCCTGATATATCAAAATATGGTGTAATTGTGACAAATAATAAAACAGGATAGGTCTCAGGTCTATTAGAGAAACCAAACTTTTAAAATGCACCCTCAAACCTAACCAGTATTGGTCAATATCTCCTTATACCTGATATTTTTGATATATTAAGAAATCAGTCTATCGGTGCCGGAGGTGAAATTCAGTTTGCGAACTTTATAAATGTGCAGGCAAAAATAATAGGGTTGAGATAGTACTTTTAATTGGTCAACGTTTTGATTGTGGCGATATTCAATGTTATGTTGAAGTTATTAAGTATGTAGCCCCAAATCATAAATTCGATTAAAGTTATTTATCTAAAAAGTTTGATTATAATATTAAAAATAGCACAAAAAATTTGTTTGTAGACTTAATAAGTTTCTAATAGGGCACACAGTGATAGGCATCTGTTTGTATAATTTAAATTATACTTTTCTTTATATGATTTAATAGTTATTTGTAAATTAACTTAGAAATTGAATTTATACTTATGAACCAAAATGATGAATTAAATGATGAAATTGATTTAAGGGATTTATTCTTTATACTTTGGGGTGGTAAAATTTATATAATTCTTATCTCGATTATATCTGTTTTTCTTGCATCTTTTTATCTTCAATCAGCTCAAAGAAAATATTCTGTTGAATATAATTTAAAACCTGTAGGTGAAACAAAAAAAAGCCCATCATTCTCTGAGTATGGTGGTTTGGCATCACTTGCGGGCATTGCATTGCCAACTAATACAGATGGTGATTTTAATATATTTAAAGAACTCATAACCTCAGCTGAAGTTTCAGAAATAATCTTTGAAAATAAAAAAATCATTAGAGAAATATTTAGATCTGAATGGGATCAGACACTAAATAATTATTCAAGACCACCGAGAAGTAAAATTCAGGTTTTTATTGATGATGCTAAGAAATTATTAACCGGAAATATAGACGTAAATTATATGCCACCCAATCCAAGACGGCTACTTATGTATATTAATCAAAATATTCAAATAAGCCAAGATAAAGGAACTAGTTTTCTAAAATTTACAAGTGAAACATCAAATCCGGAATTGATGTTATCACTTATTATAGAAGCAACCAAAGCGAGTGATAAAATTATGAGGCAACGTTATGTTGATTTTTCAACAGAGCCGTTAGCTTTTTATAAAGATAAACTTCGTACTGCGCGCTCCCGCGAGCACCGAGAAGTTTTAGCTGAGCTAATAGGTAAAGAAGAGCAAAAGCTAATGTTCGCTTCACGAGGAAAATATTTTATTGCAGAACCGTATATAAACCCTACAATAAGTTTGCATCCAACTACACCAAATCCTACATTAATTTTAGCACTTTCACTAGTATTAGGATTATTTCTTGGTATAGCTTTTGTATTAATGCGACATGCAATAAAGAAAGAAAATTGATGAATATTCATACTTTGAGAAATTTATTTATTTTTATTTTATTTATTTTGGGACAATCAAGTTTGGCTCAATCAATTAATGATGCAGGTCTTCAAAAACTATTGATTGAAAATACGTCAATAATAGATAATTTTCCAAAACAAGATAAAAAAACTATTGACCAAAAGCAGATATCTGGAAATCAAAATGTAGCAAACACAGATAGCGACCTACAGATAGATTTATCTCAAGCTATTAATCAAATAGATATTAATGAAAAATCCATGCTGTTGAAATATTTTTATGCTCTCATTGGAGAAGATTTAAATATTTATGGATCGAATGAATTTAACCAACCACAAGATGATAGTTTACTTTTTTTTAATACTATAGGAAAAAACTATCAACTGGCACCCGGGGATACAATACAAATTACAATAACTGGGTTGAGCCCATCTGACAAAAGCTATCAAGTCATGAATGATGGAACCATCACACTTGAAAATGTAAGTCCTATAAATGTTAACAATTTAAATTTAAACCAAGTTAGTGAATTAGTTCTTAATAGAATTTTATTTGATGACGCTTCTGCTGAAGTTTTTGTTAGATTAAATAATGCAAGATTAGTGACAGTACAGATTTCTGGTAATGTAAAATCGCCAAGAACAATTGCTGTACCAGCATATACACCACTTAGTAGAGTTATTGCATATTCTGGAGGTATTTCTGATAGTGGTTCATTACGAAATATTTCTTTAAGTCAAATTGGTGAAGCAACACAAAAAGTAGATTTTTATAATTTTTTACAAAATGCATCGCCAAAGCTCGACCCACTAATTAAAAATGGTGCACGTATATTTGTTCCATTTAAAGGACCTACTGTTGCAGTAACAGGATTTGTAAATAATTCTGGAATATATGAGTTAGCAAATGATAAATCTGAAATATCAATAAATGATTTATTGAGTATTACTGGAACTTCCTTTCTGCCTTCTGGAGCTAAATTAAAAGTATCTTATTTTGATTCAAGTGGACAAATAGCAACACGTTTGGCAGCAAAAAATGAATCACTTAAAGAAGGCGAAGCGCTCGAGATAGGTTTTATTGAAACGCGTGATTTAAGTATATCTAAAGTATCTGGGGCTGTTTTGAAAGACTTTGAAATAAAAACGAAAACGCCATTAAGTATAAGAGAAATATTAAAAAATGGTGCCGTATTAAGTTTAGATACATACACACGGTTTGCTTTAATTGTTGGAAAAGAAGTTCAGGCTATAAATCTAGACGAAGCTTTATCGGACGATAGCACAACCTTACCTATTGGATCGAATTTACGATTATTTACAAAAGAGGAATATTTAGGATTGGTTGCTTCAGATCTTAGTCAGTTACTTGATCCTCTTGTTTCTAAATTGTCTGGTTCAAATGTAACAGAAATTTTTCTTGATGGGTCAAGAATTGCATACGTCCCACTAAGCCAAAAGCAAAAGCTTTATAATATTAAAGAAGTTTTAAGAGGTGGATCATTACTAAATGAAGACGGTTATTTAATAAATAATAATATCTACACATCGTTTGCGTTAATTGCTGGAAAAGAAGTTCAGGCTATAAATCTAGATGAAGCTTTAGCGGACGATAGCATAACCTTACCTATTGGATCGAATTTACGATTATTTACAAAAGAGGAATATCAAGGATTGGTTGCTTCAGATCCTAATCAATCAACTGACCCTCTCGTTTCTAAATTTGTTGAGTCAAATGTAGCAGAATTATATCTCGATGGTGTGAGAATTGCTTATGTCCCAATAAATAAAGACAAGGAGCTTTATGAACATGTAAAGAATTTTTACACTCCAAGTGCTAAAACTATGTATGATTTAGCTTTGTTAGATAGCAAAAATGGAATCGATGCATTTGATTTTAAACTAGCAATGCAAAAACACAATGATCCAAATCATTATCATCAAATATTAGCTAAAGGTGATAGATTATTTATTTTTGAGGATAAGTTTTTCAGCCAATTAATTCGCGAGCAAGTAGATGGTGTATTTTATGATCTTATTGATACAGAACAGTCAGGTGAAAGAGCAGATAAAAATATAAATTTAGAAGTACTAAAATTACGTCAAAAATTAAATAATAATAAGATAAATTATATCCAGGATATAGAATATTCCAGAAAATTACTTCGAAAATCTAACATAATAAAAATTAGTTTAGATGGAGAATTATTCACAATTTTGCCGTTCTATGAAGGTATGACATCTACTGATATATTAGATAAATTAAAGGGAAGATTGCCTTCGATCCAAAACGAATTTGTAATGGTTCAAAATACAGATCAAAATTCAACAGTAAAAACAAAAAATATAAATTCTGATTTTACAATTAAACAAAACGACGCCATTAATTTTATTAGCCAAGGTGTTTATCGCAAAATAATAAATGCTTATGAATTTAGAGATTCTTCAGCTTTAATGAATGATGTAAGGGAAAGTGATGCAGTAAAAGTTTATTATGATGAAAAATTAACTTTACTTCTATCTCCAAACTTTGCTTTTTCAAAACAAAAAATATTTGATAGAATTACGAATTCAAATGACTTTTATAAATTATATATTGGGTTCAGTACCAAACAACTGTATGATAATAGATGGACTTTAAATTCTTATGATGCCGCTACATTTTTTTCTGACTCAGAAAATATAATATCTGATGCGTCAAGTGTAGTTTATATGTATTCTAAACAATATATAAGAGACAAATTTTTAAATGTTGATGAACAAGATCTCCTCAAAGATGATGTTTACATTAACAGTGTTAATGGAAATAGAAGCCCTGATTTTGAAGCTCGCATTATTGAAGTTGAAAGCTTAGATCAAATTAATAATGAGATAAAGAAAGATATAAGTATAGATGATGGATCAAGTCAATCGAATAGATCTCTAGAAGGATCAAGTCAATCGAATAGATCTCTAGAATATGTTACAAAATCAATGGCTTCAAAACTTCGAGTTATTAATGGGGCGGTTATGTTCCCTGGAACATATCCATTAGCCGATAGAACGAAATTGAAAGACTTAGTTGAAGTAGCGGGTTTACTGAATTCAAAAGCATCTTCAAATATCTTACTTATAAAATCTATAAAAGAAAACGATGCATTAGTTTTATCAGAGCCTACAATTTTTAAGCTTGATAGCTTGGCGATGAATGAAACAATTCTTTCAGGAGAATTTTATGTAACTGTACCAAGAGCAGCAAACGAAGCCATAAATGGGTTTATTACTTTATCAGGAGAATTCATGGTTCCTGGGGATTATCCTTTTTCCAGGAAAGAGTCTCTACAAGAAGTAATACAACGAGCTGGAGGTTTAGCAGAGACAGCTTATCCTTTAGGTGCTGTTCTAGAAAGAAAATCAATTCGAGCTCAAGAGAAAGAATCCAATAACATCTTGGCTGGCCAATTAGAGGCATCTGTTTTAACATTAGCACAATCCGACCTTCAAGGTGTAGGTGACCAAATTAAGGCTGTGTTAGGTTTTTCTCAACAATTAAGAAATTTACCAACTACAGGCAGAATGACAATAAATATAATGGATACTAATAATAATGTTTATTTACAGGATGGTGATAAATTGATGCTTCCTAAGAGGCCATCACATGTGTCCATAATTGGTGCTGTTCAAAGAACGACCGTTGCAAGTTATAACCAAAATAAGAATTATAAAGATTATATATTTTCTGCGGGTGGTTTAACTAAAATGGCAGACATTCGAAAAGCTTATTTGTTATTACCAAACGGAGAAAGCCGCTTGATAGATAATAATACAGTTATTCCAGTTGGTTCTGTTGTTGTTGTACCACCTAAAATAGATAAATTATCCATTTTAGGATTAACAGATATTGTATCAAGAGTTTTGGGTAATATCGCGACGTCAATATTAGCAATAAATAATGTTAATTAGGATATTTATAAAATATTATAAATTTATAATACTAATTCTGATGCCTGTGTCTGTTTATGCAAATGAAATTGACCATATTTCAAATGATTTAAGCAATTCTGTTGTTGAAAATATAGACCAATTTTTTCTAAAAAATCCTCAAAAAAAAAATGTAATTTGGGCCCCAAAAGTCAAAGGTAAAAGTAAATATACTTTCTCTATTCCAAAGAATGCCTATTTGATATCAAAAAACCATGCTGATGCATCTGA
>Ga0228627_1000586_pt1 | contig 21502 bp, 16 predicted proteins | sample 33DmetaG_FD_190483 | JGI IMG/M metagenome (GOLD analysis project Ga0228627, IMG submission 190483) | Seawater microbial communities from Monterey Bay, California, United States - 33D | ecosystem: Environmental > Aquatic > Marine > Coastal | place: USA: California | collected 2016-09-28 | reverse complement strand
TGCATCTATTAAAACAGATACGTCTTGATTGTAAACAGGAATACATACGGCAAGCATATAGGTAACTAAGCCATTGTATTTGGAGTACCAAAGTTCATTGGAGGAACCTCACTTTTAGGTTCATCAATCGCTCCAAAATTCTCCTCATATTTCTTCATGTTGTCTTGAAGAGCTTTTAAAAATCGTTTTGCATTTTGAGGGTTCATGATCACTCTAGACCTCACTTTCCCTTTTGGCATACCTGGCATAACTTGTATAAAGTCACAAACAACCTCAGATGGAGAATGGGTAATAACTGCTAGATTTGAATAAACACCCAAAGATGTTTCTTCAGACAATTCTATATTCATTTGTTTTTCATCCTGTGGCTTAGACATATTCTTCAATTTCTTGTTCTTGCTCATTGAACACGATTCCATGTTCACTCAATTCAGCAAGGATAGGTTCATAAATTTCTTTGTTGATTGGCAAGGTAACACCTTTTATTCCAATTTGATCATTCAGAATCATTTTGGCGGCAATTGCTAGAGGCAAACCAACAGTATTTGCCATTGCGGTGTACGTTTGATCTTCTCCAATATTAATCATTGATGATATTATTTTTTTCGCCTTTCCTTCATGCTCAAACTCAAACTCATGATACATCACAAGCATATCCTTATCATCTTCTGACAACGACATCTTACGTACCATAAGCTTTTCTAAAAGTTGAGCTGGTGTCGCGTCTTTAAATCCAAAATCCTTGTCTGATCCAAATATGCCCATCCATTCAAATTGATCATATAGATACATTCTATCTTCCCTCAAAAAATACTTAAACTTCTGTTCTACAGATAAATTTGGAATATAAGGCAGAAATGCGTTTAAGAAATCCCTTGGTGTCAATGCTTCCGCATTTGTCATAGGGAAGGAATCATCTGTCATTCCCAATTCTATAAAAACATTAAAGCCTTTACAAAAATTTGGTCTTCTTAAAGTACCTCTATACAACGTCGCAATACCATCTAAACCATAAGTATCTTTATACGATAAAGAATCTCTGTTTGGATACCCTACAAATTTACCATGTCCCTCAATTGTAATTCTGTCTAATCGATCAAACAATCTATTATAAGGAATATATTTAAACTGATGGTTGTCAAGAAACATTGCAGTCCCGCCTTTTCCAGCAAGAACAACATTTCTGGGGTTCCAAGTGAATTTATAACGCCATGGATTATCATCGTACTCTTCTGCCACCAGACCACCACAAAATGATTTAAAGCTATTGAGCTTACCATTGACATCTTTAATGTCATCAATGATCTTCATGGCGCTCATATGGTCAATTCCTGGATCCACACCAATCTCATTCATTATAACAATCCCTGCATCTTTTGCATCCTGATCCAAGTCTCTCATTTCTTCTGAAATGTATGAAGGGGTAATTAGATTTTTTTTAAGCGCTATACAATCTTGTGCTATTTCAACATGAAATCGTGCAGGAAGCATAGAAATTACAAGGTCTGAATTTTCAATTTCTCCAATACGTTCATCGCGATCCAAAGCATTAAAAGAAAGAGCCGTTGCTTCAGAAAATCCTTGAACGAGCTTTTCAACACGTTTTAAATCTCTATCAACAATTCTCAAAGACCAACCTTCTTGTTTGGAAGCGTTTAAAAGATATCTAATCATGGAAGAAGCGGAAAGCCCCGCGCCAAGAATAAGTATTGTTTTCATTAAATTTATTTTGGTATTGTGATTAAAGGGCGTAGGGTATTAAAAAGTTCATCTTCATCCCATGGCTTTTCAATGAATTCTTCAAGTAGATTTTCATTTTTTAATGCATCTACCGAGGATTTATTGGCTTGGCCTGAAAGCATCACACATTTTAAATTTTGATGCTTATATTTCAGCTTTCGAATTAGTTCAGCACCGGTCATCGTATGCATCTGATAATCGACCATAACGAACATGATATCTATCTGCTCGTCAATAAGCAAATCAATATTCTCTAGAGCTTGGTCTGGATCCGTAAAATACTCAATAAGCGTGAAGGATTGATCCATTATTTTAGACAGCTGAAAACCCAACATTTGTAGGATGTATGGGTCATCATCAACACATACAACAGCATATCTCAATTCACTCATAATTCAAAAGTAATTATAAATTTTGTCCGTGATTCGTCTGACTCAAGAATAATATCCGCTTTATGCTCTTTAAGCACATTTTTAACAATACTCAAACCCAATCCTGATCCACTTTTCTTACCCTTGGTGGTGTAAAATTTTTGAAAAATGTTTTCAGCAATTTCCGGTGGAATCATAGGTCCGTTATTTTCAAAGATGACCTTAAGCTGCTTATCGTTTTTTTCAGCGGAAATGCCAAGGAATTTTTCTTTCTGGTCCGCCATGGCTTCTAATCCATTTTTAACAATATTTGACCATAGCTGAAATAATTTGATATCATAACCCATCAATTCAATGGAAGGATCCACTTCGAACACAAGATTAACGTGAAGACTAATCTCATAATTGAATACCCCTAGTACCGTTGAAATATTATCTCGAAGATTAATTTTTTTCTGCTCTACTGCACTTTCACCTTTTATAAAAGCACGCATGTCTTGAACAACACGAACAGCCTTATCGCTTGATTTTCTAATGGTTTCTAGCTGAGCCATGGCCATTTGAAGCTGATTCATTATTTGGAGGTATTCTTTGGCAAAAGGTTTTGAAAGAATCATTGAAATCTCATCTTCTTGAGTGATATTAAATCTACATTTAACCAATAAGTCGCATATCTCATTGAGTGAATCAGGAACTTCACCATCAATCGTATTGTTAAGATAATCTATCATTTTAGCTTTCTCTTTTCGCATTTGAAGGCCACCTACATACATCTCAATTTTATTCCTTTCAACATGGTTTACAATATGAGACAATTCCTCTTTAGTAAAGTCAGAAATAGTTCCGTTAAATAGACTATTCAAAATGAAATTAATATTATCTGCGCCCACTCTGATTGTTCCTAATGGCGTATTTAGGTCATGAGCGATACCAGCTGATATTTCACCAATTGTCACCAATTTCTCTTGTTCCAGTATAGAACGAGATAAATCCATGTTTTTCTTAGTATTCTCCATGACCTTTTTCTCTAATGATCGATTAATGGAAGCCAATTCGTCTTTAGTATTTTGAAGCTCTTCGATATAGGAAATCCTATTAAAAACATTCAATAACATCTGAGAATATATGCGCAGCAAATTCTTTTCATCCTCGTTAAATTCACGTTTTGTTTTCATGATATCAAAGCCAACAAATCCAATGGCCTTATTGTCTTGCATCATTGGAATAGAAATCATACTTTGGGTCCCTTCATCCAAAAGAACTTTTCTAACCCTTTCGTCTTCAATCATTGCAGTATTTGAAAACTCAACAAGCTCTCCCTTTTTATGTCTACTCAGAGATAAAGGAACCTTCGAAAAGGGCATTGCTTTCAACTCATCTAATTGGGAAATAACTCCCTCTGCGACCCATTCATGAGTAATGGAACAGATTTGATTTTCATAATCATACTTAAAAACATAAGCCCGATCCGCTGACGAAAATTGTGCGATTTCACGAAGGGATGTATTAATTACATTATCTATTTTAGATATTGGAGCATTGATATATTCTGTAGTAATATTCAACATGATTTCCTTAAAGCTCGCCATTTGATCCATCTCCCGCTTTGCTTTTTCAGCGGCCGTTACATTAAAGAAAAAAGCTTGAGAACCATCAAAACTACCTTCTTTTAAAATGGGTCTAGCTCGACCTTTAAGAGTGATTTTTGATTCCGTATTTGATATAAAATTGCAGCCTAGATTTTCTACAGAGGTACCCTGCATAAGCTGTGGCATGATGACCTGAAACTCTTCGAGTGTATCATTTGCCAAAAAGTCAGAAATCAACCTGCCTTTTACCTCTTCAAATCCTTTAAAAGACATGTTCTGTAACCACGCTTCGTTGACATATGTAATCCGACCATTAACATCTAGCGTTTGAATCATTTCTGAAGACTTATCCAATAAGTCTCTGTAATTCTTTTCCTTATCCTCAATAACCTCTAAAGACTCCTTAAGGTTGAGTGTTCTTTTTTCAACGAGACTCTCGAGATTAACCACAAGTTTTTCGTTTTCATTATTCTTTATAACTAATCTCGACTTCAGTCCACTTATTTTCTTAAGTCGCCCAATAATAATAACCAGTAATAAAAAGATAAAAGAGAGAAGCGTAATTAATAAATAATTGAAAGCCTCATTACTTTTTATTTTTTCGTCTTTTAGCGCTATTTCTAATTTGTGTTCAAGATCGATTTGTTTTTTCTTAATGTCATACTCGTATTCTGCTTGTCGCTCAACTAGAGCTTTTTGATTTTGTATAGCGTCCAAACTATCTTTCATCTGAATATGAAGCTTTATCATTTCAAGCGCGGCAGCAGTATTATTTTCCTTCTCATAAATTTCACTCAGTAGCTTCGCTGCTTTCTTTATATTACGAGGATAACCTATTTCTTTCGAAATTTGAAGACTCTCTAAAGCATAAAGTTTGGCTTTAGACAATTTGTTTCTTTTGAATTCAATCTGGGCAATATTAATCGTGGAAATGGCAATACCATCTTTAAAATTCAAACTTCTTCTTAGCGCCAAACTTTTGTTATGGTAAATTAATGAGCTGTCAAGATTGTCATTCATGTATAATCCTGCCAAGGAGCTGTAACAATTAGACAAGCCCTTTTTATCCTGAATTGTCTTTGATATGGCAAGGGATTTCAAATAATATTGCTTGGCAAGTTTTTTATTCCCCTGCTTCTCTTGTACTGAACCAATACTATTGTAAACGCCTGAAATACTTTGCTGTTTGTTTTCTGATTGAAGCATAGGCAAACTTCTTTGATAATAATCCAAGGCCTTTTGCAAGTCATTTTGCTCTTTGTATATTGACGCGATATTATTCAGAAGCGTAGCAACACCTGTTTTGTCATCTATTTCCTTTGAAATATCTAAACTCTGATGGTAGTAATCTAAGGCTTTCGTTATGTTTCCTTGATCATTCAAAACGTAACCAATATTATTGAGAGCCGTAGCAATTTGATATTTATCTCCTGTTTTTTGAACGATTACAAGACTTTGCTCCAAATAGTCTAAACATTTATTAATCGCTCCGTTCGTCATATAAACAACAGCAATATTATTCAAGGCACCAGAATAAAGATTTAATAATTCCAATCTTTCTTTTTCTGAGGGTGATTGTGCAAGCTTCGGACCAACAATCTCAATTACCTCATTACAAAGAGGGATCATTGTATCTATATTGGAGACATACAGAATAGAGGACAATTCTAAATAGGATTTTGCAATTGCCGTATCTGAACTATTGGGATTTGTTATTATAGCGTTATAACGATCTATTTCTCGGATTTCTTCGTCTGAGAAGTTTTGTGCAACCACAAAAAATGAAAAGCAAACAAAATACAGTAATATTAATTTATTCCTAGTAATCATGGTCGCTTATTGTTTATTAATTCTATACTGTTTTTCAATTTTGATTCTTCCCAAGGTTTTTGCAAAAAAGCCTCTAAAAGACCATCACTTTCTAAAGCTTCTATTTGTGAGGAATTTGCCTGCCCTGACAACATGATACATGGTATGGCTGGATGCGTTTCCTTTAATGCCCGTATGAATTTAGCCCCGGAAATATGAGGCATCTGATAATCAACAATCACAAAAAGGATTTCTACATCCGCAAAAACAAACTCCTTTATGTCAAGAAGTGCCTTAGCGGGTTCTGTGTATAGTTCAATAATCGTATCTGAGTCATTCAAAAACTTTTCCATTTGAAATCCCAAAACCTGGAGAATCATTGGATCGTCATCAATACAAATTACGGCGTTTTTAAATTGGCTCATTTATCTCTTTTAAATTTGATTATAAACTTTGTTACCTCCTTATCGGACTCTAAAGAAATTTTCCCTTGATGCTCTTCTAGAACATTTTTGACAATACTTAATCCTAAGCCAGATCCTTTTTTCTTGCCTTTGGTCGTGAAAAATTTATTAAATATCTTTAATTGGTTTTCTTCAGAAATAGGAGGTCCATTATTTTCAACTGTTATGTAGTAATTATCTCCAGTTATTTTAGAATACATCTTTAACGTTTTCAAACCTCTTTGATCTTCCATACTTTCTAATGCATTTTTGATTAAGTTTGACCACAATTGAAACAATCGAACATCGTATCCTTTAATGTTAATTGATGCATCAACTTCAAAAGTTAAGTCAACTATATTTTCAATTTTATGACTAAAGATATTAAGTACGGTTCTAATGTTTTTCTTAATATTAACAACACCGTATTTTACATTTCTCTTTTCACGAATAAATAATCGCAGGTTCTGAATAACCTCAGATGCTCGATCGCCTGAGGTTGAAATAGTCTGAACAAAAGAGAAAACGAGTCTGACATGGTAAATCAAGTCTAAAAACAATATAGGATCAGCTGAATTTAAAATAAATTGAAGCTCCTTTTTATTGTCAATAAGCATACGTGCTTTAACCATAAGAGATGCGATATTATTAATTTTTTCGTCCGAAAAATCTACTTTTTGATTTTTCAGATAGGTGAGTAATTCCTGCTGTTCTCTTCGCATTTGAACACCACCAGTAAACAACTCAAAAGAGGAACTATTCACTCTATTAAAAGCGTATTCTATTTCATCAGGCGTACATTTTGGGATAATCTTTTTAAATAGTACATCTAGGGTATAGCTGACATTTTCCGTACCACTTTTTATTGCTCCAAGTGGCGTATTTAAGTCGTGAGCTACACCAGAAGCTAACTCCCCAATTGTTACCATTTTCTCCTGGTCACGAAGTGATGAAGCCAGCTCCATGTTTTTCGCTGTTTTCTCTCGTACTAATCTTTCTAGATTTACATTTAAATTCTGAATGGTCTCTTGATTTTTCAGACGTTCTGTGATATCGAACTCGACCATCATAAATCCCGTATGACAGTTATCAGCATCAAATAATGGCTGGAGATTCAGTGAAACATAATAATTCAATCCGCCTTTATCCGTATGTTGCATCTCTAACTCAATATTTTGCTTCTTTTCAATGGCTTCTTTAAGTTTTTTATGCGCCTCAGAATTCTTTTCCTTTGAAATAAATTCTCTTGGGTTTTTACCACGCATCTCACTCAGGGTGTACCCGGAACGTTCTATCATGGCCTGATTGGCCCAGGTAATCTCCATGTCCGTATTTAGCATGAGTACACCATTGTTTGTGTTTTTGGCGACAAGAGATAGCTTCACGTTTTCTTCTTCTGCTAAAACTCGCTGAGTTATCTCCGTTCCATATCCTATTACCAAACGTATATCGCCATTTTCGTCAAATAAAGGTCCTATAGTTCGATGAATCACATTTCGATCGCCATTTTTATCAATCAGATCATCAACCCATATCTCTCTTTTCTTTGATTTAAGAACACGATTAAAAAGATTTCTGCGTTCATCTGCCATTTTGGTTGAAATACCCTTTAAACGACAATAATCATAATCGTTTTTTCCAATCATAAATGACCTGGTCTTTTCATCCTTAATCCCTTGTGGGTTGATAAACATGTAATTATGATTTATATCAAAGACAGCGACATCTGCAGGTAAATTATTCAAAATAAATTCATAAAATTCACGTTGAGATTCAAGTTGATTATTCAACTCGTTCAAAGCTCTTTCATTATTTGTATTCCGATCTCTGAACTCCGTTATATCATGAGCATATATATTCAAATATCCCATCTCAAATATCAATGCAATATTCACCGAGTAGTAGCGAGACTTGGCTTCGAAAAAAACATGATGAAGCGGCTTTCTGATAGAAATCACGTCACTTAATATTTTCTGAAATTTTTCATTTTTCAGCTGATCTTTTACAATCCCAATATCGTCAAGAAAAGATTTCTTTGAATTGTCATTGGAATAAATTAGATTCAAGTTGAGATCAAGCCTTAGTATTGGATTCGGATTTTCTTCAGGAAATTTAGAAATGGCCTCATTTTCCTTTTGAATACGACTAATTTCTTTGTTTTTTAGAAGAATGTTTTGAGTAATTGCCTGAGACTCTTCAAGGCTTTTCCTAGAGGTTTGTTCTAAAAAAAGGAACTCTGCAATCGTATCGTGTAATGGAAAATCTTTTACGGTAACCTTGTAATTTTTTAAAGCAAATTTTGAGTTTATAATTGGTTGAGCCCACAGATAATTATAGCCTCCTATTTGTCTCATCGTAAACTTGAAACGCTGCTTAAACCCTTTAAAGTCAAGAAAATGCATTGTACGAAACCAAGCATCACCAATATTTAAATCTTCCAAACATTCTTTACGGTCAACCATGAAGTATTTAAAAATACTATCCCCTACCCTTATTTGTGGCGTGGACTTTCCAAAATTCACTCCGATTTCAAGAACCTCAAATTTTGTATTTAGAATAAAATAATAGGGCGCACACTCATTTAACAATAGTGAGGGTGAGGACCTTATTAGAGACGACGAGGATAGCAGCCTACCAAGCTTAGCAATATAAATTTCTATGGTTTCTAACTGAAAATTGTTTAGGCTTATGTCCTTCTCATCGGCAATACCCAAAGAACCTTTAATCGTTTCGTTTACATCTCGAATGGGAAAGCTTAACAACGACTTTAACTTTCCTTTTGAGTTGTCTATTCTGGTACGTTGGCCTTGAGCCATTACTTTTTCATGAAGTTCATCAAATTGATCAGTCGCAGACTTGTCATTCGTTAGTAAAATAATATCATCGCCTGTTAGGCATCTGAAATATACTTTTGATACTCCACAAAGTTGTTCCGTTAAACTTAAAACCTTCTCGATTTCAAACTTAGCATCTTGACTAATATAATGTGGAAAAGAAATTGTAATCAAAACTTTGAATGGAATTAAGATTTCACTTACCAAGTGATTTTAAAGCAAAGACCTTTTTCTTCGGAAGTTTCAGAGGCCACCTCCTCGATAGCCACAATCATATCAAAACGTTTACCCAATCCTCTTATAAGACCTTTTAGCATTGGAACTAATCCTTGTCGATGAGACTTATACAAAAGCTCAACAGAGTTTTCAGTTTCGTTCTGGGTTGAAAAAAGAGGTGCTTTGAGCTCTGGCATCATATTATTGATGCGCAAATGCAACATATCTAGATTACCGAGAAACTCAACAAATGAAGATCCTGAAAGGTCTAAAAGGTCTCCATATCCTTGGTCTGCCGTGTAAAGTATCCAATATTCACCAAACGCCTCCAAAATTGAGTTGGCATCGGTATTTAAAACCTTACTCGCAGCTCCTACCAAATCATAAGTCAATTTATCTGGATACGGACTCATTGAAATAAAGTCAGACTCCTCAAAACCTGCTTCATCACAAATTCTTGTCCAAGTGTCCGTACCATGATTTTCGACAATTAAGTCTTTAATCGCCTTGTTAACTAGTCCATACATATCTTTTAGATTTAAATAGCCTCCCAAAGTTAAGCAAAGCAAACGGTTTAAAAAATATTTCAAAGTTGCCAACAGAGCATGTTTCTTGGACTACGTAGTTATACGTAGCAACAACTACCAATTTTAACTTAGATCCTTACATTGACCATAGTTTATCAAAACCACATCGTTTTCTTCGTGTTACTTTTACCCTGCTAAAATAAACACCGAAATGACAAACTTAGAATTCTTTAAAGCCTCATTCAGTAATGAGATGAAAGCAACATTGGATACCATTCGCGCCATACCTGCTGACCAGTTGGAATATACTCCGCATCCTATTAATAGAACGGCTTATGAGATTGCAGAGCACATTGCGGCTCATGTCTTTGATTTTGGCATCATTTTACAAAATGACTCATGCGATGAAAGGCTTTCATTTCCTTTTTCATCACCTGATGAATTGGCCTCAAAAACAGAGCGTCTCTGGACGGAGGCATCAAACATCTTAAGCAATTTTGACGCAGAAAAATGGGATAATGACATGGTATTCTTGTCTGTTGGCGGCAACCCATTTGGATCTATGCCTAGATTTCAAATGATGTGGTTCTTTCTAAATGACATTATTCACCATAGAGGACAGCTTTCTGCTTATCTCAGACCAATGGGAGGTAAAAATCCGGCAATTTACGGTTGGAGTGCTGATACCGTTGGTGCGTAAACTATAAATTATCTTAATCTATTGGGGTAAAATTCGCATTACCTTATTCAAAAAAACGTTTGTCTTATTAGGCGGTATCTTGTAGAGTTGCTTATTTTTGCAAACGATGCTAAAAAAACTGAATAAACTAATCGATGCGCTTTTTTCTATGAAAGCAATGACCTTAGGGTTGTTTGCTTTTTTATCAGCGATTGGTCTTGCTACATTTATTGAATCATCTCACGGTATTCAAGCAGCAAAAATCTTAATTTATAATGCGACGTGGTTTGAAATTCTTTTACTTTTCCTTGGTCTAAATCTTATCGCTAACATTTATCGGTATAAAATGTTTCAGCGCGAAAAGATCGCCGTACTTTCATTTCATCTTTCTTTTCTGATTATCCTTCTAGGGTCGGCTGTGACTAGGTTTGTGAGTTTTGAAGGAATCATGGTTATTGGAGAAGGCAAAACCTCTGATTTCATTTACACATCCGACCCCCATATTCTTATAAAAGTTACAGATACGGCTACAAATACAACAGAAATTAGGGGAGTCAAAAAATTCCTTTCAGAATATACTCACGATTTCGGCAATGACTTTAGTACTTCAATTGAACTGCCTAACCACGATATCAAAATCGATTATGTAGACTTTAAATCCAAATGTATTGATTCGTTCAAAATTGATAAGAAATTTAAATCAAAGGTTTTGGACATCGTCACTGAAGGTATGGAGTCGAACTACATTGGAGAAAAAGAATCTTTAATGGTAGGTGGAGTGCCGCTCATATACGGAGAGGATGATATTGAGATGGGTATACAAATCAAAGAAGGTGTTTCTGGTTTAAAAATAAGCTCGGCTGTTCCGATGCGCTCCTTGGCGATGAGTGAAATGAGGAAAGCACGACAAACGGGTCAAAACCCACCCGATTCTCTCTATATTATTTACCAAGAAGGTAGTTGGTCTGAATTGAAAAAGACAACACTGTATCAAGTAGGAAATAGTCAATTTGTGGTAAAGAATATTTTTGACCATGCCAAAAAAGAATTGATTCATTCTGGCAATAAAAACAGAGGTGCTGATTACCTGACTGTCGAAGTAAGTGATTTACGTTCAAAAAACACCTCTCCAGTTCAAGTTCAATTAAAAGGTGGGATGGGTGCTGTGCCGGTGCCAAATACCTTTAAATTGAATAATTTACGATTACAATTAGAGTACGGGGCGATTCGAAAACCAATACCTTACAAAATACATTGTCGGGACTTTCAGCTCGATAAATACCCCGGTTCAGAATCACCATCCTCTTTTGCAAGTGAAGTAACTTTGATTGATGAAAAAAAGAATAAAAATTGGAACAAGCGTATATTCATGAACCATGTTATGGATTATGAAGGGTATCGTTTTTTCCAATCGAGCTACACCTTAGATGACCCAAAAACACCCGAGAACGAAGAAGGTACTGTTTTAAGTGTAAATTATGACAAATGGGGTACAAATATTACCTATTTAGGATATCTATTAATGGCGATTGGAATGATACTCTCTATCGTTGCGCCATCGGGTAGATTCAAATCCTTGAACACAAAACTAAAAAAGTTAAAAACGAAGAAATTAGGCGTGATAATAGCTGCCGTGATAATAGCTTCATTCAGCCCAGCTCTGAGAGCACAAGAACATTATGACCACTCAGATCATGACCACTCAGGTCACGATCACGATTCGCATGAAATTTCGAAAGAATCGTCCAGTGAAAAATCTATTGTAAATGGAGAATCATACAAAATACTCAATGAAACCTCAGCCAAAAGTTTTTCAACACTACTTGTTCAAAGTTTTGAAGGTAGAATCATTCCTGCCCATACCCTTTGCGACCAGCTACTCAGAAAAATACATAGAGATAAAGTGTATGAAACAAATAAAAAAACATACAATGCAGTTCAAACAATAGTAAGTATGCATATGTATCCTGCTTATTGGATGAATCAAAAAATGATTTATGTTGACCGCGCACTTCAAAAAAGACTCAAGCTAGAAAAATATGTTTCCTATCAATCTATACTAGATTCAACCGGTAATTTTAAATGGGAAAAATCGTATGCCCAAAGTTTTCAAAAACTAGAATCTAAAAGAGATGAATTTGATAAAAAAATAATCAAATTCAAAGAGCGGTTCCAAGTGACATATAGTATCATTTCATGGGAATATATGAAGTTAATTCCGATATCAAAAGATCCCAACAATACATGGTCTTCGCCGCTAAACATGGGTATAAGACAATCTTCAGATTCCATTGGTGTAATCGCCGCTTTAAATTATTTTCAATCCATTTATGAAGAGGATAGTAAAAATGCCGAGACAAACCTTAGTAAGCTAAAGTCAATACAAAGAAAAGTTGCCAAAAACATTGTTCCCTCTGAACAAATCGTAGAACTAGAAATCGCCTATAATAACCTAGATGTTTTTAAACGTACTTACAGAGGATATGCACTTATTGGGCTTTTAATGTTGATTTTATTTTTCATTCAAATTTTCTTGAACAAACACATCAAGATATTTGACATTATTAGAACGTTATTATTTGTAGGCTTGATTGGATTCTTTCTATTTCATGCCTCTGGATTAGCAATGCGATGGCTTATTTCCGGCCATGCGCCATGGAGTAACGGATACGAAGCCGTTATATTTATTGCCTGGGTGAGCATGCTCGCCGGATTTTTCTTTTCACGCAAAAATGCTGTAGTCATTGCAGGGACAGCAGTCCTTGCAGCTTTGATGATTTTTGTTACAGAAATGAATCTTTTAGATCCTGAAATCACACCACTTCAGCCCGTACTGAAATCCTATTGGCTGATGATTCATGTTGCGGTTATCACAGGGAGCTATGGCTTTTTGGGGCTTGCCTGTATTTTAGGCTTGCTGAACCTCATCTTATACATCACTCAAACAAACAGCAATAAAAACCTGATAAAAAGAAATATCAACGAGCTTACTTATGTCTCGGAAATGACGATGACCATAGGGTTATTTATGCTTACCATCGGGACCTTTCTAGGAGGAATCTGGGCGAATGAATCTTGGGGGCGTTATTGGGGATGGGACCCAAAAGAGACATGGGCATTGGTTTCTGTTTTGGTCTATGCGGTGATTCTTCACCTTCGATTTATTCCAGGATTGAAGAGTAAATTCACCTTTAATCTAGTGGCATTTTGGGGATATTCGGCCATACTGTTTACGTTTTTCGGTGTGAACTTCGTGCTTGTCGGGTTACATTCTTATGCTCAGGGAGATGGACTGAGTGACATTCCTAATTGGATATGGTACACTGCTCTTGTGTTTTTAATTTTAAGCTTTACAGCTTATTGGAAAAACAAAAAAATGAAAGGGCCGAAATCTGCTTTAGATGCATCCAAGTAGCATTCTCTATGAAGACAATCATTTGATTGCTCTCAATAAGAAATCTTCAGAAATTGTACAAGGTGACCGCACTGGAGACATTACAATGCCTGATACCATAAAGGCCTACCTAAAAGAAAAATATAACAAGCCAGGGAATGTATTCTGTGGGGTCATTCATCGCTTAGATAGACCAACAAGCGGCGTTATTTTATTTGCGCGTACCAGTAAAGGTTTGGAACGCATGAACAAGCAGTTTAGAGATAAAGAAACCAACAAAATCTATTGGGCTATTTTAGAAAACAAACCGCCAAATTCCGAGGGTAAGCTTGTGAATTATCTGAAGAAAAACGAGAAGCAGAATAAAAGCTACGTAACCTCTAAGGATACAAAAGGCGCAAAGGAGGCAATATTGAACTACCGATTATTATCCTCATCCGAACGATACCATCTTGTAGAAGTTAAGCTTGAAACAGGCAGACACCACCAAATCAGAACTCAATTTTCTAAAATAGGATGCTGCATAAAAGGGGATTTAAAATATGGTGCGAAAAGATCCAACAACGATGGTTCTATATGTCTGCATGCAAGAAAACTAGACTTTAATCACCCTACAACTAAGGAGCCTATTTCTATTACTGCTCCCCTACCTGTAAATACTTTTTGGAATCTTTTTAAATCTATTTCTTAGCACGAATCTTGGATAAATATTGAAAAGTATAAAGTGCCTCGTGGGCAATCTGTAAGCTTCTTTCTTTATAATGTTCGATGGGGTTGGCAGAATCATCAAACTCTTTAGGATCGTCATAAGTTGTTGAAAATCGTTTCTTGGCTCCTGGAACCAATGGACAATTATCATCCGAATCAGAACAGGTCATTATGGCAATAAAATCACTTTGTGGCAAGACATTGTCTGTATTTGCTTTTGAATAACAATGTATAAAATCGTTTTCAGCATAAAACACATTGTAATTAGGGTTTTCGCTGCTTAAGTCTTCGCAGGTAATTGTAAAACCCAATTCTCTCAATGCTTCAATTGTATTTGGATGACAAGCTGTAGCTACGGTCCCCCCTGAATAAGTTTCAATCTCTGAAAACCCAAAAAATAAAGAAGCAACATGACTCCAAACCTGCGAAAAATGACTGCGTCTTGAATTATGAGTGCACAAATAAACCAATTTAATCGTGTTACCAATCTTCAACTCGCTATCGATTTGTTTTGCAATGGCCTCAAGAATTGACCTCCTATCAGGACTTATTTTAGTTCGAATATCCTTGAGAATAGACGAGCATAAGTGATTTATTTCTTTGTGTAACATTTGCGCCGTATTTTTATAACCCAAAGTTAAAAAAGGAAAACTGAAAAAATCCAATAGCCCCGTAAAAATTAATGACTTCCAACTGAATTGGAATGAATTATGGGAACAAGAATTGTTTCGAAAAAAAACCTACGAACAGATTTTCAAAGACTTTCAACTTGCCGGGATTACAATTGACATCGTTCAACTTAAAAATCATATAAGTATAGAAACTTTAGCTCTTAAAATAGAGTCCCATATTACAAACGAGAATATTTCTCAGCTCTGTTACGTTGTCGATTTAAAAAATCCATATTCTGAAAACCTAGGGCTTACGATACTCCGAAGAATTGCATTTAAAGTCTATTTAAGGATTCATTTATCCCAATAAATCTTATCCGAATAAATACGAAGCATACTATTAGAGCTATTTCACATGAATTGTTATTTTTGTATAAAACAATTTAGGCATGAATTTTATCGCTTCCAGCGCAACATTATTAAGACATTTACAGAGCATCTCAGGAGTACTAAGCACAAGTAACACCTTGCCTATCCTAGACAATTTCTTGTTCTCAATTAAAGGTAATGAGCTGACCGTTTCGGCTACAGATCTTGAAACGACAATGATTACAAAACTTCCTGTCCAAACTGAGGAAGATGGTGTAGTAGCAATTCCAGCAAAACTCGTTTTAGAGGTACTAAAAAGCCTACCCGATCAACCTTGTACTTTTAAAGTAAATGCAACTTTTAATATTGAAGTTGCCTATGACAATGGTAAATCAAAAATGGTTGGTTTTAGTGGAGATGAATTTCCTAAACTTCCCAAAATTGAAAACAAAAGTGCGATTAAAGTATCAGGTGATATAATTTCAAAGGCAATCAATAGAACATTATTTGCTGCAGGCAATGATGAATTGAGACCTGCAATGAGCGGCGTTTATTGTCAATTTGAAAAGAACGATATTATTTTTGTAGCGACAGATGCCCACAAGCTTGTTCGTTATAAAAGAATGGATGCAAGTGCATCAGATAGTTCTGAATTCATTCTCCCCAAAAAGGCCTTGAACATGTTAAAAGCAAACCTTAAAGGAGATGAAGAAATCACTTTGGAATATAACGAATCTAATGCCGTATTCACATTTAGCGATTTGGTTTTGGTTTGTCGATTGATTGATGGTAAATATCCAAACTATGAAGCTGTAATTCCAAAGGAGAATCCCAATGTTCTTACTATTGACCGATTACAATTATTAAATTCTATAAAACGTGTTTCAATTTTTTCTAATAAAACAACACACCAAATAAAACTAAAGCTTGCTGGTGCTGAGCTTTCTCTTTCTGCAGAGGATTTAGACTTTTCTAATGAAGCAAACGAGCGATTGACATGTAATTATGATGGGTCAGATTTAGAAATAGGGTTCAACTCTAGATTTATTGTTGAGATGCTAAACAATCTTGACTCTAATGATGTCAAATTATCGATGAGCGAACCTAGTCGAGCTGGTATTTTGACCCCTGTTTCTGATGATAATGATAAAGAAGATATCCTGATGCTGGTGATGCCAGTAATGTTGAATAGATAATCAGATATGACCAAAAAGCTCGATAGCATAAGGTCTCTCTCTTTAGAAGAATTACAATCTTTTCTTGTAGAAAAGGATATACCGAAATTTCGTGCAAGACAAATTTATGAGTGGCTCTGGAAAAAAAACAGTGGCTCTTTTTCTGAAATGAAGAACATCGGAAAGTCTCTTCAAGAAATACTTTCAGACAATTTCACAATAGATAAGATTGTTTTAAAAGATGAGCAACTCAGCAAAGATAAAACCTTAAAATGTGCATTCGAAATTGGTGAAAGATCCGTAGTTGAAGGTGTTCTTATACCTACTCCTAGACGAATGACCGCATGTATTTCATCTCAAGTGGGTTGCAGTTTAGCTTGTGCTTTTTGTGCTACAGGAAAACTCAAGTTATTAAGAAATTTATCAGCAGGTGAAATCTATGATCAAGTCTTTTATTTAAAAAAAGAGGCTGAAAAAAGACATTCAAAATCCTTATCCAACATTGTCTATATGGGTATGGGTGAACCGCTGCTGAACTATAAAAATGTTATTGGTTCCATCGACAAAATATGCTCGAGGGACGGCCTTGGTATGTCACCCAAAAGAATTACGGTTTCTACTGCGGGTATTCATAAAATGATTAAAAAACTAGGAGACGACGAAGTGAAATTCAACCTAGCACTTTCATTACATGCCGCCAATGACGAAAAGCGAGATAAAATAATGGAAATTAATGAGAGTAATAATCTTCAATCTCTGAAGGAGGCTTTAGAATATTTTCATGAAAAAACGGGTTCTCGTATTACTTTTGAGTACATTATTTTTGACCAATTTAATGACACCATCGAGGATGCTCGTGAGCTTGCTGAATTTGCAAAATGTGTCCCATGTAAGATCAATATTATCGAATACAATCCTATTGACGGTGAACCTTTTCAACAAGCAGATCCAGATAAAGTCGAAAAATTCGCAGCTTTTTTAGAAGCAAAAAATCTTATCGTAAATATCAGAAGGAGCCGCGGGAAAGATATTGATGCCGCTTGCGGTCAATTGGCAAATAAAAATAAAGCCATCTCACTTGAAAATAGAAGCCTTAAAAACACCAAATGATTAAAGTAGAAAATGTTTCAAAAGAATTTAGACTTAGTAAAGAACAAAGAAAAGAGCATCCTACAAACGATAAGTATACATTAGCGGTTAACAATCTTAGTTTTTCTTGTAATCCAGGTGAGGTGTTTTCACTTTTAGGACCTAATGGAGCAGGTAAAACAACAACGCTTCGCATGCTTTCAACAATCCTTCAACCTAGCTCAGGTAAAATTGAAATTTGTGGGGTGGATGCGGTCAAATATCCAAGAGAGGCTCGAAGAAAAATTGGTTTTTTAACAGGTTCTACAGGCTTGTATGCAAGACTTAGTGCAAATGAGGTTATAGACTATTTTGCCTCGCTTTACAATGTTCCCAATAATGTTTTAAAAAAACGTAAGGCCTATTTATATGACTTACTCAATATGAATGAATTCGCCTCTAAAAAAATCGGGAAAATGAGTACAGGAATGAAACAAAAAGTTTCAATCTGTAGAACCATGATTCATGACCCTGAAGTTTTAATCCTAGATGAACCAACTAGTGGTTTGGATGTCATTACTGCAGAAGGTATTATCCAACTTATTAGAGACTATAAATCGCAAAACAAAACAGTCTTATTTTCAAGTCATATTATGGGCGAAGTAGATTTACTTTCTGACCGTTTAGCCATTATTCATAACGGCACCTTAAAGCACCAAGGGACAATGGCAGAATTTCGCGCAGACATGGAAGGGCAAAGTCTTACTGGTGCATTTATAAACATCGTACAATCATGATATTTAAAATTTTCAGAAAAGAATTAAAAGAGACTATAAGAGATCGTAAAACGTTACTCATAATGGTCGCCATTCCATTATTAATATTTCCTATTTTAATTAATGTTGTCGTAAATGTTTCAAGTTCATTTAGTGAGTCTGCGGGTGAAAAAGTTTTAAAAATTGGTATTATTGGTGATACCAATGATATACTAATTCAACAACTCAACTCAATCCCTGCCTCATTTGGACCAAAAGATTTCATCGCCTATAATGGAGATAGTCTCAAGCTTTTTAAGGATCAAAAAGAGGAAACAATCGACCTAGCATTGTGGTATGATTCAGGCTTTCAAGATATTCTCGATGGACTTGGTACGGCAAACATATTGTGGTCTGTTGATGAGACAAATATTGGTTATTCAGAACGTATCAAGGGTTACATGAATATTCTTGAAGCAGAAGAGCGCCTTAAAAGATACGATGCACTCGGTATTGATGAACAAAAACTTCAACCCTACAAAATAACTTATCAAAATACTGCAAGTGATCAACAAATGTTGGGTGAATTGGCAGGTGGAATTCTACCTTATATTTTTATTGCATTTGGATTCTTAGGATGCATGTATCCTGCAATTGATCTTTTTTCGGGAGAAAAAGAAAGAGGTACGATTGAAACACTCTTAACCACTCCTGTTAAAAGATGGAAAATTTTAATCGGTAAAATGTTAGTTGTTGTTTTATCTGGCCTCATGGCATCTTGCTGCGCCTTAATTGGTTTATTCGTGTCAATAGAGTTTTTAGATTTAATTCCAGATCCTAATTTAACAGCTGTTGTTTCTAAAATTTTAACCATTCCAATCATCATAAAGTTATTCGCATTATTGCTTCCACTAACCGTTTTCTTTGCAGGTATTATGATCCCAATATCCGTGTATACGAAAAGCTTTAAAGAAGCACAAAGTATTATAACGCCGCTTAACATTGTAGTCGTGCTACCGGCAATGCTAGGCCTTTTTCCTGGTATTGAACTAAATTACATAACTGCATGTGTACCAATACTCAACATTGTACTCACAACAAAATCATTAATTGCAGGAAATATAGATTATATATTACTTTCTTTATCATTCATCGTAATGATTGCTGTGGCTGCTGTGGCTGTTTTTGTGTCGTTTCGTCAATTTGGAAAAGAGTCAAATATTGTGAATTAGACGCTCTTTTTTATTCTAAATATTAATTAGCTCGTGACAAATAGTCATTATGACACTAAATATTTTTTTTATCCAAATATTTTGTGCAATTTTAAGTCGTGTCAAATTGACACTTATTAAGTTTAACAAAATTACAACGAATGAAAAAAATCTTTACATTTTTATTTTTAATTCCAGTATCTATGGCCTTTGGTCAAGTGGAAGGTACATGGAAACTAGCTCCCGAGGCTGGTGCTTTGGCTGTTGGCCCTAGTTTAAGTGATCTAAATTGGTATTCAAATACTGCTGCTGATGTTGATACGAGAGCTTGTCTTTTCGATGATGAGTACGTATTTAATGCCGATGGTACATTTCAAAATGTCCTTCAATCCGAAACTTGGCTAGAGGGTTGGCAAGGTGTTGCAGAAGGTTGTGGTGCACCAGTTGCTCCCCATGATGGTGGTGGTTCATTCACATGGACCGAAGATGCTGCTGCTGGAACTGTTACTGTTTCTGGTACAGGTGCATACTTAGGCCTTGCGAAAGTTCACAATGCAGGAGAATTAGGAAGTCCTGCTGAAGCAGTATCTTCTATTACTTACAATGTTACTTTGTCAGGTGATGGAAACAGAATGACCTTGGATATCAATTTTGGCCCTGGATTTTGGCAATTTATATTAGAGAAAGAGACCGGAACACCTCCTCCAGTTAATATAGAAGGTGCATGGGTTTTAGCTCCACAAGCTGGTGCTTTAGCTGTTGGTCCTTCTCTTGAGGATTTATCTTGGTATCAGAATTCTGCTGAAGATGTAGCGATCAGAGCTTGTTTATTTGACGACGAATATGTCTTTAATGCGGATGGAACATTTTCAAATGTTCTTCAGTCTGAAACGTGGTTAGAAGGTTGGCAAGGTGTTGCAGAGGGTTGTGGTGCACCAGTTGCTCCACATGACGGTTCTGCCGCAGCAACATGGTCTGCTGATGCAGCAGCTGGAACAGTTACCGTAACTGGTACTGGTGCATATTTAGGTCTTTCTAAGGTGCACAACGCTGGTGAACTAGGTAGTCCTGCTGAAGCTGTTGGAGCAATAACATACAATATGTCTTTATCTCCTGACGAAAGCACGCTTACGCTTCAAATTAATTTTGGCCCTGGATTTTGGCAATTCATACTAGTAAGACCTACTGTTGAGGCAACTTTAGACGGTGCTTGGAGATTGATTCCAGAAGCCGGTGCTTTAGCTGTTGGACCTAGTGCTGCTGATTTGTCGTGGTACCAAAACTCAGCAGAAGATGTTGATACAAGAGCTTGTCTTTTTGACGATTTCTACGTATTCAATGAAGATGGTACTTTTGAAAACGTTTTACAATCTGAAACATGGTTAGAAGGATGGCAAGGTGTTGATGAAGGATGTGGTGCTCCAGTTGCTCCGCACGATGGAACAGGTGCTTACACTTGGTCATACGATGCTGCAACAATGAAGGCTACTGTTGAGGGAGAAGGTGCATATTTAGGCTTGGCGAAAGTTCACAATAATGGTGAGTTGGCAAGCCCTGCAGAAGTCGTATCTTCTATCACTTATGACATCTCATTCTCTGCTGATGGAGAGACGATGACGGCACAAATTAATTTTGGCCCAGGTGTATGGCAATATATTTTCGTAAGAGATGAACTTCCAACAGTAAGTTTGAATGAAGAGGAATTAAACTTCTCGGTTTATCCAAACCCTTTTACATCTAATGTTGATGTTCGTTCTAACGAAAACATGGAGTCTATTCAAGTAGTTGACATAACTGGAAAAGTTGTTACAACTATGAATACTGAAGGTAACTTCGCAAGTATAGATTTATCTAACCTTACGAATGGAGCCTACATGATAGTTATTACTTCTAATAACTCTGTTTCTACGAAACGAATTATTAAGAACTAATCATTGTTTAATTTGAGAAAACGGGGAGTGAAAGCTTTCCGTTTTTTTTTGCGCTATTTAAGAGCCTTAGAT
>Ga0228627_1000574_pt1 | contig 21845 bp, 19 predicted proteins | sample 33DmetaG_FD_190483 | JGI IMG/M metagenome (GOLD analysis project Ga0228627, IMG submission 190483) | Seawater microbial communities from Monterey Bay, California, United States - 33D | ecosystem: Environmental > Aquatic > Marine > Coastal | place: USA: California | collected 2016-09-28 | reverse complement strand
AAAAACTGTATGGTATACAGGTTTATTATGAAATATTATGAAACATATATTATGAAATATAATATACTATATGTTTCTTTTTAGTTTTTCTTTATTGTTATGTTACTATTGTTATGTTACTCGCGTATTTCTATATTACCGCTTTCTACATGTTGAATATGTGCAATATATTGTGCAGGTATATAATCTATTGGATTTCCCATTATATGTAAATAGTTTACATTGGTTAAGGTTTGACTCAAATCTGGTAATTCATACAATTGATTTCCCCCTATATCCAATTCCCTTAATTTCGTTAATTTCCCAATACTATCAGGCAATGCAGTAAATCGATTATTATATAAATATAGTTTTTCCAAGTTGGGTAACCCTATACTATCCGGAAATCCAATACTATCTGGTAATGCTTCCAACTTATTATCTCCTAGATGTAATTCACCCAATTTGGTTAACCTTTCAATACTATCTGGTAATGCTTCCAACTTATTGTTTCTTACATCTAATATTTCCAGATTGGTTAATCTTCCAATGCTCTCCGATAATGTTTCCAATGCATTATTACCTAATTCCAATATTACCAAATTGGTTAATTGACCAATACTATCTGGTAATGCTTCCAACTTATTGTTTCCTATATCTAAACTTTGTAAATTGATTAATTGACCAATACTATCTGGTAAAGTGGTTAGATTCATTTCACTTAAATCCAAAATAGTTTCATTGCTGTCCAATGCTTGTTGTATTTTTTCTTCGACTAATGACATGGATGTTTATATGTTTATATGTTGATATGTTTTTGCTGATAGGTTGATATGTTATTTTTTCATATATATGCAATAAAATTGTAAATAAATCAATTATCTAATTTATCGTCTATTTATTATCTACTTTAATTTATTATTCAATAATACTGGGTGGCGGGGTCAATGTTCCATTGGTGGAATCCAATATAGTTGTATGAATAATCTTTTTCATGAATTTTGCAGGATTCATCTTTTTTGAACATTTAATTTTATTGGCAGTAGCTTTATGTATTTGTTCGCAATCGGTATCGTTTTCTACCCAATTTGGGTGTTTTTCACGCCATTCTTTAATAATTTGTGTTGTCATGTTACTATGATTTTTGTGGATTTCATCTACTGCGTTGGTTAATTTTGCATTTTCATTGTCTTTTTCCCATAAGTTGTTGTCTCGGACATATACCGTATTTGTTTTTTTATCGGTACAATGAATGGGTCGTTCGGTTACATCCATGTCTTCTAACTCTTTCACTACCATATTTGTAAACGTGTCATATAAATCTTCCTCATTAATCAATGTGTTCCATGATTGATGATTATTGTATTTAATATTCTTTACAAAATCCGATAAATTCATGGCATTTTGACAATTCTCTTGCAAATACAATTGCATGTTAAAATTATTATTGTTATAGGTATAATTTGTTACATGGTAATGATAATGGGTATGTTCATTCACTTGGTCTTTGTTATTATCTTTATAAGGTGGTGTGTGGTTTTGTACTTGGTTTTGCATATGATTTGGTAATTGACTTTCCATGGGTTCTATCGATTGTTGATTGTAAATAACAATATTTTCATTTGAAATAGTATTGTCTATGGTCGATATATCGTCCATGGTTCCTTCATTTTCAATCCATTTGATCTTTTCATTCAATGCTTCTTTTTTTTTGTTCAATTCATGAATTATCTCATTTTTTTTCATAACATGCTTCGATTTCTTCCAATTCATGGCATGTTTTTTTGTTTTTAAATGTCGATTGAAGGTTCCCACATGTTGCGTTCGGAAATTACAAAAATTGCAAAACACCCCCGTGTTTTCATTTTTTTTGATTTTTTTTGCATTTTTTTTGATTTTTTGACCTAATTTTCCCTGAATTTTTGGATTTTCGGCTCGTTTTGGCTCGTTTCGGCTCGTTTTTTGATTAGTCAAATGTTTACGTGTGGAATTATGACGTGTGAAATTGCTTTTTTTGTTACACCCATAATCACAATAGTTACAATAGAATTTATATTTTTTTTCATTCAGTGCGAAATTAGTCGGTGCGTTTTGGTGCGAAAAAGACATGATTTTTACCTATTTTTTTATGCTGTTAAATATTGGATTTTTACCTATTTTTTTATGACTATTGTCGTAATATAAATAGTGACGGCTCGTTTTTTGTAAAAAATCGGTGCGTTTTGGTGCGTTTTTTTGTTGAATGACAGGCCTTCCTACATTAAAAATAGAAATTTTTTTAACTTTTTTTCGTAATTTTTAAAAACACCAAAAAATGGTTTTCAAAAAAACACAGCATAATGGTCATCTTTTGAAAAAAAGGCAAAAACAGGGGAGGGAATTTTTTTTTTTTCAATTCTGTAAAATATTTTCAAGGTTTTTGTCAAAAATAGTGAAAATTTTTTTCAAAATAAATTTCAAAAAAAAAACCTTCCTTTTGCTACTTAAAAAAAGGTACTGAAAAATAGCGATTTTTAAGACACACTTTATTAAATGTATCGAAACGTAACGATTTTACTTGATCAATGGAGTAATTTGTATCGATTTTCAATCCATTTGATAGAAAAAAGACCGATTTATTCGATTTTTAGAAATTGTTGTCGAAAAAAATGCGATTTGCCAAAAAACACCGATTTTTGAAACGAAAATAAAAAAAATCATAAAAAAATGTTGTTTGTTTTTCGGCGATTTTTCATACATTGACACTGTGTCATAACAAATAAATACAACATTTATATAAATAATACGATTATTACAATGTTAGTTTATTTAATGATTTTATATGAGTATTTTTTGAACATTTTCATATGTCCCCCCATATGTAAAAATCATTGTTTTTCAACCATGTGATTTTTATTCGATTTTCACATTAAAAAGCTTGATAAAATACAATAAAATAACGATTTTCGTCCATACATTTATTAAATATATCGATTTTTATTAAATGTAATAAAATATTCAAAAAAAGTGTCGATTTTTTCAAATTCGCGTTTTTTGCGATTTTTGGTCAAAAAAACGAGGTTTTGTCAGGCATTTTGAACAAGAATGACGATTTTGGACGACTATTTTTGACACTGAAAACTCAAAAAATACCAGTGACAGATGGAATATCATAACCACGTGCGTCTGTATCTCGTGTTGGATGATAGACAAAATGCGATTTACCGTGTTGTGCGGTATTTACGGCAAGCATGTGAACCTTTTTTATATTTTTATACGGATGGGTCGAAATGCTAACAAATCGATGCTCGATATTGGATGGTTCCATTCCTTCTTTATACGAAGAGAATGAAAGGAAAAGTCGATATAGTATCGTACCAATTACAATTAAGATTGTAATACCAATGACAAAACCAAGAAATGGTGATAGTATAGAAAGAATAGTATTCATGTTTATTTGATTCTATCGCAATGATATATATTATCTTGTGATAATATATATTTTATTATTTTATTATTTTATTATGACACCAATTGATGAAAAAAAAGAAACCAAGAAAAAAGACGAAGAAAAACAAAGCAAAACAAATGACTGGGGATCATTTGGATTGAGTATATTGGTTAGTTTTGTCTATACTTTGGTATGGGGTGTGATTGGTTCCAATTTGCTTTTCATTGTCAATAGTGATTTAGATAAATTATTACCAACCGATTCAACACAACTACCTTACTCTGTACCATCAAAACAACCAAAAGCAATTGAAATGACTTCATTAGGACAACGCGGTGGAACCTATAAGAATTGCAAATACGCGTCGGCTACAAAAGGCAAAAAAGGTTCCTTTTTAGATTTATTTACTGGATTTACTACGATGAAGGCACCAAGTGGAAAAATGTCTCCTAATTTTCCATACAATCTTAAAAAGAAAAGCTTAATTGATTTATCGTTGATGGACAATGTAAAGGATTGGTTTGCAAATAGTATTCAGTTTTCTTATATACATGGACGTTCGATATTAAAAGATATACTGGGTTTGTTTAATAAAGCTTGTTCGCAAACAGCATCGGATAACTTTTTGTTTGTTTCAAGTATTCTCATTGTTCCATTGATATTGTTTTCATCGTCTAGTTGGGGATTTTTCGCAACATTGTTTGGTGAATTCTTTTCCACTAATAATGCCTGGATATTTGGTATTGCTTCGATGATTCTTTTTGGAATCGGAATGTTTATACCAACAACGATTAGTGTTGTTCAATTTATGCAAACATTGGGATTATTCTTCCTTTTACCATTATTAACAAACAGTGGTATTGTGGTAAGTATTTTAAAAGAAAAAATCAATTTATTGGCCATCTTATTTGGTGGATTTGTCGTATCTCAGGCATTTACCTATTTAGATAATACTATCTCCATGTCCATGTTGGTTGCATATGCTGTATTAACACTTGGTAGTTTTTTCATGTAGAGTGGTATGTAGCTTATACAATTATATACAATTATATATATACATGAACTTTTTACATAGTGTTTTATTTGGAATTCTTTCTATTATTATAGGTAATCTTGTTGGTTTTATAGTAGGTTATTTCCTTTCAGTCGATCTACCAAAAGTCTGTAAAACATGGAATAAGAATTACGTTATGGAACTATCCTTGTTTTTTACTGGTATGATTAGTTTTCTTCTTTATCATCCATTTATATAACTATATTACAATATACTAAGCATCGTTAGTCGACGCCAACCAAAATTATACGTTTTTATTTATATATATTTAAATCCAATACATATAAATACGTTTCTAGATTATAATATAATTGTTGTTTAGTAAAATGGGAAAAAAGAATCGAAAAAAAGACAAACAAAAGAAGAAAAAACATTTGAAACCTTTTGTAAGTGTATGTACACCGACATTTAATCGTCGACCTTTTATCGAACATGCTATAAAGTGTTTTGAACATCAAGATTATCCAAAACATCGAATGGAATGGATTATTATAGACGACGGGACCGATAAAATAGAAGATTTAGTAAAAGATATACCACAAGTGAAATATTTTAAATACGATGAGAAGATGTCATTGGGAAAAAAACGTAATCTAATGCATGAGAAATCATGTGGAGAGATTATTGTGTACATGGACGACGATGACTATTATCCACCACAACGAGTATCTCATGCGGTAGATATGTTACAGCGTCACAAGAATGCATTGTGTGCTGGTAGTAGTGAAATACATATTTATTTCAAACACATTGAAAAACTATATCAATTTGGTCCATATGGTCCAAAACATTCTACTGCTGGAACATTTGCATTTAAACGAGAACTATTAAAAGACCATAGATACGACGACCACGCCGCATTAGCAGAAGAAAAAGCATTTTTAAAGAATTACACGGTGCCATTTGTTCAATTGGATACAAAAAAGACTATCTTGGTGTTTTCACACATTCATAATACGTTTGATAAAAAGAAATTATTAGATAATCCACACCCAACATACGTGAAAGAATCAAAATTGACGATAGATGATTTTATCAAAGAACCAGAAATGAAGGATTTTTACATGAATCAAATCGATAAACTATTACCGGATTATGACCCAGGTAAACCAGACATGAAGCCTGATGTATTAAAACAAATGAAAGAGATTGAAGCAAAACGAAAGAAAATGATGGAGGACCATGCGAAAAATCAGAAAACACAACAAGTGCAAAAAATTGTATTGAATCAACCGGATGGAACAAGTAAAGTATTAAGTAATGAGGATATTGTTAATATGTTGAAACAACAACAAGTACATTTACAAAATTTAACAAAAGCTGTGAAAGATAGAGATGGTGCAATCCAACAGTTAAAAAATATAGTGGGTGCAAGAGATAAGCAATTAAAAGAATTGCATGACGAAAACAATGATTTAAAAGAGAAAATAAAATTAATGTCTACATTAAATGAAAACAAGAAAAACTTCGAGGTAGACCCATCACTATCAAATGTTATTCAACAATCCAATGACATAGAAAAAATAATGGTTCCAAATAAAGATTTTAAAATAACGATTCCAATAGAAGCAGAGGAATATGAAAAAGAAGAATCAAGTAAAGTCATTCAAGAAAAAATGAAAAAAAAAGATGCAGTAAAGAAAAATCACGTGGAGTTAAATATTAAAGAATTAATGGAAGTCGCAAGATAAATTTACAAATAAACATTCGTATACAAATAGATATCATATGATAATAGTTATAATATGATATATACTACCTTAGTTAGTATGTTTCATAATCAAATAAGTATTGTTGACGTAATTTTAGTCTCATGGATGCAAATAATAATTCATCTTTTGAATACGTAGTAGTAGTAGGTTTATCGTCGATAGGTTTATCGTCGATAGGTTTATCGTGTGTGGGTTTATCGAGAGTAGTTTTATCACGATGGTCAGACATTGGATTGGATTGTATATATACGTATAATAAATTATTATAACGAGAAGGACTTATGTATGTAATACAACGTCTTTTAATGTATATTTATCAATAAAACGATACAAACGGGTTATTTCTAATTTGGTGATATCGTATTGTTTACAACATGTTTCATAAATACGATCGATATTGGTTTCATTCTTACGTAAAGTCAAAAAATAATTAAATAAATCTCGTTTATCTAGCATAAACGTTTGACACATATGTTGAATAAATGTCATATTATTATATTCTGTACTATATTTGGTTAATACTTTTGTAAAACGTACACCGTCTATATTTGGTTTATACTCTTTTCGTTTTGTAGGAATCGGAAAACGGTCATGCAATATTTTATTATTATAAAATGTTTTCATCAATGAAGTCATTTCATTAAATTGCCATACTTGTTTTTGAAAGGTAATACGGTCGATATAATCCGAAAAACAGATATTATTTAATATATCATTATAAAACGGAATACTATCTTTCAAACGAATATCTTTCAATATGTCGATGATATTTTCATGCCATAATAATGCGATAATCGTTCTATCTGTTTCATTCATAATTTCATTGTGATGCTCGAACTTCACTTTTTCATTAAAAATATGTTCAACAATGTTTTTTGTTTCTTCATTGTAGCTTTTGCATTGAAATACATAATTAATCGTTTTGTTATTAAGAATGTCCGGATGATTATTGTATATCTTCACAATACCATATAATTTCTGTAAATCACCCTGGATATATTTAACTATATTTTTTCTTATATTGGGCTGGATATTGGGGGTAATATGTGTTAAAATACTATTTATTTGTTTATTTGTCGGCATCTTTAATTCAAATGTATGGGTTGCTTTCATTAATTCTTTTATCTTTTTATCAACATGATAATTGCTTATACATATAATAGGATTCATAGTGATATCTTCCAATTTCTGTTTTTTGGTTTTTTTGGCACGAATAATTTTAATTAATGACGAAAGGCCTCCTTTGTCGCCGCTGTTCATACCATCAATTTCATCCATAACAATACAAATATTTTTAACTTTTTTATGAAACATACTTAGCACGTTTTTATCCGACATATTATGTTTTGTAATAGTACTAATAATAGATTTGTTTCGAATGTCACCTGCGTCGTATTTAATAATATCATAATTGTATTTTTTCAATACATTCATCACAAAATGTGTTTTTCCACAACCAGGTTTTCCATAAATATAAATACCTCGTTTAATGGATTTGTCATGTTTATTGGCTTGGAAATCATTTAATATCTGAATTATTTTTTTTTCAATACTGGTTCTGTCTAATATAGTATTCAGATCGAATTCATCCATGATTTTATGATGTTATGATTTTATTGATATAGATACATTTTATCTATAAAATCTTTTTATGTTATTTATCCTTACAGATGCTTTTATTATTTGTAATACCATCCCATGTTAAACCACATGTTTTAGCCCAACTTTTTTTATTACATACTCCATCTGCTCCACTATATGGATAAACACTAAAATCCATATTTTTAGAACAAGATGGTTTTCCTAAATGGTGTATATTGACACATTTATTTTTTCCGTTTTTAATATCTTCCTCGGTTGATTGGTCTTCCCAATAATCTGGACATTCTCCTATAACTGGTGGGTATACGACATTTTTTTTGGAATCTTTTAATGAAATACCGATAATTATTAATGAAGTAACCAGGGCAATTCCTGCAATAATGAGAACAATACTTTGAAAATTCATGATATTCTATATATAAATCCTATATTTTTTTCTATTACAGTAATATAAATGAACTGTTCAAATAAATCAAATGGTCGTGTACATATTACTGGACCAACTAATGATACACCGTTTCACCTAGCTTTATATGATAAAATACCTCCAAAACAATCCACTTCTTTTCGCGATGCAATGAATGGTAATTGGGAAGATTCGCATTTATCAAGAGCCTATTTTAGTAAAGAAAATGTGCAGATTTTACAAAATGGTATTCGTGCGGGCGTATATAACAAATCAAAAGGCAAATACTTGCTTGGTCCACAAGATGAAGACGTACTAAAAATTATTATGCGAAGCATTTTTTTACAACACTCTGCGAATATGCCTAATAGAATCAAAGAACAAATAAGTGAATTGAACAAACTAGTCATTGATTATGCCGTTCCACAAGTATACGGTGAATCCGAAGGTTATATCAAATACAAACAAGACGCCAGTGAAATGTATATACCTCTTTCCTTACCAACGAGCAGTGATTTTAAACATACTTCACTTCAATTAAAAAAATGGTTTTAAGTTATTCATGTATTATGGTATACTACTAATACTATAAATTTTCAAGTCTATAAATTTATAGTAATAATGTTAATGTAACTATACAATGTTTTATTATATACATTACACTACAATTGTCTTATTTTATTTTTAATTTCTGGTAAATGTTTCAATATCATATGCACAAATTCTTTGTAAAATATACGATATTTCTTTTCCCGTTGCAAATCATTTATAGAAAACCATCTGATTTCACTTTTTTCCAATAATCCATTATGCTGTTTTTTTACATGCGGTAATTGTTTTATCAAAAAGCGATAATTATTGTTAAAATAATATACTAAATCTTCGTTGTATTTGGTTAAAAACAAAATACTCTCGTATGTTTTCCTTTTGTTTTTAAGGTGTAAAATTTTATTGTTACGAACCACTTTTTTCATTTTATTCACACTACCTAGAAAACCGTTTAATTCTTCTACACCTTCGCGTATTGCTGCTTGATAATTCGTTTCATTGTTTTCATTACCTCCACCAAAATCGGCCCACCCAGGTGTATCGGCTATATCGTTTTCTTTTCCTAATAAAAAATACAACTGATTGTTTTTAATTGCTACTGGTAATATTCCACCACCCATTGTTATATATTGTAATATATATTGTAATATATATTGTATGATAAAATTATATTTATGATAGTTATTATATCATTATTATATATTAAAATGTATTTTTAGGAGGACTACCTGAACCACCAGATGCTCCTTCGTATTTTCCATATACATTTAGTTTTTTATTTACAAAAACCATTTTATTCCGTATTGCACCACCAATGGAAGCTGTTTTGATAAGAGATGCAAAATGCATGTTTTGTGTTTTATTTGGATCATTTTCAGCGGTTTGGGTTTTACTATACGTTGGTTTAACGCATTTACCACTTTTACAGTTATACAATCGTCGTCTTATATGAATTGGTAAATTATGAAAGCTCATATATAATAATACTGTATTATATATTTTATGATATATTTTATGATATATTTTATGATATATTTTATGATATATTTTTCATTAAAATTGATTTTTTTTTAAAAATGGTTTGAAGAATGATAATAAAGACATTGACATATAACTATTAATTATACATTACATTGGATTCAGAACAGAATAACATGGCAGCACCAGAAAGTAACCTTGCACAACAATATCAAAAAAAGACAGACAAAGAACACATTCTCGACAATCCTGATACCTATATTGGGTCCGTTGAGAACGTGGATACGTTATCTTATATTTATGATGATACAACCAACAAAATTATTCAAAAAGAGATACAATTTATACCCGGATTGTACAAGTTATTTGATGAAGGGATTGTGAATTGTCGGGATCATGTGATTCGCATGAAAACGAAACAACAAAAACAACCAAAAGACAAAAACGTGCATCCTGTATCTCATATTGACATAGACATTTCAGAAGATGGTGTCATTACGATGTTAAATGATGGTAATGGTATTGATGTTGCAAAACATCCGGAATACGACTTGTGGATACCAGAAATGATATTTGGTCATTTGCGAACATCTACCAATTACAACAAGAAAGAGAAAAAAATTGTTGGTGGTAAAAATGGTTTCGGTTTTAAACTGGTGCTTATATGGTCTTCATGGGGAAAAATCGAGACAGTAGACAGTGTACGTGGTTTAAAATACACACAAGAGTTCAAAGACAATTTGAATGAAATCGGTAAACCTAGTATTCGTAAATGCAAGACCAAACCATATACCAAAATCATGTTTAAACCAGATTACAAACGGTTAAACATTGACAACTTAACACCCGATATGCGTGCACTGTTGAAACGGCGTACATACGATGTAGCTGCTGTTACGGATAAAAAAATTAAGGTCAAATACAACAACGATTGGCTTGCAGTGAAACACTTTCAACAATACGTAGACTTGTATATTGGTGGCAAGGGTGAAAAACAACGCTATTACGAAGAATCAAACCAGCGTTGGGAATACGTTGTATCCCTTGCACCAAATGACGAATTCACCCAAGTATCGTTTGTTAATGGTATTTATACCTCAAAAGGTGGGAAACATGTCGATTATTTCATGGGACAATTATTGCGGAAATTATGTGCTTATATCAAGAAAAAGAAAAAGGTAGATGTCAAGCCAAACACGATTAAAGAACAGTTAATGGTATTCATCCGTTGTGACATTGAAAATCCATCGTTTGATAGTCAGACAAAAGACTACATGAATACTTCTATTTCAAATTTCGGGTCAACGTGTAAAATCAGCGACAAGTTTGTTGAAAAGATAGCAAAGATGGGTGTCATGAACGTCGCATGTGCATTAAATGATGTAAAGCAACATAAAAATGCAAAAAAAACCGATGGAACCAAAAGCAAGAATTTGCGAGGTATACCGAAATTAATCGATGCGAACTTTGCGGGAACATCGAAAGCGAGTCAATGTACGATTATCTTTTGCGAAGGGGATTCAGCAAAAGCAGGTATTGTATCTGGTTTGTCTAAGGAAGACCGTAATTATATTGGTGTCTATCCAATGAAAGGGAAGATATTTAATGTTCGTGGTGAAAGTGCGAAACGAGTGAATGAGAACAAAGAAATAGCGGAAATTAAAAAAATATTGGGTTTACAATCTGGGAAAGTATACAGTGAAGAAGATGTAAAGACAAAATTACGATACGGAAAAGTGTTGTTTATGACGGACCAAGATTTGGATGGTAGTCATATTAAGGGATTGGGTATCAATATGTTTCAATCCGAATGGGAATCGCTTGTGAAAATACCGGACTTTATTGGTTTCATGAATACACCGATTTTAAAGGCAACCAAAGGAAAAACCGTGAAAGTGTTTTACAACGATGGTGAATACGAAGAATGGAAGAAAGAGAACGATACAACAGGTTGGAAAATCAAATATTACAAAGGATTAGGAACGAGTACAGGAAAAGAATTCCGAGAATATTTCAAGGAGAAAAAAATAGTTAGGTTTCAACATGAAGGCGATGACAGTAACAATTTAATTGATATGGTGTTTAATAAAAAACGTGCAGATGATAGGAAGGCATGGTTGTCTGGTTACGAACGTGATTCGTATTTAGATACGAATCAAGATCAAGTGACGTACGAAGCATTTATCAATCGTGAGATGATCCACTTTTCTAAATACGATTGTGACCGTTCCATACCGAATTTAATGGATGGATTCAAAACCAGTTTACGCAAAATATTGTATGCGGCGTTCAAGAAGAATTTGAATGCGGAAATAAAAGTAGCTCAATTCTCTGGTTATGTATCCGAACATTCCGGTTATCATCATGGTGAAGCCAGTCTAAATGGTGCGATTGTGAACTTGGCACAAGATTATGTCGGTTCAAACAATATCAATTTGTTCTTACCAAATGGGCAGTTTGGAACACGATTACAAGGTGGTAAAGATTCAGCATCGGAAAGATATATATTTACTGCATTGAATCCAATCACACGTGCAATCTTTCCGGAAGCAGACGATAAAATATTGCATTACTTGGACGACGATGGTTTTCCAGTGGAACCGGTTCACTATGGACCAATTATTCCAATGATACTAGTGAATGGAAGCAAAGGTATTGGAACCGGATTTAGTACGGATATCATGTGTTATCAACCATTGGATATTATTGACTATTTGAAGAAAAAAGTGTATGTGAAAAACGATGAGCAGGTGTTAGCATTAACCAAAAGTACAACGATTCGTCCATATTACGAAGGATTTAAAGGTACAATTATTCCATTGGACAAAGACCGTAAGAAATATTTAATACGAGGGTGTTATGAATACAATCCAGAGAAACCAGACAAGGTTCGTGTAACGGAATTACCAATTGGATTCTGGACAGATAGTTTTAAACAACATCTTGAAAATTTAATGGATGTCAAGGCATCGGGTAAAGATAATGATAAAAAGAAAAGTGGGAAAAAGAAGGTAACTGTAAAAGATTACAGCGATATGAGCACGGATACAGTTGTTGATTTTACGATTACATTTGCAAATGGGGTCTTGGAAAAGTTATTACAAACCAAGGTAGAAAACGATTGTAACGCAATGGAAAAGTTATTGAAATTATATACGACGAATACCACGACCAATATGCATATGTTTGATCATAATGAAAAATTGAAAAAGTATGACAATGTAATCGATATTATCAATGATTATTATGATGTTCGATTGGAACTCTATAAAGAACGTAAAGCATATCAAATCAAAATATTGGAAAAAATATTATCGGTATTATCAAACAAGGCCAGGTATATTACCGAAGTATTGAACGATACCATCGATTTAAGAAGAAAAAAGAAACACGAGATTCGCGAGATGTTGTCTGCTAAGAATTACGATGTACAAGACAACGACGAAGATTATAAGTATTTGATTAAAATGCCGATGGATAGTGTAAGTGAAGAAAATGTGGTCAAGCTATCGGAAGAGAAAGAACGTAAAGAAGCGGAATTGGATATCTTGCGTAATAAAACAATAGAGAAAATATGGCACGAAGAATTGTCGCATTTAGAAGAAGAATACGAAACCTACAAAGTAGGACGAACCAAAAAACAAAGTGGACAATCGGTGGAAAAGAAAAAGAAGAAATTAAAAGTAAAGAAAAAGAAGAAATTAAAAATAAAATTAAAAAAATAAAATTAAAAATAAAATTAAAAAAATAAAATAAAATCATAAATATGAAAAAAAATGAATTTCATTTTTTTTCTCTCATTAATTTATAATCATGAAAAAACATATGAAAGCAGCAGATGGTAAATACCATATCAAAGTTAATGGTAAAATGCACGTATTTGATAAACTAGAAGGTTCAAGAGCAGAAGTTCATCATAAAAAAGCATACAAAACAGCAGGTGGTCTTAAAAAGAAAGACCTTTTCAAAAACAAACATGGTAACATTGTTTCATTGAAAAAACACAAAACCGCCAAAAAAGAAAAACGTCTTGAAAAACACGGTTATTTTGCCAAAAAAGGTAAATTTGGTTATGTTAAAAAAAGTGGCAAAAAAAGTAAATCCAACAAGAAAAAAACCAAAAAAAACAAAAAAGGGCTTTTAGCAGCACTAGGGTTGTAAATAGTTCTAACAAACGAATGTTATTCTAAGTTATATATATAAAATAATTTATATTGTATATATAATTCTAATCACGAGCAGGTGCAGGAGCAGGTGCAGGAGCAGGTGCAGGAGGAGCGGTATTTATTGAACAATTCTTACAAGAATTCGAGGATGCTCGTCTTAACAGAGCTCTTCGAACTGATGCATTTAATGCACCAACACCAGAACCATGATTGTATTTATTAAAAAGGGTGGTTTTTGTGTTACCAGTAAATATAAGTCTTCGAACACCACCGGTTGAATAGGTGGAACGTCTTCCTTTTAACATTTTCTATATTATATAGTGATATAATTATGATATACTAAGAATTATATGATATAAAACCATTGGTCATTAATAAATCCATCGGAATCCATGAAATCATCAATATAGGAGGTAACGTATTTTTCAAAATATCGTTTGCTTATTTTTAATTTTGATTTGCAATTTTGATTGTAGTATTCATACATATTGTATATACGCTGTGTGGATATACATACTTCGTCTTTGCAATCTTCCAATATAAAAATCTTAAAATCATTCAACGATTTCTTTATTTCATCTTGTTTCTTCCATAATAAACAGTCCATATTTAATATAAATTTATTGTGTTCGATTTCTGTATATGGATAATAATGTTTAATCATATTTAACAATCCATCTTCATCAACGGTAAATTTCTTTTTCTGTTCTTTTCCCCATTTCTTAATTAAAAAAATCAATTCACTAATTTCATATTCAATACATTCTGCTTCGTCCATGTCTTCGTTTTTTATCATGTGTTCTTTCCAGAATTGAAGAAAACAAGAAACATTCGGCAAATATTTACTTGTTTTATCTAAAAAGAGTTGTTTTTCTTCATCGTATTTCATTTTTGTGCGAAATATTTGTTTCAATGGTTCATTAAACAATACGTTCGGTATTTCGATCTTATCAATATATTGTTTCCATAAATACATCATGTTTTTTATAGGGATTGTCCGCTTTGTCAATGTTGCGTCTTCCAACATATCATTGATGAAATTTTCAACAATGGTTTCTTTGTTATGATTTTTAAGATACATCACGTTATTATACGTTTCTACTTCGCTACAATGTTGTTTGATAAATTCATCACTATTTTTATATCGATTGGAATAATGACACGCAACGCAAAGTAAGTCCAACATGTGTTTGGATAGATTTTTAGACAATAAAGGTGGTTTCGAAACAGTATTCAATATACGGCAATTCTTATAGTCGTGTCCATAATATTTAAATTTGATTGAGTTGGTTACATTGAATAAACCAAAATAATTATTGCTGGTATGACTAATTTCATTTAGGAGTTCTTTTAATACCGTGTTTGTCAGTACAATAATATCTTCGTTTTTATCATTCCTGTGTACCAAATTATCTCCTAAAATAGTGAGAAAGTATTTGGCGTGTGTTTTTGTTTTAAAATAATAAGGGTATAATTGATTAATCACAAATTGGATGGTTTTTGTATCCGGAATAGAATGAAATATGTGTTTTTTTCGCAATGTTTTCATGATATTGTTTTTGATTTGAAATTTCCATTTCATCATATCTTTTTCTTCGTTTGTTATTTTAGTTAATATTTCATACTGTATATCATCTTCGTTTTTAATATTATAATGTTGTCCATTGTATACCATAAAAAGCTCGGTTATTGGTGAATAAAACAGTAGATTTTTCTGCTTTTCCATATAGCGATTTGTGAATAGGCTTCGTTTTTTGGTTAGCTGTTCTTTCCTCTTGCTTTTTTCTTTTTGATTACGTTCGGTCATTTGAAGAATAGATGGCAATGTAGTTACAATTTGACTTTCCATTTTTTTTAATAATGACTCGTTGTCTTTGTATTTCTCCAACAATTCATCTATGCTTTGTTCTATATTTTTCTTGATACCTTCAACATTATGTATACTATTTATGTTATCATTATCCATATTAGAATTACTATTGGTAATTATAATAATATATACTTTATTATCATTTATGTATTTTATATATGTATTTTATTTTCAAGAGAGCGTTCTTTGTAATTTTCAATTGCCATTTTACCAAAAATCGTTCCATTTAGAAAGACAAGTAGTGCTAACAAACGATTACTATAATGGATTATTTTTGAAGGGTGTTGTATGGCATCTTTCCATATAAGGTAACTTGCTATTGCCAATCCAGGTAGTCGAATAAAGGTATTTAAATAAGAATTGATTTTCTTTTCTTTTATCGAGCCTAGTTTTTTCTGTTTCACCAGTGATAGTAAGAAATAATCAATTCCACCGGGTAATCCCGTGCCAAAAAAGTAATACATGGATATACCTTTTGTTTGATACAATAGACAAAGAGGTGTTGATAGAAATACCGATATACCATGATGTAACTTATCCATGTATGTCATTTGATAGGCATATGAATGGTAACTATGTAACATCAACGCAAATGAACCCGCAAATAAATTGGAACAAGGTTGTATGGATACAGTTGGGTCCATTAAACAATCGTAAACATCGTTGTATGAAAAATAAACAATACACGCATTGATCAACGCATGCAACTGAAACCATTGTTCTTTGGTGTTTGTGTTTGTGTTTTTCTTTGTGTTTTTCTTTGTGTTTTTATGTAGTATATTTACTTGTGCTTGTTCGGTTTTTGTTTGTGTGCCATTGTTTCGCCATTTTTTATTAATATAGGATAATAGATCGTCGCAACATTTGATAGAAGTTAATGAAAACACATTGTATATAATAAAATTCTTTATTGTATATTCGAATGACATCTTGATTATATATAATTAGGTTATCTGTTTATGTATTTGTTCGTATGTGTTTTTTTGTGTTTTTTCGTGTTTTTTCGTTGAAAATCTCTCTTTTATATAAAATCTCTCTTTTATATAAAAATAATCTTTTAAAAATATGTCTTCTAATAAAAAAACACAGTACTTCTTTCCTAAAAAATACCTTCCTAAAAAACTTTCAAAGAGAGATAGAGAGATTCAGAAAAAAGAATTGCTAAAAAGTAAAAAAGCGTACAAAAAAGGGAAATATATTACACGAAAAACGTTGAAATCGTACAAAAGCAAACCTTCCAAACACGTTGTAAAAGCAAAGAAAATGTACGATATCCCAAATGTATTACCAAGTCGTTCATTGGCAAGAAAAACAGGATGTTCGTTGGCATCATTGAATAAAATAGTAGACAAAGGAGAAGGAGCATATTATAGTTCGGGGTCTCGTCCGTCACAGTCGGCACGTTCATGGGGTCTAGCACGATTGGCAAGTGCAATTACCGGTGGAAAATCAGCCGCAGTAGATTATCATATACTTGAAAAAGGTTGCAAAAAAACAAGCAAAGCATTAAAACTGGCAAAGAAAGCGAAACGGAAACATGGTCGTGGAACACGAAAAGTTCCTAAAACAAAAGCATACATCTAATAGGTTGTAGTATAGGACAGGTAGATCATTGATAGACTGGGGGTTCGTTTATATTTCAAATTTCAATATAAAAGATATTAAAGAATTTAAACGCATTAATAGTAAATAATATAAATTAGAAAATAGTAATTAGAAAATCATGAGTTCGCTAAGTTCACCACATCATCCTGAAAATGTGTTGACCATTAAAACGGTTCAAATAGCACCATTTCGCACATTGATGACTGCACTAAAAGATATTTTGCTAGAAACCAATATTACCTTTCAAAAAGATGGTATTCGTATTATTAATATGGACAAGTCTCATACGATTTTGGCTCATTTGTTCTTGGAAGCAAACAATTTCGAGTTTTATGAATGTTTACAAGACAAGATAGTAATAGGTGTAAATATGTTTCATTTCTTCAAATTGATCAATACCATTGATAATGACGATACGTTGACAATTTATATTGAAAACAAAGATTATTGCGACGGTATTGTTCAGCATTTGGGATTGAAATTTGAAAATGGGGATATTAAACAATGCAAAACGCAGAAATTGCGTCTTATTGAGCCGGATACAGAAGAATTGGATGTACCGGATGTGACATTTTCATCGGTGATTAACCTCCCATCTAGTGATTTCCAAAAAATTGTTCGTGACTTGTCGTGTATATCGGATAAATTGGAGATTAAATCGGTTGGAAATGAATTGATATTTAAATGTGCTGGTCAATTTGCAAAGGCGGAAATTCGACGAACGGAATCGGATGGAAACATGGAATTCATTCAAAAACAGGATTCGTCTAAAATCATACAAGGTGAATTTTCGCTAAAAAACCTAAGTTACTTTATCAAATGTACCAATCTATGCAATCAAATCGAAATGTATTTAGAAAACGACCTACCATTGGTGGTAAAATACAATGTTGCGTCATTGGGTGAAATCAAATTGTGTTTGGCTCCATTACCAAGCTCTTCATAATTCATGGAATTTATTATGATATCCATTATGAAACCATTATGAAACCATTATGAAACCATTATGAAACCATTATGAAACCATTATGAAACCATATATAGAATAAATAATTACTTATTAAATAGTATAAATAATTATTTGAATAAGTTAGAAAACTAGAAAACTAGAAAGTTGCTTTGCTACCTATATAGCTACACTATACAATCGCACTTTTGTTAAAGATAGGTGTCATATCTTCTATTTCCTTTAAATAAGCTATGAATCTTTCGTCTTTTTTTTCAAGTGCGTATCTTTTAATAAAATCGTAAGAATAACCTAACGCTTTCTTATTTTTGGAACGATATACATGAAATCCACACGAAGCGAGTTTTTCTAAATGTTCTATGGTAAGTGATGGAACAGGAAGTGGTATATAAGAAAAAGAAAATTGTAAAGGTGATGCAGAACCTACATTTAAGTTAAAAAAGTCTTGTTGTATTAAATTAAAATAAGTTTGTTGTTCTTCTTCACTTGACAGTTTATTTTCGTTTTCCTTATCTTCATACTTTCTCATTTCTATCATTGTCTGGAAAAACGTACCAGAATAAAAATCCATAATGATGCTATTTCCCTGTTTCAAGATATTACCAGCTGCATATACATTTATATCATAATATCTTTTGCTTTCTTGTTCTTTAAGTAACATGTTGTCGTTGTCTTCGTATTTGTTTTTCAATAAAATAGGCAAACAAGCATGCTTTGCATTTATTTCAAGAGTTGACAATACCGGACTTAGTGCCATGTAATCGTTACCATCTTCAAATTGTACAATAGCATAAGTATACAATCCGTCTTTTAATGTATTCAACATATCATTTGTTATTTTTTTCTTGTTGATGTTATCAAAAAAAATCGTTTCTTTGTTGTATTTATTTAATATACATTGGATACCTTCTTCACGATTACTTTCATCCGTAGAAATACGATAATAATAATCATCTATTGGTGTTTTACTAGTTGAATTCCAACAATTGTTCATGATCCCAACGTCTACCAAATCGGTTGGTGTTATATTTTCGGCACCACCTTTTTGTCTTTTTTTCATAGATTTCTTTTTCCCTTTTCTTTTCCCCTTCACATGTTTCTTTTTTCCTTTCCTTGTTTTCTTTTTTCCTTTCCTTTTCCCTTTCACATGTTTCTTTTTTCCTTTCCTTGTTTTCTTTTTCTTTCCACCTTGTTGTGGTGTACTATCACAACCAGATGGATTAGTGAACACGTCAAACAACTCATTGCATGTAAAATTTGCTTTATTTTCATCGATCATCTTATTTATTTTATTGGCAATTTCGTTACGAATCTCACTTTTTATGGTTGCGTCTTGGATACCTTCGGTAAATTGATTAGTCAAATAGTCTACCACATGTTCTTTTCGTTGTGATTCATTTTGATTCTTGTAGGTTTCTTCGTATGTCTCATTCATTGACCATTGTTGTATATAACTATTAGATGGTTCCTTTTTTGAAATGGCTTCTATTATCATATCTTTGTTGACAGGACACATGATATCCAATACATCTTGTGATATGTTGTCATTTGCACACATTTTCTGTTGACAACACACAGAACGAAACATAATATTAAACGTCAATACAAACCGTTCTTGTATTCCCAGTACACAACTCGTGTTTCCACTGCCTTGTCCGTACGCTTGTATACAATCTTCAATAAATGCTTCTACGTAATAGTTAATCATGATAGGATTATTTACTTTTGAAATAAACAGTAACGTGGTTTTAACATTTACAATATATTCGGTTCCAATGATATCAAAAGAACTATCTTTTATTTTATCAAATATACTATCTATCTTAGTAACCAACTCGTTTTTATTTTTATCACCATTGTATTTTTCATGGACAAAATAGTTCATGAATGAATACAATAAATTCATTTCGGTGGAACTGTATTTATTCTGTAATGTAAATCCTTGAATATCTTGAATACCATAGTTACCTAGGTATTGTCCCATAATACGAAAATTTTCCAACATGGTTTGGTATGTTTTCTGAAATTCACGATGCACTTCATAGGCTATTCCTTGTGGTAAGGGGCGTGGTACATCTTCAATAATAGTTACATTATTGTCCATTTCTATATAAACGTCATTATTCTCCATACGATTGAGTAAACTTCTATTTATGGTTAAATTTTCATTCCAATCTACATCTAAATAATTTAAATTGGTCAAGTTTCCTATACTATCCGGTAAGGTGGTCAATTGATTACTGCCCAAATATAATCTTATTAAACTGGTCAAGTTTCCTATCGAATCCGGTAAAGTGGTCAATTGATTATTATATACATATAATTCTTCTAAATTGGTCAAGTTTCCTATCCAATCCGGTAAGGTGGTCAATTGATTCTTTCCTACATCTAATCCTTCTAAATTAGTCAAGTTTCCTATCGAATCATGTAAGGTGGTCAATTGATTCTTATTTACAATTAATTCTTTTAAATTGGTCAGGTTTCCTATCGAATCATGTAAATTGGTCAATTGATTACTATGTACATTTAATTCTTTTAAATTGGTCAAGTTTCCTATCGAATCCGGTAAGGTGGTCAATTGATTCCATCTTACATCTAATCTTTCTAAATTGGTCAAGTTTCCTATCGAATCCGGTAAGGTGGTCAATAGATTATCATATACATCTAATTTTTCTAAATTGGTCAGGTTTCCTATCGATTCCGGTAAGGTGGTCAATTTATTATCATATACATATAATTCTTTTAAATTGGTCAAGTTTCCTATACTATCCGGTAAAGTGGTCAATTGATTCTTTTGTACTTCTAATGTTTTTAAATTGGTCAAGTTTCCTATCGATTCCGGTAAAGTGGTCAATCTCATAAAACTTAAATCCAATTCAGTAGCATTGGTATCCAATGCTTCTTGTATTTTTTCTTCCACAGTTGACATACTGGATGGTTGGTTGTTATATATAAATAATTGGCTACTAATATATATATATATATATATATATATTCTATGTGAAAAGAGGATGGAATATAGTAGGATGAAAAAGTTTATTGAGATTTCCCTTTTCCTTTCCTCGTTTTCTTTTTTCCTTTCCTCGTTATCTTTTTCCCTCTCTTTGCATGTTTTCCTTTTCTTGTTTTCTTTTTCCCTTTTCTCTTTTTCTTTTTCTTTCCACCTTGTTGTGATGGTGTGCTATCACAACCAGATGGATTGGTGAATACTTCAAACAAGTCATTGCATGTAAAATTTGCTTTCTTTTCATCGGTCATTTTATTTATTTTATTGGCAATTTCGTTACGAATCTCACTTTTTATAGTTGCGTCTTGGGTACCTTCAGTAAATTGATTGGTCAAATAGTCAATAACGTGTTCTTTTCGTTGTGATTCATTTTGATTCTTGTAGGTTTCTTCGTATGTGTCATTCATTGACCATTGTTGTATATAACTGGTAAATGGTTCCTTTTTTGAAATGGCTTCTATTATCATTTCTTTGTTGACAGGACACATGATATCCAATACATCTTGTGATATGTTGTCAT
>Ga0228627_1000573_pt1 | contig 21850 bp, 20 predicted proteins | sample 33DmetaG_FD_190483 | JGI IMG/M metagenome (GOLD analysis project Ga0228627, IMG submission 190483) | Seawater microbial communities from Monterey Bay, California, United States - 33D | ecosystem: Environmental > Aquatic > Marine > Coastal | place: USA: California | collected 2016-09-28 | reverse complement strand
CGCTTTTCTGGGTGTCGCCCCCTCTAATGTTACAAAGGATGGGCAAAAGCCGCTCACACAGCTGAAATCTTTATTGCAGGCGGATTGATCGATCATCCGTTTGCGGCCAAACGCGGTTTCCAAAGGCGCGATTGCCACGCAATTGGATTGAACACCGCAATCACCGCAACCTTCACAGACGTCTGAATTGATAAAAATCCGCTTATTAGGATCAGGGAATTTTCCACGCTTGCGCCGCCGTCGCTTTTCTGCTGCGCAGGTTTGCACATAAATAAGAACAGAAACGCCCTCGGTTTCAGACAGCCTCTTTTGAACCGATAACAGCTGCGTTCTGTCGTCTTTGCTGATGTCTTTGGGAAACGCACTCAGGTCAAGCTCTTCCTTATCATCATAGACCAGGGCAACCGTTTCAATCCCCATCGCCAGAACTTCGCGGGCTATCCGAGCGGCGGAAAGTCCGCCGTCATTTCCTTGACCTCCGGTCATCGCGACCGCGTCATTAAACAGGATTTTGTAGGTTATGTTGGTGCCGGCCGCCACAGCCGCGCGGATCGCTTGAATTCCCGAATGGTTATAAGTGCCATCACCAATATTCTGAAATACGTGTTTGCGGGTTGAAAAGGCCGACTCGCCAATCCAATTGGCGCCTTCGCCTCCCATATGGGTATAGCCGAGCGTTTCCCGATCCATCCATTGCGCCATGTAATGACAGCCTATGCCAGCATAAGCGCGGGCACCCTCGGGCAACTTGGTGGAGCTATTATGCGGGCATCCTGCACAAAAATAAGGAATACGCGCTGCAGTCTCGCTGGCATTATCGGCACGCTTGGCTGCCTCTAACTGCGCCATACCTGCCAAAACCTCTGAACTGGCGGCGCCCTCTTCGCGCAAAATTTGCCCCAGTTTTTCAGCAATTTCCACCGGATCTAATGCGCCCACTCCCGTAAAAAGTTGCGCCCCCGTCAGCCCATGGCGCGCGCCATAAACGCGGCGCCCTTGCAAATCATCAAACAAAGCCTCTTTGATTTGGGGCTCGATCAGTTTGCGCTTTTCTTCCACAACAATGATCACATCGAGCCCATCGGCCCATTCGCGAAGCGAGCGTTGATCAAGCGGCCATGTTTGCCCCACTTTATACGCTGTAATACCGCGCCGCTCGGCCTCTGCCTCATCGATATTCAACAGTGAAAAAGCATGGATCAAATCCAACCAGTTTTTACCCGCGGCAACAAAACCAATTTTGGCGCCGGTTTGCCCCAAAAGGCGCTTATCCATCTTATTCGCGCGCGAAAACGCCTCGGCTGCGGCGACCTTATAGGTCAATAAGCGTTCTTCTTGTTCGGTAGGCGTGTCAATCAAGCGGATATTCAGCCCCTCGTCGGGCATCTCAACTGAGGGTGTTATGAAGGCCAAACGATGCGGATTGCCATCCACCACCGAGGTAACTTCAACCGTATCTTTCATCGTTTTCAACCCGACCCAAAGCCCGCTAAAACGAGAAAGCTCATAGCCGTAATGGCCGTAATCTAAAATTTCCTGAACGCCGGCCGGGCTGACGATGGGCATATGGGCATCCATCATCGCCCATTCAGATTGATGCAGCGTGGTCGAACTTTCCCCTGTGTGATCATCGCCCATCGCCATAATCACACCGCCTTTTGCGCTGGTACCGGCCATATTAACGTGGCGCATCACATCCCCTGATCGGTCAACCCCGGGGCCCTTGCCATACCAAAGCCCGAATACACCGTCATAAAGACCTTCCCCGCGTAATTCCGCTTGTTGCGCGCCCCAAAGCGCTGTTGCAGCAAGATCCTCGTTCAGGCCTTCCTGAAACGTAATATTGGCCGCGTCCAAAGCCTGAGCAGCCCGTTTCATTTGAAAATCAACAGCGCCCAGCGGAGAGCCGCGATACCCCGTCACATAGCCCGCAGTGTTCCAGCCCTTCGTCTCATCACGCGCGCGCTGCGCGATCATCAAGCGAACCAGAGCCTGCGTGCCGTTCAAAAGCACCTGATGTTTGGAAATATCAAATTTATCGTCCAAAGAAACGTCAAGTCTTCCCATAGCGTTCCCTCCCAGGCTTGCTTTTGGCGGCGCAATTCTATTTACTGATAATAGGTCATGCACACTGACTTAGCTAGAAATAAATTGAGCCGTAACGTCACACCACGCGGCTTTGTTAAAGCGATGAAGACAGCGCAGACGCGCAGCAAAGCAGGTAGCTTTTATGGATTGGGACAAACTTAGAATTTTTCACGCCGTTGCGGATGCGGGCAGTCTAACGCATGCAGGTGATACGTTGCGGTTGTCACAAAGCGCTGTGAGTCGTCAAATTCGTGCGCTCGAAGAAAGTCTAAATACCACGCTGTTTCACCGCCACGCACGGGGCCTAATTCTGACCGAACAAGGCGAATTATTGTTTGACGCGACAATTTCCATGAACAAGCGCTTAGAGGCAGCTGCGGCGCGCATCCGAGACAGCGAAGAAGAGGTTTTTGGAGAACTTAGAGTTACAACCACAACCGGCTTTGGGTCCTTGTGGTTGGCACCACGGCTGCCAAAACTTTACGAGATCTATCCGGATTTGAAAATTGATCTTATGCTCGAAGAACGGGTTCTTGATCTGCCAATGCGCGAAGCCGATGTTGCCATTCGCATGAAAGAACCAAGCCAGGCTGATTTAATCAGAAAGCGGTTGATGAGCGTACGTATGCGGCTTTACGCATCGCCAGAATATTTGGCCACGCATGGCGAACCAGCCCAGATTGAGGATGTGCGGCATCATCGGTTGATTTGTCAAAACACAAAATCAGCGCAGGTGGGTGCAGGGCTGCAGCTCGTTCAAAAGCTGATGACCTATGATTTGCCTTCAATGTTAACCGTCAACAACTATTTCGGCGTTTTGCAAGCCGTTATACACAATCTGGGCATAGGCGTTTTGCCCGATTATGTTACCCAAGATTTTGAGGGTGTTAAAAGAGTTTTGCCAGAACTTGAAAGCGTAGAAGTGCCGGTTTATCTGGCCTATCCCGAAGAATTACGGCATTCAAAACGTATAGATGCTTTTCGAGATTTTGTTCTTTCTGAAATTATTGAGCATCGCCGAAAACTGCGAGACGCTACGCAGTAAATCAACGACCTTGCTATGCATTTTTTGCATGGCGGACATGCAATCTATTGGGGTCAATGCTTATTGATTAACCAAACCGCACAGATTATGTGCAAATTCGAAAACGATTTGATTGTTTTTATACTCCCTGTTGGACCTGGCCGAGCCTTTATTGTCTCGGCCTTTTTTTCTTAAAACTATCAAAATGGAAAATTCCAACGGAACCGTCTTACCTGTGCATTCTGACCGATGCAAAATTACCGGTGCCACCAAGCTCAGCGTGCGAACAGCCGCCCTGGCCCGTGATGCAAACCCAACAATCCAGATAAAGATTGCATGTGCCATGCCAGCACTTGATTAGAAGATAAAACGGGCGCGTTTATAACAGCTTCAATCGCCGGAATAGCCTCAAATGTTTGAAGGTTGGTACAGGATAGGAACAGTGCATCCACGCTTTGATCTGACCAAAGCGCGCAGGCCGCTTCAACCACTGAATTATGAGAGATACGCGCCACATTGGTTTCCAACGGCTCTTCAAACGATCCAAAAAGCGGCGTTTCAATATGCGCCTCCAGCAATCGGCGACGCAATGTTTTTGAGACATCCTCAATGTAGGGTGACAAAACAGCAAGGCGTTTGATCTGCATCGCGTGACAGGCTGCAATCAACGCCGTCAATGGATCGCTGACTTGTTTTGTACGACAATTGCGACTGACCAATTCAGCAATGCGCTCTGGCCCGATCACCGATGTTCCCGACGTGCACCCATAGCCGACAACATCAAAATCTATCGGATCAGGCAGCAATCCTGCCGCCGCCGGCAAATCTTGTTCCATTTGAGCCAAAGTTTCCGACGTCACATCTGGTGCGCTGCGTATACGCGAAACGTATAAGCCCACGCCCTGTTGTGGCATCAAGCGCCGCATATCATATTCAATGGTTTCGTCGGCTTGTAACGTAATTAGGCCCATATTTGCCCGCGCGCCAACCGGTTGGCCTAACGCGTAGGGAAACGGCCCAGCCATCAATCCAGCCGGGGAAGGCTAAGCGAGGCCAAGGGCGACAATTGTTCGGGGCCAGCCTCGCGGATGACAAAATCATCCTCATGCACCAGCAAACCGCCCCCGGGTAAGGCAATACCCGGCTCTAATGTCAGCACCATACCCGCTTGTAAAACGGTCTGGTCCGATGCGATTAATGAAGGCCATTCGGTCAATTGCATACCAAGCCCATGACCTAAACGCCCCGCATCGCCGGTTCCCTTGCCGCCGGTCACAATTTTATCCATCGCGTGAAACACATCTGCAGCGGTTTTGCCGGGCATCGCCGCTTCTTTGCCCGCCTCAACAGCCTCTAACAACCTCTCCCAAGCTGCGCTGAGCTCGGGCGCCGGCTTGCCCGCCACAAAATTCCGATCAAAATCGCAGAAATACCCATCATGAACCAAGCCCGTGTCAAGCATCAACGCATCCCCCGGTTGCAATAGCTCTGGTCCAGCGGGCGAGATCACATCCTCATATCCCAAGGGGCCATGGCCCCCTGCCAGATAGGGCACCCAATCAGCCCCCTCTTGCAAACAAAGGCTTTGGAAACCCCGAAAAACTGCGTCTAACGGCCTGCCTTGCTGAGCGATCTCGGGCACCCTATCAAAGGCGCGGCCGGCAATCTCGCAGGCCGTTTTGATTTTAGCAATCTCAGCCTCTGACTTCACCATCCGCAGGGAACGCATAATCCCATGATCAGAGGTAAACTCGCATAAAGGCAAGGCAGCTTTCAAACGCTCAAAATCGCTTAAAGGCATGCGCAAATGCGTTTCATGCCCCGATGGCACCGCAATGCGACCAGCTTTTGAAACCCGGTCTTTGATCGTAGAGGCCAGCAAACTTAACCCGTCATCCTCTAGATCTGGGGAAGACCAGGTTCTGATATCCGTAATCCAGGTCTTTGACATCAAAGCCGCGCCAATCGATGGAATGACCGCCACTGGCTTGCCAGATTGAGGCAGGACCAAAAACCAAGGCCGCGATGGGCTTTCCCAAAAACGGGTTAAATAGCCCGTAAAATAACGTATTTCAGGTTCGGTTGTGAAAAACATCGCATCCAACCCCGCCGACCGCATCGCGGCTTGAGCGCGCAAAACGCGGCCTTCGAATTCGGCAGTTTCAAACCCGCGATCAGGCGTCACTGGCTTCGCTAAGCACGCATAAAACGCGCGACTCATCACCAATACCTTCGATATTTTGAAACAACGCCGCCAAACCGGCCCCGCCAGAGGGCGTAGTTTCAAGATCAAGCGCGTCGAGATGCGGCAAAACTTCTACTGCCTCTGTATCCGAAATCAAACAAAACAGATCTGCATCTTCTGCCAACCCTTGAAGCGCGATCAATGAGGGCTCTTTGCAATCCAATCGGCCCATATTGGACACTGGCCCCAAGGTGATTTCAGATTTACCCGCTTTGATGCTGTTATACAGCGCCGGCGCGGCGTCGGGTTCAACAACAATAATTTGCGGCGCGTTCCCCCACATTTTTCTAAAATAACCTGCTGCGGCAGAGGCCAAGCCCCCAACGCCGGCCTGCAAAAGAATATGTGTTGGCGGGGTTTGCATTTGCTCAACCGCCTCCGCCGCCATAACCAAATAGCCTTCCATCAGCTGATGAGGTGTCTCTAAATATTCGGCCCAAGACGTATCCGATAATAAAACCCATCCATTATCAGATGCCGCCATGAGCGCGGCCTGCATACTGGCTTCATAATTATCGCCGGCCCGCACAACTTCTGCGTCATGACCGCGCAATTTTTCCGCAAAGCTTTCAGGCACCGTGTCTGAAAGAAACACCACCGCCTTTGCGCCAAAAACCTTGGCTCCTGCGGCCACAGAAAGACCATGATTTCCCGCGCTAGCGGTAACAAAGGTTTCACCTGTCAGATCACGTTTTTGAGCCGCTTGCGCTATTACATAAGCCGCACCCAGTGCTTTAAAACTGCCCAACCCCATGCGCCCGCGCTCATCTTTTACGAAAACCTCCCCGGCACCGCCAAACCCTTGCAAATGTTTCATCGGCGTAGGTGCGGCAACGGGGCATCGCGCCAAAAGCGCCTGCGGGGTTGCCGCATCATCGCTAGGACGGGGAATTTCCGGCATATTCAACCCATCACTCATGCCAACATAAGGGTTTGCTAAAAGCTGCATCAAAGCCTCATCATTAAGTTTAAAATCCGACGTTCACAAGAGAAGGAGTTGCGTTGACAGTCAAGTGATTATTTTATCCTTTGAGAATTTGAGACGCAAAATTTAAGCGTTACGCCTGCCCTGCCCGGCCAACCCGCGGGCGTTTTTGCCATGGCCGATTGCTTGCTCTTAAGAAAAGCTTCCCGTATGAGGTGCAGAAAATTGACATTAGGGGCCAGAATGCGCGAACCAGAGATTTCAGACGAGCTTATTTCGGCCCATGGACTTGCCGCGGATGAATATCAGAAAATTCTAGAGATCATCGGCCGCGTCCCGACTTTCACCGAATTGGGTATCTTCTCGGCCATGTGGAATGAGCATTGCTCGTATAAATCTTCGAAGAAATGGCTGCGCAGTTTGCCCACAAGCGGCCCACAAGTGATTTGTGGCCCCGGAGAAAATGCTGGCGTAGTTGATATTGGCGACGGACAGGCGGTTGTGTTTAAAATGGAAAGCCACAACCATCCCTCGTATATCGAGCCCTATCAAGGTGCAGCAACTGGGGTTGGTGGAATTTTACGCGATGTGTTTACGATGGGCGCGCGGCCGATCGCGGCGATGAATGCACTTAGCTTTGGCGCAGTAGATCACCCCAAAACGCGGCAGTTGGTGCATGGCGTTGTGGCCGGAATTGGTGGCTATGGAAACTGTTTTGGTGTGCCGACGGTTGGCGGTGAATTGCGCTTTGATCCTGCTTATAATGGCAATTGCTTGGTCAATGCCTTTGCCGCCGGTTTGGCCGATGCGGATAAAATTTTCTACTCGGCAGCCTCCGGTGTTGGCATGCCTGTCGTTTATTTAGGCGCAAAAACTGGCCGCGACGGTGTGGGCGGCGCCACAATGGCGTCGGCTGAATTTGACGATACGATCGAAGAAAAACGCCCCACCGTTCAAGTTGGTGACCCGTTTACCGAAAAACGTTTGATGGAAGCCTGTTTGGAACTGATGCAGACTGGGGCGGTGATTTCTATTCAAGATATGGGCGCGGCTGGTTTGACCTGCTCGGCGGTAGAAATGGGGGATAAGGGAGATTTAGGGGTGCGGCTCGACCTTGAAAAAGTGCCGACGCGTGAATTGAACATGACTGCGTATGAAATGATGCTATCGGAATCTCAAGAACGGATGCTAATGGTGTTACAGCCCGAAAAAGAGGGCGAAGCGCGGGCTGTGTTTGAAAAATGGGACCTTGATTTTGCGATTGTTGGGGAAACGATTGCAGAAGACCGGTTCCATATTTGTCTAAACGGAGAAACCAAGGCTGATTTACCGCTCAAAGCCCTTTCTGGTACAGCGCCAGAATATGATCGACCATGGGTTGAAACGCCCCCTGCGGGGGCCTTGGCAGATATTCCCGAACTTGCCCCGATCGACGCGCTAAAGGCTTTGATTTGCGATCCGAACTACGCAAGCAAACGGTGGGCATATGAACAATATGACAGTCAGGTTATGGCCGATACGATACAGGGCCCAGGCTTGGGCGCAGGGCTTATTCGGGTGCATGGTACCGAAAAACAATTGGCCTTCACCAGCGATGTGACACCACGCTATGTACAGGCCAACCCGGTTGAAGGTGGCAAGCAGGCCGTTGCAGAGGCCTATCGCAACTTGTGCTCCATGGGGGCAACGCCTTTGGCTACCACCGATAATATGAATTTTGGCAATCCAGAAAAACCAGAAATCATGGGCCAGTTTGTGGGCGCAATTAAAGGTATCAGCGCGGCAGTTTCTGCTCTGAATATGCCGATTGTTTCGGGAAATGTGAGTTTGTATAATGAAACCGACGGCGCTGCGATCTTACCAACGCCGACGATTGGCGCGGTTGGTCTGGTGGGCGCGCAGGACGAGCCGATTATCGGCGTTGCGCGCGCCGGCCATGAAGCATTGCTGTTGGGCTCGCCTGGTACGCATTTGGGCTGTTCAGCGCTGTTGAGCAGCGTGTTCAACCGCTCAGATGGCGATGCGCCCAGCGTTGATCTCGATGAAGAGCGCCGCAATGGTCAATTTATTTTAGAGAACCGAGAGCTGATCAAAGCTTGCAGCGATTTATCCGATGGCGGTTTGGCCTTGGCAGCATTTGAAATGGCGCATGCCGCCGACACCGGGCTTTATATTCAAAGCGAAGATATGGCCTATTTGTTCGGTGAAGACCAAGCCCGTTATCTCATCGCTTGCAATTTTGATCAGGCCGAAGCCCTGATGATTGCAGCCGGTCAAGCCGGCGTGACGCTTTCATCAATCGGTCGATTTGAGGGCGATCAGTTGCGCTTTGGATCCGCGCATGCAGATCTAAGCGCGCTGTCAGAGCTTTATAATTCGAGCTTTGGAACCTTGTTTGATTAGGCAAGATTGACAGAACGCGCCCGCGCGCGTTTTCTTTTCGGATCGGCTCTTGCACAGCCACTGGCCGCATCCTACATTTGATCTGAAAGTGAGGCTTGCATCATGGCAATGACGGCGCAGGAAATTGAAGATCTTATTCGGGCTGAATTCCCCGATGCTGATATCACCATCAAAGATTTGAGGGGCGATGGAAATCATTATGCCGCAGAGGTTGTTGATGCAAGTTTTCAAGGTAAAAATAGGGTTCAACAGCAAAGATCCGTTTACGCCGCGCTCAAAGGTAAAATGGATGGCGCGCATGGCGAATTGCACGCGCTCGCCCTAACCACAAAGGCACCCGACGCTAAGATCTAAAGCACGCACACCCGAATTAAAAACAAAAAACCACCAATGGCGACGTAAAGAAACAAACCGTTGACCTATAAGTAAGAGAGATCCAGATGAGCGACACAAAAGTACAAATAGAAGAGACCATTAAATCAAATTCTGTCGTGCTGTACATGAAGGGCACAAAAGAGATGCCGCAATGCGGGTTTTCAAGCCGTATCGCTGGCGTGCTAAATTACATGGATGTTGATTACAAAGATATCAATGTTTTGGCCGATGATGCGATCCGTCAGGGCATCAAAGACTTTGCAGATTGGCCAACGATTCCCCAGCTTTATGTGAATGGTGAATTTGTGGGCGGATGCGATATCATTACCGAGATGACCCTATCAGGTGAATTGGATGCGCTGTTTTCAGAGAGCAACGTTGCCTTCGACAAGGATGCCGCAGATAAAATTCGCGAAGCCAACGGATAAGCGCCCCATTCTGGGCGTGTTTGTTCCCATCAAACAGAAATCATACCGTCAACGGCCGAGTGCGGCCAAGTCTTCGCCGCGCTCAACAAGCCGGTTGAGAATAGACAGGCTTTCGGCATCTAAACCCGCCGCGTCATGTCCCGCTGCAGGTTGCGGCTGCTGGGCAAGTTTTTCTTCTGCTTGTGCAAGCTGAAGTTTCAAGCTCGCCATCTTATCCGCCAACATCAACCCCGCCATTAACAGCATACGTTGCTCTGGAAGGCGCCCTATTTGGGCCGAAAGCTCGGTGGCTTCTGCGTCAAGCAATGCCGCAGCAGCCGTCAAAAACCCCTCTTGCCCGGGCTCGCAGGCCACGTCAAAGGGGCGGTTGCCGATTTCAACATTTACGCGTGCCATTTATGCCTCTCCATTCTCTGAGATATCCGTTCGGCCAAGGAGCTTTGCCAAATCTTCATAGAGTTGTTGAACTTCAAACGCCTGCTCTTTGCGCGCTTGCTCTGACGCTTCAAGGCGCTGCGCCAAATCTGCCTTCTCAGCACTAAGCCTGTTTACGATTTCCTGATTATCGTTTGCAATTTTTGGCTCGGCCAGCGCGTCAAGCTCGGATTTCAGAGCGGTATTTTCAGCTTTTAACAGGTCAAGTTCAGCGACAGCGTGATCTTTTTTTTCGCCGGCTTGCGGTGACGATTTCAAATGCACCGCGATATGATCAAGAGCAGCGTCCATACGCTTTTCGAATTCTTTAATTTGCTCCATCGCCTAACCTTTTGCTTCTTCACGCGTTTTACAAATCAACCATAACTTCTGATGCGGCGCAAATCCAGATGAAACTTTCGGCAAAGCGCGTTCAAAACCATCACCAAAATATATCAGTGATGGCAAATCTCCGTTTCCGGCTGCGGGTTATGCTTGAACTTCGCGGCAGGGCTGTTATGCAACGCTCGTTCTCTGCTTTTTATAGGAAATGATGCCGATATGGATATTCAAACGCTACGCTCTTTGCATTCAGACCATTGGCAGAACGCCTGTGCCATTCGTACCCTTACATTGGATGCAATCGCCGCTGCAAATTCGGGCCATTCCGGCATGCCAATGGGAATGGCTGATGTCGCCACCGTGCTCTATGAAAAGCATCTTAAGTTTGATCCAAAAAACCCCACTTGGCCCGATCGTGATCGATTCATTCTATCGGCCGGCCATGGGTCAATGCTGCTTTACAGCTTGCTCCATTTGACGGGCTACAGCGATTTTCCGATCGAAGAGCTTAAAAATTTCCGCCAATTGGGCGCTAAAACTGCAGGCCATCCGGAAAATTTTCTGTCTGATGCTATTGAGACCACAACCGGACCACTCGGCCAAGGCATCGCCAACGCGGTGGGATTCGCAATGGCAGAAGAAATTCAACGCGCGCGCTATGGTCAAAAAATTGTGGATCATTTCACCTATGTTATCGCGGGCGATGGTTGTCTGATGGAAGGTGTGAGCCAAGAGGCGATTGGGCTCGCTGGGCGCCATGCTTTAAGCAAACTGGTGGTGTTCTGGGATGATAACAACATCACGATTGATGGGAGCGTCGATTTGGCCGACCGCACGGATCAATTGGCCCGTTTCACGGCGTCCGGCTGGCATGTGCAAGAAATTGACGGCCATGATCCCGCAGCGATTGATCGCGCGATCACAGTAGCCAAAAAATCCAAACAGCCCTCAATGATTGCTTGTAAAACCCATATTGCGCTTGGATCAAGCGCCCAAGACACCTCAAAAGGCCACGGCGCCCTTACCGACCCACAATTGATCGCAGACACTAAAGAGGCATATGGCTGGACATCCGACGCGTTCGACATTCCCAAAAATATCAAATCTGCATGGGAAGGCTTTGGCGCCCGTGGCCACTCCGAGCATGCGCTATGGGAGGCGCGTTTCAAGGCTTTATCCGCCAGCAAGCAAGCCGATTTTACGCGCGCCTACGCGAATGAAGCGCCCAACAAACTTGCATCCGCGATCCGCAAGTTCAAAAAAGAAATCTCAGAAACAGCTCCAAAGCAAGCCACCCGTAAATCGAGCGAATTGGCCCTAAACGTGATCAACCCGATCCTGCAAGAAACAGTTGGCGGATCGGCCGATTTATCTGGATCAAACAACACGCGATCCAAAGATATGAGCGCCTTTGATATCGATAACCGCGCGGGCCGCTATGTGTATTGGGGCATTCGCGAACATGGTATGGCCTCGGCGATGAACGGAATGGCGTTGCATGGGGGCATGCGCCCCTATGGTGGTACTTTTATGTGCTTTACCGATTACGCACGCCCCGCGATGCGGTTGGCGGCCCTGATGAAGGTTCCAACCGTATTTGTTATGACGCATGACAGTATTGGTTTGGGCGAAGACGGCCCAACTCATCAGCCCGTCGAACATTTGGCGATCAGTCGCGCCACGCCCAATACGTATGTCTTCCGCCCTGCGGATGCCGTTGAAACGGCTGAAGCCTGGGAATTGGCCTTCACCAGCCCCAAAACACCTTCTGTCTTGGCGCTGTCGCGGCAAAATCTGCCAACCGTCCGTTTGAGCCATAAATCGGCCAATCTCTCGGCACGCGGCGCCTATGTTTTGGCAGAAGCCACGGGCAAGCGCGAGGTAATTTTGATCGCGACCGGTTCGGAGGTTAGCCTTGCCATTGAAGCACGCGATATGTTGCAAGAAAAAGGCATTGGCACGCGCGTTGTATCAATGCCCTGCATGGAATTATTCGCGGCGCAAGATGAGCGTTATCGTAGATCGGTTTTGCCCGCGGGCAGCGCAGTGCGTGTTGGTATTGAAGCAGGGATTCGCCAAGGATGGGATCAGTGGCTGTTGGGCGAGCGTGCACGGGCAAACCGGTCTGCATTTATCGGTATGTCAGGTTTCGGAGCCTCTGCGCCAGCTGGCACATTATTCGAACATTTTGGGATCACGGCAAAGGCTGTTGCGTCTTGCGCCGAAGAGCTTCGGTAACCAAATATCTCTAAAATAAGCCATCGGGTGAGTCGCAAATTTAGGCACGCAAAGCTCGTTGGCCCATCCAACTTATTTTTGAAAACATATTGTTAGCGCAAGCATTTTTTTGTTAGCGCAAGCATTTTTTAAACCGCACAAGTTATCGCTAACATATTGGAAAATAGACGATAAATAGTGTTCAACACTATTTAAACATTCTATAGATGCTTCATGAAAATGAGGTAAGCGATGACAGTCACAGTGGGAATAAACGGCTTCGGGCGGATTGGCCGCTCAACATTGGCTCATATTGCGGAAAGCGCAAGAAATGATGTGCAGGTCGTTAAGATCAACGCCACCGGCCCCGTGGAAACCAATGCGCATTTGTTGCGCTATGACAGCGTTCATGGCCGCTTTCCAGGCACGGTAACGGTCGCCGGGAACACGATTGACCTGGGCCGCGGACCGATGGATGTGATGTCGTCTTATGACCCGGCCGCGCTAGACTGGTCTGGCTGTGATGTTGTATTAGAATGCACTGGTCAGTTTAATGATGGCTTAAAATCCTCGATCCATTTGGAGCGAGGGGCAAAATCCGTTTTGATTTCGGCCCCCGCCAAAAACGTGGATAAAACGATCGTTTATGGCGTGAACCATCGCGAGCTTTGCACCGAACATCGCCTGGTTTCAAATGGCTCTTGCACAACCAATTGCCTCGCACCGCTCGCGAAAACGTTAAATGATGCAATCGGTATTGAACGCGGAATTATGACCACGATCCACTCTTACACGGGCGATCAACCAATGCTGGACCGCCGGCATAATGATCTTTACCGCGCCCGCGCAGCCGCGATGGCGATGATCCCCACTTCGACCGGCGCAGCCAAAGCCCTAGGAGAGGTTCTGCCTGAGCTTTCTGGTAAGTTGGACGGCACCGCAATGCGCGTGCCAACACCAAATGTATCGGCCGTTGACCTAACATTTGAGGCTGCAAAAAATGTAACGGTCGAAGAGGTGAATGCCGTTATTGAAGAGGCCGCTGCGGGGCATATGGGACATGTACTTTCCTACGATCCGGAACCAAAAGTTTCGATCGATTTCAACCACACGCCCTATTCGACCATTTTTGCGCCGGATCAAACCAAAGTCATTGGAGGGCGCACCGTTCGCGTCTTGGCATGGTATGATAATGAGTGGGGGTTTTCATGCCGTATGGCAGATGTTGCCGCGACCATGGGGCAATTGCTGCACTGACATTGCCGCGCTGGCTATGTCAGCGCCCAACCAGCCTGTACACGCCGCATAGCTTTGGCAGCTTTCACTGCATTTGGCATAAAGAGCGGTATCTGTGGGTGGGTAATTTGCGTGCCTTGCTCTGTAAGCTCGTAAAACTTCTATAAAACTGACCGCCATGCGCTGCATTCGGGCTATTTGCAGTTGACTTTCTGAGTAAATTGTCAATGTTAGCGCTAACTTATTACAATCAATAGAGGCCGAGATGACTACAAAAATCGCTATTAATGGCTTTGGCCGCATTGGTCGCAATATTTTGCGGGCTTTTTCAGAAAATCCACGCAATGATCTAGAAGTTATAGCGATCAATGATCTTGGTCCTGTTCAAACAAATGCGCATCTTTTGAAATATGACAGCGTCCATGGTCGGTTCGGCACTGAAATTGAAATCACAGATAATTCTATTGATATTGGTCATGGACCAATCGCGGTGACAGCGATCCGCAACCCTGCCGAGCTGCCTTGGAAGGATGTCGATATTGTATTGGAATGCACTGGATTTTTTACAGAGCGCGCAACGGCCGCCCAGCATCTTGAAAATGGAGCCGCCAGGGTGATTGTCTCGGCCCCCTGTAAGGACGCTGATAAAACCATCGTCTATGGCGTCAATCACGGCGCGTTAAGCGACCAAGACATCGTAATCTCGAACGCCTCTTGCACAACAAATTGCCTTGCTCCGGTGGCACAAGTGCTGAATGACAGTATCGGCTTAAAACGGGGCTTTATGACAACGATCCATAGCTATACTGGCGACCAGCCTACCTTAGACACGATGCATAAAGATCTCTATCGTGCCCGCTCTGCTGCGCTGAACATGATCCCAACCACCACTGGCGCGGCCCGCGCGGTTGGATTGGTGATGCCAGATTTGTTGGGCAAATTAGACGGGGTTTCCATCCGGGTGCCAACGCCGAACGTATCTTGCGTCGATCTGACATTTGAAGCCAGCCGTGACACCACTATTAACGAAATCAATGCCGCGTTTGAAGCGGCCGCGGCTGAAGGGACGTTAAAAGGCGTTTTGGGCACCACCAATGAACCTCTTGTCTCAATGGATTTCAATCACGACAGCCGCTCAAGCATCGTGGCGTTGGATCAAACAAAGGTTATGGAAGGCACGATGTGCCGCATCCTGTCTTGGTATGACAATGAATGGGGCTTTTCCAACCGTATGCTGGACACAGCTACGCAAATGGCTAAGTTTCTGTAAACAGACGCGCGGTGATCACTTGGGAAGTTTGGCCTGCAGGCTTTCCAAAACGGTTGGCGTAACAAATTTGGACGCATCTCCGCCCAATCGGGCAATTTCCTTCACCAATTTTGACGCAATCGCTTGATGCTTGGCTTCGGCCATCAGAAACACGGTTTCGATCGATGAATCCATCGCCCGATTCATACCCACCATTTGAAATTCATATTCAAAATCGGCAACCGCCCGCAACCCGCGCACGATCACCTGCGCTTTTACATCACGGGCGCAATCGATCAAAAGGTTTTCAAACGGATGCGCCACGATCTCTGTACCGGTTTTCACCGATAAAACGGCACATTCCGCCTCGATCAAGGCAACGCGCTCTTCTAATGTGAACAAAGGCCCTTTATCGCGATTTATGGCCACACCGATCACCAATCGATCCACCAACATCGCCGCCCTTTGAATAATATCGATATGACCGAGCGTTATCGGGTCAAACGTACCAGGATAAAGACCAATGCGCATCTTATCACTCATTCGCTACTGTTTTAAGCCGCACAAATATTATTCCACGGTCAAATGCAAGGGGCTAATGCCCCATAATCATGCCTTGTAGCGCGTCTTTCTCCATCGAAATCTCTTGCAGACGCGCGAAAACCACATCGCCCTGCGAGATCAAACCGATCAACGCACCCTCTTCCAAGACCGGCATGTGACGAAACCGGTTTTCCGTCATCAGCGCCAAAACATCATCCGCGCTTGTTTGCGGGCTGCAGGTCACAACGTCGCGTGACATAAATTGTTCAACCGGCGCTGATAGAGCATTCGTTCCGGCTTCGGATAATGCACGAATAATATCCCTCTCAGATAGAATTCCGAGCGCGTTTTTGCCCGTTTCTGAAACGATGACCACACCGATCTTACGCGCAGCAAGAATTGAGATGGCCCCAGACAGATCCGTCTTCAACGGCACCGTGATCAAATTCGCGTTATTTTTTGTATTAAGAATGTGCTGAACAAACATACCACCACCTCTTATTTTATAAATCAATCACACACTGTTAGGCTGAAGCCTTAACAGGCAGCTGTCAAGCTAAGGCTTCCAATCGGCTGATTTCAGCCCGAATCCCGGCGACAAGCGCCTGCGCGAGGCGGTTCATACGCTCAAGCCTTTGATCTTCTTTATAGCGTAAAAGATAGAAACTTCGCGTTAAAGACAGCTGATCAGGCATCACACGTTTCAGGTTACCTGCAGATGGCAACGCAAAATCATGCGCAATCCCTATCCCTGCCCCTGCCCGCAGCCAATGATATTGCACAGAAACTGAATTTGATCCCAGCACCACCCGATCTTGTCCAAGATAATTTTGATAATCTAATTCCTTGTCAAAAATCATATCGGCGATATAGCCTATAATTTTATGCGTTTTTAAATCTAACAACGTGTCGGGCGTAGCGAATTTTTCCAAGTATTCTTCAGAAGCGGCCAAGTGCAACTTGTAATCGGTTATTTTTTGTACGCTTAAACGGGCTGAATTTGGCGGGCTCACCGCGATCGCCATATCGGCTTCACGTTTGGTCAAATTGACAACCCGTGGCATGGAAACAATCTGAATATCTAAATCAGGATTGGCGCGCGAGATATCAGCGCAGACTTTCGGCAGCACAAAATTTGCGCAGCCATCCGGCGCACCTATCCGAATTTGGCCGCTCAACGTTCCGTCACGGCCTTGCAAGTCGCGCGATAGATCTGCCATCGCGCCCTCCATCGACAAAGCGTGCCGCAAAAACTGATCTCCCGATCCCGTTAACACATAACCAACCGAAGACCGCGCAAATAAAACAACCCCTGCACGCTCTTCTAGCCGTGTCACGCGGCGCCCAACCGTGGCCGGATCGATCCGCAGCGAACGTGCAGCCGCAGATAAGGTTTCATGACGCGCCACCGCCAAAAACACTCTGATATCATCCCAATTTTGCTGCATACCATCATACCCTGCATTTATGCATTACCTATTTGTGATATTGCCCCTGTTCATAGCATTTTTGCAAGACTATGCTGTTGTCAAATTGACAGGAGAAAAAACATGACTGAATTAACGCATTATATTGGCGGGGCCCATGTAAAGGGAACCTCCGGGCGCTTTGCGGATGTGTACAATCCCGCCACCGGGGAAGTGCAAGCAAAAGTGCCTCTGGCGTCAGCCGCCGAAATGTCTCAGGCTGTAGAAATTGCCGAGACGGCGCAGCGTGCCTGGGGGGCCGTGAACCCACAGCGCCGCGCCCGTGTCATGATGAAATTTGTCGATTTGCTCAACCGTGATATGGAACAGCTTGCCGAAGCGCTTAGCCGGGAACATGGCAAAACTCTGCCAGATGCCAAAGGCGATGTGCAGCGCGGGTTAGAAGTGGTGGAATATTGCATTGGTGCACCGCAAATGCTCAAGGGTGAATTCACCGATAGCGCCGGCCCTGGCATTGATATGTATTCGATGCGTCAGGCCCTAGGGGTTACGGCTGGAATAACGCCGTTCAACTTTCCCGCAATGATCCCGATGTGGATGTTCGCGCCGGCGATTGTCTGCGGCAACGCCTTCATTCTCAAACCATCCGAAAGGGATCCTTCCGTGCCTTTAATGCTTGCAGAGCTGATGGAGGAGGCAGGGTTGCCAAAAGGCGTTTTACAAGTGGTCAATGGCGATAAAGAAGCGGTTGATGCGATTTTAGACAATCCTGTGATCCAATCGATCGGATTTGTCGGATCGACGCCGATCGCCGAATATATATACGGCCGCGGTTGCAGCAATGGCAAACGCGTTCAGTGTTTTGGTGGTGCCAAAAACCATATGATCATCATGCCAGATGCGGATATGGATCAGGCAGCCGATGCGTTGATCGGCGCCGGATATGGGGCTGCGGGCGAGCGCTGTATGGCGATTTCTGTTGTGGTGCCCGTGGGCGATGAAACCGCCGACCGCCTGATTGAAAAATTAGTGCCGCGCATTGAAAAGCTAAAAGTTGGCCCTTACACGGCGGGCGATGAGGTTGATTATGGCCCGGTTGTCACCAAAGCTGCGCAACAAAATATTCTGGGATTGGTGGAAAGCGGTATAAAGCAAGGCGCAGAACTTGTTGTGGATGGGCGCGATTTCAGTTTGCAAGGCTATGAAGATGGTTTTTTTGTTGGCCCGCATCTTTTTGACCGGGTCACTCCAGAAATGGACATTTATAAAAAAGAAATTTTTGGCCCAGTTCTCAGCACAGTACGCGCCGGAAGCTATGAAGAAGCCATCTCATTGGCGATGGATCATGAATATGGCAATGGCACGGCAATTTTCACGCGCGATGGAGATGCGGCGCGCGATTTTGCCAATCGGATCAATATTGGCATGGTCGGTATTAACGTTCCAATCCCAGTGCCCCTTGCCTATCACACCTTTGGTGGTTGGAAAAAATCCGTGTTTGGCGATTTGAACCAACACGGACCCGACGCGTTTAAATTCTACACAAGAACCAAAACCATCACGTCTAGATGGCCCTCTGGTATCAAAGAAGGCGGCGAGTTTAATTTCAAAGCGATGGATTAACACATCTAGGTAAGCCGGACCAATTTAGCGGCTTACCTTTCCTACATCTGAGCCGGTCAAATGGTCATGTGAGCAAACCCGCAAAACGGCCTAATCTGCAAGCTCACCCGCTATCTTGTGACTTGCATAGCGGTCAAGAAAGCGCCAATCATTCTATCTCACCCCAACGACACACATGCAGGAGGACTTCTTTGGATTTTTCGTTAAGCAGCGAACAAACCGCAATCTTTGATATGGCTTATGAGTTTGGCCAAGAGCATATTGCCCCCTTCGCGCGCGATTGGGAAAAGCAAGGCACCATTCCAAAAGAGCTGTGGCCCAAAATTGCGCAGCTGGGTTTGGGCGGTATTTATGTCTCTGACGAGATGGGGGGATCCGGATTAAGTCGGCTTGATGCGACCTTGGTGTTTGAAGCTTTAGCAATGGCCTGCCCCTCAGTCTCAGCTTTTTTATCAATTCACAATATGTGTGGCGGCATGATCGATCGTTACGGCGATCCAGAAACCCGCGCAAGATGGTTGCCGCGCTTATGCCAAATGGATTTGATTTTCAGCTATTGTCTGACCGAACCTGGCTCGGGATCAGACGCGGCAGCGCTGCGCAGTCAAGCCACGCGGACCAATGAAGGGTATCAGCTTAACGGAACCAAGGCCTTTATCTCAGGTGGTGGGTATTCAGATGCCTATATTGTAATGGCCCGAACCGGGGCTGAGGGCCCAAAAGGCATCTCGGCTTTCATTCTGGAAGCTGGCAGCGATGGGCTAAGCTATGGCGCTCTCGAGGATAAAATGGGCTGGCGCGCGCAGCCCACGGCGCAAGTTCAGTTTGACGCCTGCCCAATTCCTGCTCAAAATCTGCTGGGTGAAGAAGGCAAAGGGTTTCAATATGCGATGGCTGGGCTGGATGGCGGCCGCTTGAATATTGCGGCAAGCGCCTTAGGCGGCGCAGAGCAGGCCTTACAATCCACGCTGGCCTATATGGGGGAGCGCAAGGCCTTCGGCAAAACGATTGATCAATTTCAAGCCCTACAATTCAAATTGGCGGATATGGAAGTAAAGATGCAAGCCGCACGCAGCTTCCTGCGCCAAGCCGCGTGGAAATTAGACATGCAGGCTTCAGATGCCACAAAATTCTGCGCTATGGCAAAACTTTTGGTAACCGACAATGCCTTTGAGACCGCCAATCAATGCCTGCAATTGCACGGTGGCTATGGATATCTTGCCGATTACGGCATTGAAAAAATCGTTCGTGATTTGCGCGTTCATCAGATTTTGGAAGGCACCAACGAAATCATGCGGATGATTATCTCGCGCCAAATGCTGGCAGATAGATGAGCGATATCTCTATTCGCCAGATTGGTCACGCCGGGCGTATCACCTTACAACGGCCTGAGGCGCTAAATGCCATGACTGCTGAGATGTGCAGCGCGATTGAGCAGGCGCTGCTGACCTGGCGCGATAAAAGCGATATCCAGCTGGTAATTATTGATGCAGAGGGCGATCGGGCGTTTTGTTCTGGGGGAGATATTTCTGAATTATACAAGACCGGCAGCCAAGGGGATTATGCTTATGGGCAGGCGTTTTGGGCGGCTGAATATCGCCTGAACGCATTAATCTATCATTACCCCAAACCCTATATTGCTTTCATGCAGGGGTTTACGATGGGCGGGGGCGTTGGAATTTCTTGCCATGGCAGCCACCGTATTGTGGGAGAAACCAGCCAAATTGCTATGCCAGAATGTGGCATCGGGTTGATCCCCGATGTGGGCGGATCCTATATTTTGGCCTGCGCTCCAGGCTACTTGGGTGAATATTTGGGTTTGACGGCGGCAAGAATGGCCGCTGCAGATGCGATATATGCCGGTTTTGCGGATCACTTCATTCCACAAAGCCACTGGAAAACCTTGATCGAAACTTTAGAAAAAACGGGAAATACCGCGCATATCGTCAACGCGGCCCAGCCTGCACCGAGCAGCGATTTGAAAGCCCTTCAAACGCAAATAGATCGGCATTTCTCGAAGGAAACGCTGGCGGGCCTGATCTCGTCCCTTACCGCGAGCGATGATGCCCTTAGCCAAAAAAGCCTTAAAATGATAAGTAGAAACGCGCCTTTATCGATGGCCAGTACGATTTTGCTGCTGCGCCAATTGCGCGATAAAGGCCCCAATATCTATCGCGCTTTGAGGTATGAATACAGGTTTACCGCGCGCGCTATGGAGTTTGGTGATTTTTTAGAAGGCGTTCGCGCGGCGATTATCGACAAAGACAGAAACCCGAACTGGCAATTTAATCTGACAGAGGTGCCTCAAAAGGCCAGCCGAAGCATGTTGACCCCATTGGGCGCTTTGGAATTGAACGTGAAGGAGAGTTAAATGCAAATTGGATTTATTGGCCTTGGAAATATGGGGCGCCCAATGGCGGAAAACCTTGTACGTGCGGGCCATATGGTGCGCGGTTTTGATACAATGACCGTGCATGCCGAGGGGGTTGAGATCATGGATTCGGCCGCCGCCACCGCCGCCGACGCCGATATCGTGATTACCATGCTACCGAACGGCGCAATTCTAAAATCTGTTGCGGCCCAGATCATACCGGATATGCGCGCTGAAAGCATTTTTCTGGATTGCTCGACAGTCGATGTTCAAAGCGCACGCGAAATAAGCGAAATGGCCAATGCCGCCAATGTCGCGACCTTGGATGCACCAGTCTCTGGCGGTATCGGCGGCGCGTCAGCAGGTACGCTTACCTTCATGGTCGGCGGGCCTGAAAAGGCGTTTCTTACCGCAAAACCACTATTTGACATTATGGGTCAAAAATCTGTTCACTGTGGTGAAAGCGGCAATGGGCAAGCGGCTAAAATCTGCAATAATATGATCCTTGGCGCAACCATGATTGTCACCTGCGAAGCCTTCGCGCTTGCCGATAAATTGGGCCTAGACCGTCAATCAATGTTTGATGTGGTCAGCACCTCCTCAGGATATAGCTGGTCGATGAATGCCTATTGCCCTGCGCCAGGTATTGGGCCGAATTCTCCCGCAGATAATGGCTATCGGCCCGGATTTTCAGCAGAATTGATGCTAAAGGATCTGCGTCTCAGCCAACAAGCCGCGCAAACCGTGGCCGCTGACACGCCGCTCGGGCAAGCGGCAACGCAGCTATATCAAACCTTCGTGGAAGATGAAGATGGCCTTGGAAAAGATTTTTCTGCGATGCTGCCACGCTTTGAACAGCGTAAACGCTGCTAAAGACTTTAAAACGACGAGGTGGAATTGAAACTAAGGGCGCATGACATGTAAAAAATTTCGTATAGTC
>Ga0228627_1000571_pt1 | contig 21873 bp, 22 predicted proteins | sample 33DmetaG_FD_190483 | JGI IMG/M metagenome (GOLD analysis project Ga0228627, IMG submission 190483) | Seawater microbial communities from Monterey Bay, California, United States - 33D | ecosystem: Environmental > Aquatic > Marine > Coastal | place: USA: California | collected 2016-09-28 | reverse complement strand
CTGCTGCTGAAGAAGCGCCTGCTGCTGAAGAAGCACCTGCTGCTGAAGAAAAATAAATAATTTTTCACATATTTTTATACGATGAATAAACAAGATTACTTTTATCTTGGTAAGATCGTTTCTAAATTTAGTTTTAAAGGGGAAATACTTTTAAAATTAGATTCTGATGAAATAGATTTTAAAAAATTAAAAACAATTTTTTTAGATATTGATGGCACAATAGTTCCTCATTCAATTGACAATATTAAACTTCATAAATCAAGCCTTTTAAGAATTAAGTTTGAAAATATTGATTCAGAAGAAAAAGCCAACAAGATTCTTAAGATTAAAACCTATCTTCCTATTAAAGATTTACCTAAGTTAAATGGTAATAAATTTTATTATCACGAAATTAAAAATTTCACAGTATTAGACTTAAGTCTTGGAAATATTGGAAAAGTTAAGGAGGTGAATGATCAAACTTCTCAACCAATTATTGTAGTTAATGATGGATTAAATGAAACTATGATTCCATTAGTTGATGATTTTTTAATTCAAATTAATAGGGATAAAAAAACTTTAACATTTGACTTGCCAGAGGGATTAACTACTTTATAAATTAAAAAAATGAACGAAAAGAAAATTAGAATTAATAAATATTTAAGTCAAGCTGGATTTTGTTCGAGACGAGAAGCAGATAAATATATTACTGATGAGAGAGTTACCATAAATGGTGTGATAGCTGAAATGGGAGAAAAAATTGATTTAGAGGATACTATTGCAGTAGATGGGGAAAAGATATCAAAAAAACCAAATAAAAAAATTTATATAATATTAAATAAACCAAAGGGAATCGTTTGTACGACTGACTCAGGAGTTGAAAAAGATAATATTATAGATTATATAAATCATCCTAAAAGGATATTTCCAATCGGAAGATTAGATAAAACTTCAGAAGGCCTAATATTTTTAACTAATGATGGTGACATTGTAAACAAAATTCTTAGAGCTAAAAACAAACATGAAAAAGAATATCATGTCACTGTTGATAAACCTATCAATAATGACTTTGTAAAGCAAATGAGTAAAGGAATTCCGATATTGAATACCGTAACAAGACCTTGCGAAGTAAAAATGGTTAAAGATTACGAATTTAAAATTATTTTAACACAAGGATTGAACAGACAAATTAGAAGAATGTGTGAGCATCTTGGCTACAGAGTTAAAAAATTAAATAGAATTAGAATTATGAATATCAATTTAGATATTCATGTTGGAGAATGGAGATATTTTAGTGATGCAGAAATATCGGAGCTAAAAGAACTATTATCAAAATCTTCTTAAATACATGCTAAAAAATAGAATAATTTTAATTTTAGTATTACAGGGATTTTTTTCTTATTCACAAAACTCTTTGAATGACAGTATTAAGCTTAAAGAAGTTGTTGTTTCAATTACAAAAATCAAGGAAAATATCATAAACTCTCCTTTTGCAATTTCATCAAAAAGTTTTTCAAAATTTCAATCTACCGCAAAACAATTTTATTTAAGTGAATATATTGAAAATGTTCCTGGTGTCTTTATTTCAAATGATAATAATTTTGCACAAGACTCAAGAATATCCATAAGAGGATTTGGATCCAGAGCAAACTTTGGAATAAGAGGAATAAAATTAATTGTGGATGGAGTTCCAGAAACTACACCTGATGGACAATCTCAAATAGATAATTTAAATTTAGAAATAATTGAAAAAATTGAAATAATAAGAGGGACTAGTTCTTCCTTATATGGTAATTCCTCTGCAGGAGTTATTAAAATACAATCTATTTCCGAATTTGAGAAAAATTTTACAAAAATTGGATATGCATTAGGTTCTAATAATCAAGAAAAAAAACAAGCATTGGTTGGTATAAAAAGTAATGAAACGTTTTATACTTTTTTAGTGAGTGAAACAAAAGGGAACGGATATAGGAACTTTGGAGATTTTAAAAATTCTAATTTAAATTTTAGAGTTAAAAAAAATATTTCTAAAGATTCATGGCTGAGTTTTAATTTTAATATAGTTGACAGTCCATATTCGAATGATCCAGGTGGATTAAAAATAGAAGAAGTAAATCAAGACAGAGAACAAGCTCGTGAACGAAATTTACAATACAATACTAGCGAAGAAATAAATCACTATAAAGCTAGCTCAAGCTTTAATAAAAAAATAAATGAAAAATTATCATTTTCAACTTATGCTTTTATTTCAAATAGGAATTTTAATGGAAAAATACCTGTAAAAAATGGTGGAGCTATAGATTTAAAAAGAAAATACTGGGGAATTGGAGGGAGCTTTCTTTTTAAATCAAAACTTAAAACTCAAATAGGGTTTGATATTGGAAATCAAATCGATAGAAGAAAAAGATATAACAATGATATTGGAATTATTGGAGAACAAGTTTTAGATCAAAACGAAAAATTTACAAACCTTGGAATATATTTAGTAAACAACTATAATTTAGACCGCTTTTCAATAAGCTCAGGTTTAAGGTATGATACGAATAAGGTAAAGTTAGAAGATTTGTTCTTTTCTGATGGAGATTCTTCAGGAAATATAATATTGAGTTCTTTTAATCCTAGCCTTGGACTTAACTACAAGTTGAATAAAAAAAGTAGAATATTTGTTAATACTAGTAGCGGATTTGAAACACCAACATTAAATGAATTTAGCTCCTCTCCAATTGGAACTGGGTTTAATAAAAATTTAAAATCTCAAATAAATATGGGTTTTGAATTAGGATTCTCGATGTTTGATACTCAAAAAAAATCAAATATTGATATCGTCTATTTTAGATCAATTACCAATGATGAAATTCTATCCTATGAAGATGAAAAATTTCCAAATCAAAAATTCTATAATAATGCTGGTAAAACAGAAAGAAACGGAATAGAAATTACAGGTTTATACACGCTAAATAGAACTATTATAAGCTCTTCATATTCTTTGGGTGACTATGTTTTTAAGGAATTTATTGAAAACAACTTTAATTATAAAGGCAATAAAATTCCAGGAATTCCTAATGATATTTTTACTTTAAGTATTGAGCATAAAACTAAAAATGAATTGTTTTTAAACTTAAATTTTAAAAATATTGGTACTATATATGCGAATAACTCAAATACTATTAAAATTGATAAATTCAATACATTCAATTTTAAAATAGGAAAAGAATTTAAGTTATCCAGATCTATTGTTTATCCTTATTTAATTATAAGTAATGTTTTTGATAAAAAATATTTTGATAACATTAGAATAAATGCCTTTGGTGGAAGATATTATGAGCCTGCACCAAAAAGAACTATTTTTGGTGGTATTAGGATTACACTTTAGTTTATGACGAACTTATCTTACTGGGAAATAAAATCATGGTTAAGTAATGTTGACTATACTATTGTAGGGAGTGGTATTGTAGGTTTAAATTGTGCATTAAAGCTTAAAGATAAATATCCTAAATCAAAAATATTAGTTTTAGAAAAAGGAAGTCTTCCACAGGGAGCTAGTACTAAAAATGCAGGATTTGCTTGTTTTGGTAGTGTATCTGAAATAATTGATGATTTAAAAAATCACTCTGAATCTGAAATCATTTCTCTAATTAAAAAAAGAAAAGAAGGTTTAAAATATTTGAGAAATTTAATTGGAGACAAAAATCTTAATTATAAACAAAATGGAGGTTTTGAAATTTTTCCAAAAAAAGATGTCGATCTTTTTGAAAAATGTCAATTAAAATTGAATGAAATTAACAAACTTCTAAAACCTTTATTTTCATCAAATGTATTTGAGATTAAAGACAATTTTTTTGGATTCAAAGAAATTGTTAATAAGCTTATTTTTAATCCGTTTGAGGGACAGCTAGATACAGGTATGATGATGGAAGCTCTACTTGAAAAAGTTAAAAGAAAAAATATAAGAATTCTAAATAATATAAATGTTACATCATTTTTAGAAAACAAGAGTTATGTTGAAATTGTAACTGAAAACTTTAGTTACAAATCGTCAAAGTTATTTATAGCTACAAATGGCTTTTCAAATAAATTATTAAATGAAAATATAATTCCTGCTAGAGCTCAAGTTTTAATAACTAAGCCAATAAAAAACCTTCAAATTGAGGGGACTTTTCATTTTGATAGAGGATACTATTACTTTAGAAATATTGACAATCGAATTTTGTTAGGTGGAGGAAGAAATTTAGACTTTAAAAAAGAAGAAACTGATAATTTCGGACTCAATGACAATATTCAATCTGAATTAGAATCGGTTTTAAAAAATATAGTTCTTCCAAAAAAAGAATTTGAAATTGATTACAGGTGGAGTGGAATAATGGGGGTTGGGACTAAAAAAACTACTATAGTTAAATCTATTAGTGAAAATGTGTTTTGCGGCATTAGACTTGGCGGAATGGGAGTAGCTATTGGTTCATCTATAGGGAATGAATTAGCAAATAAAATTTAATTAATTAGGTCGCCAAACTCTTACATAATCAACTTCAAAAGTACTTGGCAGGTCTTCTCTGTCAGGAAGCCCGTCCCATTTTTCCATAATTTCTGCGTCAAATATCATATGTAGTGGTCTTTTAAAAAAATCGTTTTTTCTTCTAAAAACTTCTTTGCCATCAAGATACCAAACTAATTCATCTGGCATCCAAAGTAATCCATAAATATGAAAGTCTTCATAAAAATCAAATGGAACTTCTAATCTAGTAAACCTATTTTCTAACTTATATTTTTTTTTATTAACCAAGGATTCTACATAAGGAGTTTGATAACGATGTACTGCCGCATAATAAGCTCTTTGATTTTCTTTTTTATTTGCTTTTCCAAAAACTTCAAAAATATCAATCTCTTCAGAATATTCTCCTTCTCTATATTTAACAGATTCAACTAATGGGTCATATAACCAAAATGCATTACAAACAGCTGCTTTCATTGACTTTGCTCTGGCTTCATAATATCCATAATAACTTTTTTTTTTGCTCTTTATAATTGCAGTGCTAAATTTATCATATCCTCTTGATTTATCCTGAACACTAACTTTTTAGGATCTAAATTTTTTGCAGATAATCTTAATAATCCTTTTTTTACTTTAACGTTTGATCGTGCAAAATGTGAAGGTTTTCTACCATGCCATGCAGGATTAAAATCCCACCACATTGCTTCATCTAAATTAGATTTATTAAACTCATCACTAAACGATTTATCTAAAACCCAAGATCCACTTAGTGGAATATAAGGTTTAATACTTTCTTGTGATAAAACTATTGATTGAGCAAATAATAATAGTATAATTATTTTTTTCATTTTTTATTCGCTTTATCAGTTAATATTTGATCGATATATCTCTCTAATCCTTTTTCGTTTTGTAAGCCTTCTTTAGATTGATAATCTTTAATTTTAGAAACTGACTTATTATTTAATTTAAATATAATTATTTAAAATAAATTACTGAATTCAATACTTGATGAAAAAATGAAATTTGACGTTGTAAAATATAGAACTCCAAAGTTTAAGGAAAGTTTTGGGTATATCTACAAGAAAATTAATGTGTTAAAACTTGTTAAAAATAAAACAGGAGACAAAATTTCTAATGTCTCCTGTTTAGTACTCGAGATGGGACTTGAACCCATACGAACATTACTGTTCATTGGATTTTAAGTCCAACGTGTCTACCAATTCCACCACTCGAGCAGTATCTTTTCAGAGCGAAAGACGGGATTTGAACCCGCGACCTCCACCTTGGCAAGGTGATGCTCTACCCCTGAGCTACTTTCGCAAATTGGATTGCAAATGTAAAATAAAAATTCAAAAAAAGTAACTAATAATAAGTTTAATTAAGATTTTAAAATTCTTTTTATTTCATTTAATTTAATTAATGCCTCAATAGGGGTTAATTCATCAATATTTAATGATATTAAATCTTCTTTTAATTCCTCAAGTTTAGGGTTATCTAAATTAAAAAAACTTAGCTGCATTTCAGATTCGTTGTTCCTTGAAATATCATTTCCTACATTATGAGATTTCTCTAATTTTTTTAACATTTTCTTTGCCGACAAAATTAATCCTTTTGGCATTCCTGCCATTTGTGCAACATGAATTCCAAAACTATGGGCACTTCCTCCTGGAACAAGTTTTCTTAAAAATAGCACACTGTTTTTAGTTTCCTTGACAGAAACATTTACATTATTAACTCTTTCAAAGGAATCCGCCATCATATTAAGCTCGTGATAATGAGTTGCAAATAATGTTTTAGGCTTATAAGGATGATCATGTAAAAATTCTGCTATTGCCCAGGCAATTGAAATACCATCATAGGTGCTTGTTCCTCTTCCAATTTCGTCTAAAAGAACTAAACTATTTTTTGAAATATTATTAATTATTGAAGCAGATTCATTCATTTCAACCATAAAGGTAGATTCTCCGGCTGAAATATTATCACTAGCTCCAACTCTTGTAAAAATCTTATCGATAATACCAATTTTTGCTTTTTCAGCAGGAACAAAACTTCCAATTTGAGCTAATAAAACTATCAGTGCAGTTTGTCTTAAAATTGCTGATTTACCAGACATATTTGGTCCGGTTATCATCAAAATTTGATTAGTTTTATCACAAAGTTTTATATCATTAGGAATATAGGGACTGTCTTGTGAAAGCTGTGATTCTATTACAGGATGTCTTCCTTTAATAATTTCTAAATCTTTGGAGTTATTAAGTGTTGGCTTATTATATTTAGCTTTCAAAGCTAAATTTGCAAATCCGACAAGACAGTCCAAATTAGCTAACCAAAAAGAATTGTTTTGAATTACCTCTACATCTTTAATTAATTTAATAATTAGCTCCTCAAAAAGCTTTGATTCTAGAACTGAAATTTTTTCTTCAGCTCCTAAAATTTTAGCCTCATAATCTTTCAGTTCACTTGTTATATATCTTTCAGCATTTACTAAAGTTTGTTTACGAATCCAATCCTCAGGCACTTTATCTTTATGTATGTTTCTAACCTCTATAAAATATCCAAAAACGTTATTAAAACTTATTTTTAGTGATGTTATTCCCGTATTGTTTTTTTCTCTTTCTAAAATTTTGTTTAAATAGTCTTTTCCTGAAATAGACAAACTTCTCAATTCATCTAATTCTGAATTAAAGTTTTCTTTTATAACATTTCCTTTTTTAATATTTACTGGAGCTTCATTATTCAAAGTTTGTTCTAACAACTTTATTATTGATTCACAGCAATCAAGAGAAGAATTAATTTTGTATAAATTTATTAAGGACTTTTCTGACAAGAGATCTTTAATAGATTTGACTTTATTTAAAGATTCTTTTAATTGAACTAATTCTCTTGGTGAAATTTTAAATGTAACAACTTTAGCAATTATTCTTTCTAAATCTGAAAGTGATCGTAATTCTTCTTGAAGACTAAATAACAAATCTTTATTTTTTATTATTTCATCAACTGAACTATGTCTAAAATTTAATTTTTTCAAATCAAGTAAAGGATGAATAAGCCATCTTTTTAACATCCTTGCACCCATTGGGCTTGATGTATAATCAATTATATCAATAAGTGATTTTCCCTCTTTTGAGTTACTGTAAATCAGTTCTAAATTAGCAACTGTAAATTGATCCATCCAGACATGACTACTGTCGATTATCTGATTTATTTTAGTAATATGTTCTAATTTTTTATGCTGCGTTTCATCTAAATAATGTAAAATAGATCCACAAGCTAAAAGCCCTACGTTGTTTTCACTGATTCCAAATCCTTTTAAGCCGGAAACATCAAAATGATTTTTTATTTTTTCTAAAGCAAAGTCTTTATTAAAAACCCAATCGTCAAAATAAAATACAGAGCTGTAATTTCCAAACTCATTTATAAAATCAGATTTATTTTTTTTACAAACTAAAATTTCTTTGGCATCGTAATTAGATAGAAGATTTTTAACATATTCTAAATTTCCTTCAGCTATTAATAATTCTCCAGTTGATATATCTAAAAAAGATATTCCATACTGATTTTTAATATTGAAAACCGATGCTAAAAAATTATTAGACTTTTGTTCTAAAATTCCGTCATTTAAAGCAACTCCAGGTGTAATTAGTTCAGTAACTCCTCTTCTGACAATAGATTTAGTTTTTTTTGGATCTTCTAATTGTTCACATATGGCAACACGCTCTCCTGCTTTAACTAATTTATGTAGATATGTGTTTAGTGAATGATGTGGAAATCCTGCTAATTTTGTTTCGCTGTTACTTCCAGCTCCACGTTTGGTTAATATTATTCCTAAAATTGAAGAGGCCTTAACTGCATCATCATGAAATGTTTCATAAAAGTCGCCTACTCTAAATAATAATAAGGCATCAGGGTATTTATCCTTTACTTTATAATATTGTCGCATTAAGGGTGTTACTTTCTTTTCCAAATCCATATGAATTAAAGCTAAAATAGCATTAATTAATTTTTTAATCTATTACTTTGTAGAATCTTAATAAATACCAGAATGAATTTATGAGAAAATTAAAAAACATCGAACTTAATAGAAAAGATATTGATGAATTTAAAAAATCAGAAAAGACTAAACTAACTATTATTCTTGACGATATAAGAAGTTTAAATAATATTGGATCAGTATTTAGAACAAGTGATGCGTTTTTGATTGAAAAAATTTATTTGTGTGGAATTACTGCATGTCCTCCTCACAAGGATATCCATAAAACCGCTTTAGGCTCAACTGAAAGTGTAGATTGGGAATACCATGAAGATATTTCTGATCTTTTACTTAAACTAAAAAAAAATAAATTTTTTATTTGGAGCGTTGAACAGGCTGATAAATCAAAAAAACTGACTTCCTTCAGTTTAGACAAGAACTTAAAACATGCTTTAATTTTTGGAAATGAAGTTAAAGGAGTTTCTGAAGATGCAATTAATTTATCTGATGAAGTAATTGAAATCCCTCAGTTTGGTACAAAACACTCATTAAACGTTTCCGTTTGCTCAGGTATTTTAATATGGGAGTTCTTTAAAAGACTTAGTTAAAGTATTCTTAATTCTGAATAATAATTTCATATAATCTTGATCAGATTCAACAAAATCTAAATCAGACACATCTATATAAACGACATTTAAATCAGAATTAATTTTAATATGCTTTAAATAAGCAGTATTTATTTTATCTAAATAATTTCTACTTATAGTTTTTTCAAAACTTCTTCCCCTTTTGCTAATATTTTTTAAAAGTTGATCAGAAGATTGAATTAGATAAATTACCAAATCAGACTTGAACAAATCCTTGGTCATAAAGTAAAAAATATTTCTAAACAGATTAAAATCAATCTCATTTAGAGAAACACCTGCAAAAACAAGAGATTTAAAAATATCATAATCTGCAATTATTCCTGAACTAAAAAAATTCATCTGATTATTGAAATTATTAAGTTGACGACAACGATCAGTTAAAAAAGTAAGCTCAACATTTAAAGCATATCTCTCGGGATTATTATAATATTTTTCAAGAAAAGGGTTGTCCATAAAACCCTCAATGATTAATTCTTTGTTTAAATCATTAGAAAGTTTTTTTGAAAGTGATGTTTTACCAACTCCAATATTTCCTTCAATTACAATATTTTTAAATAATTGTAATTTTGATAAAACGGGCAACATCAGTTCTTTATCACATTTTAATATTTCTGTAGATTCTAATTTATTTAAGAGGTTACCAATAGTATCATTACATTTTGGATGTATTTTACTCTTTGCAATTTCAGATAGAGGATATAAAACAAAATTTCTTAGATGCATTCTTGGATGAGGAATTGATAAGTTATTTTCATTAATAATCCTGTCTTCATATAATAAAATGTCGATATCAATTAATCTCGACTCATATCCATTTGAACTTGATCTAATTCTTCCCTCAATTAACTCAATTTCTAATATCTTATCCAATAAGAAATTAGGACTAAGATTTGTGACAATACAAATACAACAATTAAAAAAATCATCTCCTTTAAAACCTTCAGATTTTGTTTGATAAACATTTGAAATTGATAAAACATCACCAATGTTAGTATCAATTAAGTTTATCGCACTTTGAAGATTCTTTATTTTATCTCCTAAATTACTTCCTAATGAAAGATATACTTTATTTAAATTCACTTTAGCAAATTAAATAAAAAGAATCTTTATTTAAGTATCTTTATTCAAGTAATACAAATATTATTAATTAGAAATAAATGTCTGAACAAAAACAAAATTTAGCTAAAAAAATATACTTGTATTTAGCTGCTCTTTTTATCACTTCTTTAGTTGTATCAAATTTAATTTTTCAAAAATTTTTTTATTGGTATCCATTTGACATGACTATTGGTGGTATAAAATTATTTGAACTTTCTGTTGGCATTCTTCCTTACCCAATAACTTTTTTAGTAACTGATCTGATTTCTGAAATATACGGTCAAAAAAAAGCTAATCAAGTTGTAATAGCTGGAATTTTTGCATCTTTTTTTTCATTAAGTATAATCTTAATATCTAATTATGTGCCTGCGCTAGAATCATCGCCGATTAATGATGAAACATTTTCTAATGTTTTTTCACTTTCCGGATTAGCAGTTTTGGCATCTATGCTAGCATATCTGTTCGCTCAATTTATTGATATTAAAATTTATCATTTTTGGAAAAATTTAACCAAAGGAAAAATGCTATGGTTAAGAAATAATTTTTCAACATTTAGCTCTCAAATAATTGATACCATTACTGTCATTTCACTTTTATGTCTTTTTGAAGTACTAAGTTGGGATAGTTTTTTAGGACTTGTTGTATCAGGAATAGTTTTTAAAATTTTAGTAGCATTTTTAGACACTCCACTATTATATCTATTTGTTTATTTATTCAGAAAAAAATTTAATTTAAAAATTGGAGAAGAAATTAAGATTTGATAATTTCTAAATCGATAACAACACCTTCATTAGACCTAACGTTAAAAACAGTTCCATCACTAAATATTAAATACTGTCCTTTAACTCCAACTAATTCACTTGAAAAAGATTTTTCTTTAGGTAAATTAAGGCTTTTAGGTTTCTCGGGGTATTTATTTACTGGATAGTTAATATTAAAAGTTGAATATTTTTTAGTTTGAATAGAATCTAGAGCTTCTTTTGGTAATTTTTCTAAAGCTTTATTACTTTCTAATAGAAGATCTACGTTGGAATTACTTGTTTTCAACATTTCTCTCCAATTCGTTTTATCTGCATAAAAATTTTTAAGCTGAACTTCTGAGATTCCAGCTAGGTATCTGTTTGGAAATTCCGCAATTTCGATAGCTTGTATGGCACCTTGATCAATCCATCTATAGGGCACTTGAGATTTTCTAGTTACTCCGACTTTAACATTACTTGAGAAAGCTAAGTATAAAATATGGGGTTTTAATTGAACTCTTTTTTCAAAGTCTAAATCTCTGTCTTCAATATTTAGGTGAGCTTTACTTAGCTCTGGTTTCATAATCCAATCTGCTGTGCTTGGTAATTCAAAAAAACATTTCTTACAATGTCCTTGTCTATATAATTGTAAGTCAGATTTACAATTTAAACATTCATATCCACTAAATGATAATTTTATTTGTGAGCCTAAAAGTTGATTTAAATTAATAAAATCATCTCCAAGTTCAAGAAAATAATTCAAATTATCATCAATTTCAGTTTTCATTTTATTTAATACTCCATTAAACATTTATAAAAAATTTATTTGTATTATTAGATATTAAATATAGTTAAAATGCCTTTCTCTTTTCTAAATTCTGTTACGACTTGGTTCCTTAAAAAAAGAATGCATCAAATCGAATTATTTAAAAAATACCCTCTAGAGGTTCAAAACGAAGTTTTACTTAATCTTTTGAAAAATGCAGAAAATACTGAATTTGGAAATAAATATAGCTTTAGTTCAATAAAAAACTATTCTTTATTTTCTAAAAAAATTCCATTAACAGACTATGAGAACTTTTTTAAGTACATTGAAAGATCTATTAAAGGAGAATCAAATATTTTTTGGAACTCTCCAATCAAATGGTATGCACAATCCAGTGGAACAACTAATTCAAAAAGCAAATTTATTCCTGTTAGTAAAGAATCTTTGGAAGAATGTCATTATAAAGCTGGTAAAGATGTTTTATGTTTATATGTTAGTAATAATGAAAATTCAAATTTATTCTCCGGTAAGTCATTAAGACTTGGTGGAAGTAAAAAACTTTACGAGAGCAATAATAATTATTTTGGTGACTTATCTGCAATATTAATTGATAACTTACCTATGTGGGCTGAGATGCTAAGTGCTCCAAATAATGAGATCTCTTTAATGGACAAATGGGATGAGAAGTTAAAAGCTATAATAAATAGTACCCTAAGTGAAAATATTACAAGTTTAGCTGGAGTACCTTCATGGATGCTAATTCTTTTAAATAAAATCTTAGAAGAAAGAAATGAAACGAACATTAAAGAAATTTGGAAAAATTTAGAAGTATATTTTCATGGGGGCGTAAATTTTAACCCTTACATAGATCAATTTAAATCTGTTTTAGGAAATGATGTTCGTTTTTATGAAACTTACAATGCATCTGAGGGATTTTTTGCCATTCAAGATAGAAATGATCATAACGATATGCTGCTGATGCTTGATTATGGAATATACTTTGAATTTGAAGTTCTTGACAAACAAAACCCTGAGATAATAAATTTATCTGAAGTTAAATTAGACACAAATTATGCTATAATCATTTCTACAAATGCTGGGCTTTGGAGGTATAAAATTGGAGACACTGTTAAATTCACGTCATTAAGTCCTTTTAGAATTAAGATTACAGGTAGAACTAAAAGTTTTATAAACGCATTTGGAGAAGAGCTTATAATAGAAAATGCTGAAAATGCTTTAAATAAAACACTTTTAAAACATAATTCTAGAATAGTTGAGTACACTGTTGCACCATCATTTATTAGCAAAAATAAATCAGGATTTCATCAATGGATGATTGAGTTTGAAAAAGCACCTGCCAATATTTCAAAGTTTTGTGAAGATCTTGATAAAAATCTTCAAAAATTTAATTCAGACTATAAATCAAAACGTTTCAAAAACATAACAATGAAAAGGCTAGAAATTATTGTTGCTAAAGAAAAACTATTTTTTGATTGGTTAAAATTTAAAAATAAATTGGGTGGACAAAATAAAATTCCGAGACTTTGTAATGATAGAATTTTTATTGAAGAGCTAATAAAGCTTAATTAAGAAGCTACCTTTAAAATGCTTAAGCTCGAACTTGACAATTTTTTAGAAATATAGTTTTTATCAATGTGGAGTTTTTTTCTCTTGGAACTAGGGAGTTCAAACATTGCATCATTCAATATCAGTTCACATATAGATCTGAGTCCTCTGGCACCGAGTTTGAACTCTAGTGCTTTTTCAACGATATAATTTAGGCCATCTTCAGTAAAAGTTATTTTTATTCCATCTAGTTCAAACAACTTTTCATATTGCTTAATTAGAGAGTTTTTTGGTTCAGTTAATATAGACCTTAATGTTTTTTTATCCAAAGAATTCATATAAGACAGTACAGGTAATCTTCCTAAAATTTCTGGAATTAATCCAAAATCTTTTAAATCTTTTGGAGATATAAATGAAAGTAAATTTTGTTGATTGATTTTGGTGGCAGTAGGATTTTTATATCCAACAACCTGCATGTTTAATCTTTTAGAAATAACTTTTTCAATACCATCAAAAGCTCCTCCCGCTATAAAAAGAATATTTTGAGTATCTAATTCAATGAATTTTTGATCAGGATGTTTTCTTCCTCCCTTTGGTGGAACATTAACGATAGTTCCTTCCAATAATTTTAATAAAGCTTGTTGAACACCTTCGCCAGAAACATCTCTTGTTATAGATGGATTATCACTTTTTCTAGCAATTTTATCAATTTCATCAATAAATACAATTCCTCTCTCAGCTTTTTCTTGATCATAATCAGAAGCTTGCAATAATCGGGTTAAAATAGTCTCTACATCTTCGCCAACATATCCAGCTTCAGTTAATACAGTAGCATCAACAATAGCTAATGGGACATCAAGCATTCTTGCAATTGTTTTTGCTATTAAAGTCTTTCCAGTACCTGTTTCACCAACAATTAGAATATTACTTTTATCTATCTCAACATCATTTTTTGACGATTTATGATTTAATCTTTTATAATGATTGTAAACAGCTACAGAGAGAATTTTTTTTGTGTGATCTTGTCCAATCACGTAATCGTCTAAAAAAAGTTTAATTTCTTTTGGTTTGGCAATTGTAAGTTCTTCTTCTTCTTTTAAATTGTCATTTCTTTTAGATTCTTCAATGATTATTCCATAGGCTTGCTCAATACAGCTATCACAAATATGAGCATCTTGACCAGCAACAAGTAGGTTAGTTTGAGATTTACTCAAACTGCAAAATGAACATATTAAATCTTTATCTGACATTAATTATTTTTTTGATAAAACCTCGTCTATCATTCCATATTTTTTTGCTTCTTGAGCTTTCATCCAATAGTCTCTATCACTATCATCATACACCTTATCATATTTCTGACCAGAATGGTTAGCTATAATTTCATAAAGTTCTTTCTTTAACTTTCCTATTTCTCGAGCAGTAATTTCAATATCTGAAGCTTGACCTTGTGCTCCACCTAGTGGTTGATGAATCATTACTCTGGAGTGAGTTAAACCTGATCTTTTACCCTTTTGACCTGCACATAATAAAACAGCTGCCATTGAAGCAGCGATTCCTGTACAAATGGTTGCAACTTCAGGATTTATAAACTGCATAGTATCATAAATTCCCAAACCAGCATAAACTGAACCACCTGGTGAATTAATGTAAATTTGAATATCCTTGTCTTTATCAGTACTCTCTAGAAATAGTAATTGAGCCTGGATTATATTAGCTATAGAATCATTTATTCCAGTGCCCAAGAAAATTATTCTATCCATCATAAGTCTGGAAAAAACATCCATTTGAGCAACATTTAGCTGTCTTTCTTCAATTATGTAAGGAGTCATACTACTGACCAACTTATCATAATAAAGCGAGTTAATACCGTGGTGTTTAATTGAATATTCTTTAAATTCTTTTGAGTAATCCATAAAAATTATTTTTTATAATAAACTAAAGTTAATTATTTTTTAGCATAAGCCATTTCAATAAACTTTTCGTAGGAAACTTTATTGTTTTTAAATTTAAGATTTGATTTAAATAAATCAATCAACTTTTTACTTAACAATTGATCAGAAATCCTTTTGACCTCTTCTTTATTTGAAAGAATTCTTTGAGAAATTGATTCTAACTCTTTTTCTTCAGGATTGTTTTGACCATACTGTTTCATTTGAGTTTTAATCAAATCTTTGGAAAAATCTTTTATTTGATTGTGGTCAATTTTGATATCATTTTGAGCAACTAATTTTGATTCTATTAATTGATATCTAAGTCCTTTTTCAGATTTTTCATACTCCAAAGCTGCCTCTTTTTCATTTAATTTATTTTCTCCTGCAGTCTGCATCCATTTTTTTAAAAAATTATCTGGTAAATCAAATTTTGTGTTTTCAATTAAATACTCTGTTACATCATTTAATAATTTTTGATCTGTCTGATTAACAAAATTTGATTCAGCATCTGATTTCAATTTATTTTTAAGTTCAGTCACTGTCTTGATAGTATCTTTTCCAAACAACTTGTCAAACAATTCTTGATCAAGATCTGCAGGCTGTCTTTTGTTAATTTCATTAAGCAAGAAATTTACAGTTTTTACTTTATCTTTATTTTCATCGTTTGTTTTTAAATGAAATGATAAGTCAGAATCCTTGTCAAACAAACCTTTTGTTTTGAGCTCTACAGATTCTCCTATATTCAATTTTTTTAAACTGTCTTTATTTCCTTTGCCTTTTATATCATTTAATTTGAAATTTGAAGTATTATCAACTTCAAACTCTTCATTTAAGAATTTTCCATTTATTTCAAAACCGTCTTCAATTTTAGTTTGTGCAATTAATTTTCCATATTGATTTTGAATATTTTTAATTTGATCATCAATCATTTTTTTATCAACATCAATTTCATAAGAAGCTATCGCTTTTTTATTTTTTAATGAAACTTCAAATTCAGGAGATAGACCTATTTCAAAATCAAAAGTTAATTTGTCAGCACTCCAATCAATATTATCTTTTTCAACAGGGATGGGATTACCTAAAATATCTAATTTTTTTTCACCTAGATAATCACCTAATCCTTTTTGCATTAGCTTGTTGATTTCATCAACTTTAACTGATACTCCATATTGTTTTTTTATTAATCCTATTGGAGTATGACCCTTTCTAAAGCCAGGAATATTAGCTCTTTTTTTATAATCCTTAAGAACTTCTTCAACCTTTGATTCGTAATCAGTCTTTTCTATAACAACAGATAATACTGAGTTTAACTTATCGATATCCTTTTTTGAAACCTTCATATTTTACAAATTTGGTCGCAAAAATAGGTCTTTTTACAAAGGTGACCAACTTTTAAGATTTTAAAAAAAGTAGTGTCTCTTTAACAAAATCATCCAGGTTTTCTGCATGAACCCAGTGACCAGCTTTTGAGACTTCAACCAATTGAGATTTTGGAAAGTTTTTGTGAATTGATTTAAAGTTTTGATTATTTATGTAATCTGAATTTTCACCCTTAATAAATAAAGTTTCACCTCCAAAGTAAAGATTGACAGGTAATGCTTTTTCGACTTCATTTAGTTTGTCTAGAATAATATTTAAATCAATTTTAAAAGTAAATTCATTATTGTTGATTCTTTTCAAGTTTTTCAATAAAAATGCTCTGAAGGAGGGGGCTTTGATTGAACTTGATAAAGCTTTATCTGCTTCTAGCCTAGATCTTATGGAATTTAAATCTATTGATTTAAGTGATTTTAAAATATTTTGATAGTCATTCTTATAATAGATGGGTAAAATATCTACAATAATTAGTTTATTAATGGCGTTTGGGAAACATCCTGAAAACATCATAGCTGCCTTTCCTCCCATTGAATGACCAATTAAAGAGAAGTTTTTTATTTGATGATAGTCTGTATAATATTTCAAATCATTTGATAAAAGTTCGTAGTTAAATTCTTTACTATGAAAACTGTCACCATGATTTCTTTGGTCTAATAAATGAATTTGAAAGCCTTGATTATAAATTTTTTTAGCAAATGAATTCCAATTATCAGACATTCCTAAAAACCCATGAAGAACGATCAGAATATCACTTCCTTTTCCAATAATTTTACTTTTTAGAAGCATTATTAATTTTTTGCAAGTACATGTTAACCACATTCTCAATTCCTAAATACAAGGATTCACAAATTATTGCATGACCAATAGACACCTCGTCCAAATATGGGATTTTATCAACAAAAAAATGAATATTTTCAAGACTTAAATCATGTCCAGCATTAACTCCCATTCCTAAATCATTAGCCAAAATTGAAGCATTAATATATTTATTAATCTCATCTTTATTACCTTTTAAATAGTTAACAGCAAATGACTCTGTATAAAGCTCAATCCTATCTGCACCTGTATTTTTTGCGCCTTCAATTAATTTGAGTTCAGTGTCAATAAAAATTGAAGTTCTGATTCCATTGTTTTTAAATTCGGATACCACTTCTTTTAAAAATGATTTATTTTTTAGTGTATCCCATCCAGAATTAGAAGTTATAGCATCAACACTGTCTGGAACCAATGTTACTTGATCGGGTTTGATTTTACAAACTAATTCTATGAACTTTTCAATTGGGTTTCCTTCGATATTAAATTCTGTGGATATTATTTTCGGTAAATCGATGGCGTCTTTGTAAGTAATATGTCTTTGGTCAGGTCTAGGATGAATTGTAATTCCTTGAGCACCATATGACTGAATATCTTTAGCCATATTGAGTAAATTGGGATTACTTCCTCCTCTAGCATTTCTAATTGTAGCTATTTTATTTATGTTAACACTTAATTTTGTCATAATAATTCAAAATTAAAGATTTGTTGTATGTTATTTTAATTAATTTGCATTAAAATCTTGACTTAAATGAAAATTGCAATATATGGTCAATCTGCAGATAAAATTTCTAAAAATATTTTTTTAGAACTGCTAAGTATTAGTAAAAGTGAAAACATAATCTTATTAATTGAGAAAAAATATAATTCAATTCTTTTACATAAATCAGAAATAAGCCATACTCATAAATTATTTTCAACATATGAGGATCTTGATAGTACAGTAGACTTAATGATAACAATTGGAGGAGATGGCACATTATTACGCTCTATTACTTTTGTAAGAGATTTAGGAATTCCTATCATTGGAATAAATACAGGTAGATTAGGATTCTTAGCTACATTAAATCAAGAACTTTTAAATGTTGAACTTAAGAAAATATTAAAAGGTGAATTCAAAATTGAAGAAAGAAGTCTTCTTGAAGTAAGGGTTAACAATAATGATGATTTTTCTGACTTTAACTTTGCTTTAAACGAAGTTAGTGTTGGAAGAAAAAACACTACATCAATGATAGAAATCAAAACTACATTAAATGGAGAATATTTAAATACATATTGGGCAGACGGCTTAATTGTTTCAACACCTACTGGATCAACTGGATATTCTTTAAGTTGTGGAGGGCCTATAATGACTCCCTCAAGTCAAACATTTTCAATAACCCCAATCGCTCCACATAATTTGAACGCTAGACCCTTAGTTATTTCAGATGAAATTAAAATTGAACTTTCAGTAGAAGGAAGAGAAGAAACGCATTTACTATCGCTTGATTCTCGAATTAATTCTTTAAAAAATAACGTAAAAATCAAAATCAAAAAAGCTAATTATAAAATCAAATTGGCTTCTTTTCAAAATAATAGTTTTTATAAAACATTGAGAAGTAAATTGCTCTGGGGAGAAGACAGAAGAAACATATAGGTTTTAAAAACTGAATTTATCTATATTTGCTGCCATATAATGAGAACTATATTAATACATATCATTATTTTTTTTACATCGATGACTGTGTTTTCACAAAATAATGAAATTGGAATTTTTGCTGGAGGATCAAATTACATTGGAGACGTAGGTCCAACTACATACATACATCCATTTTCTTATAATATTTCTACTAATGTAGTTGCAGGAATTATTTATAGAAAAAATTTAAATGAAAGAATTGCATTAAGGGCAAAATTTAATTATGCTAAGATTGGAAGTTCTGATAATTGGCCAAAAACTACAGAATACCGAAAACAAAGAGGTAAATATTTCAAAAACTCAATTAAAGAACTAAACTTAGGAATTGATTTTAATTTTCTAGATTTTGATATTTACAGTTCATCTTTACAAATGACACCATATATAAGTTCGGGAATTTCTTTGTTTAGATATGATCTTTTAAGATATGAGTCTGGTGTTGCTAAAGCAAATAAATATGGTGATGCAACGGATTTATCTTTTCCTATAACAATTGGATATAAGATTAAGCCTTTAAATAGCTTTATTATTGCATTTGAAATCAATGCTAATTACACTAATTCTGATAATTTAGACGGAAGCTACCCAGGTCAAAAACAAATGGCATCGTCAGATTATTTTGGTTCAACTTTGAGTAAAGATTGGTATGTTTTTAGTGGAATTACATTTACTTATCTTTTTGGAAATAAAAAATGTTATTGTGCTAATTAAATGATTATGAAAAAAGAAGATTTTACTCATTTACCCAATCACGTAGCCATAATTATGGACGGAAATGGAAGATGGGCAAAAAAAATTGGAAAAAAAAGAGCTTTTGGTCATGAGAACGGGACTAAATCTGTAAGAGATTGTATAGATCAATCATTGAGATTAGGAATTAAAAATCTTACTCTCTATGTATTTTCAACTGAAAACTGGAATAGACCTAAATTTGAGGTTAATGCACTTATGGATTTATTAGTTTATTCATTAGAAAATGAAAGAGTAAATCTTATTGAAAACGGTATTAAATTAAATGTTATTGGAGAATTAGAGACTTTAAAAGATAAAGCTAAAACAAAACTAAAAAGTATTATTTCTGAAACAAAAAGTAACAAAAAACTAAATTTGAATTTGGCAATTAGCTATGGATCTAAACAAGAAATAGTAAATGTTATCAGAGAAATTTCTAATAAAGTTAAAAATAACATAATTTCTTCAAAAAATATTGATGAAAACATAATAAATGAGCATCTTTACACCCGAAATTTACCTAACGTAGATCTTTTAATAAGAACAGGTGGTGAAAAGAGGGTTAGTAATTTTTTGCTTTGGCAAATAGCTTACGCTGAAATGTATTTTACTGACTTACTTTGGCCAGATTTTAAAAAAGAAGATTTTATAGATGCTTTAGATGATTATCAAAAAAGAGACAGAAGATTTGGAAAAATTAATTAATAAGAAAAAAAGTCTTGCGGGCAGTATTAATTATTTATTAATACTTCTAGTTACATTATTTAGTTTAAATTCATTAGCTCAAGAAACTTCCTATATTAAAGGAAATGAATACATTTTAAAAGATGTTTCTGTTTCAGGACTTAAAAACTTTAATGAACAAACAGTAATTACTTACACAGGGCTTAAAGAAGGTCAGAAAATCAGAATTCCAGGCGAACAAATAAGTGCGATAATTAGTAAACTTTGGAAATTAGATCTATTTAGTGATATTAATTTCTACTTAACTAATGTTCAAGATGGTGAAGCAAGTATACAAATTGATATTAAAGAACTACCTACTCTATCGGAATTTAAAATTACTGGTTTAAAAAAATCAAAAATTGAAACTATAGTTTCTGAAACTGAACTTAAGAAAGGGAAAAAAATCACAGAGAATTTTATAAAAACTACTAAAAATTATATTGTAAATAAATATAAAAAAGATGGTTTTTTAAACACTAAAGTTTCAATAAATATCTTACCGGATTCAAGTGAAGTTAACTTTAGTAAAATGTTAATTAAAGTTGATCTTGGTGAAAGAGTTAAAATTAATCAGATTAATTTTACTGGAAACGAAATTACTAAGTCTTCTAAATTAAAAAAGAAGATGAAAAAAACAAAAACAAAACTATTTGGAAGGTTTTGGAAAAAGTCAAAATTCATTGAAAAAGAATATAAAGAAGATTTAACATCTATCTTAGATTTTTATAAAGAGAAAGGTTATCGTGATGCTAGAATAATTACAGACTCTGTTATTACAGATAATAATAACATAACAATTAATATAGATTTACAAGAAGGTAATAAGTATTATTTTGGGGATATTTCATTTCTTGGTAATTCAGTCTACTCTGATGCACAACTTTCAAGAGCTTTGGGTCTTTTTAAAGGAGATACTTACAATGGCGTTTTGTTAAAGAAAAGAATATCTGATAATACAAAGCCTGATGGTGAAGATTTGTCAAATTTATATCAGAATAACGGTTATTTATTCTCAAATATTAATCCAGTTGAAGTTTCTGTTGAAAATGATACTATAAATTTTGAAATTAGAGTTGTTGAAGGAAAACCAGCTTATTTTAACAAGATAACTGTTGTTGGTAATACAAGGACTAATGATCATGTTATCTATCGTGAGTTAAGAACTAAACCTGGAAACATTTATAGTAAATCTCAAATTGTGAGAACAGTAAGAGAACTGGGGCAAATGGGATTTTTTGATCCTGAACAAATCAGCCCAGATTTTAAAAATGTTGATCCAAATGCTGGAACCGTAGACATCGAATATGGTCTTGTGGAAAAAGGTGCTAGTCAAGTGGAACTGCAAGGAGGTTATGGTTGAG